>Ga0256868_10000406_pt1 | contig 25516 bp, 19 predicted proteins | sample RVTome_13_FD_187341 | JGI IMG/M metagenome (GOLD analysis project Ga0256868, IMG submission 187341) | Soil microbial communities from uranium-contaminated site in the Upper Colorado River Basin, Wyoming, United States - RVT92D227 HiSeq ...
GCTTTGACGGATTTGGTCCGCCAGGGGAAAGTTCTCTATATCGGCAGCTCAACCGCTCCCGCCTGGAAAGTAATGGAAGCGGTTCTGGTCAGCGAGATGAAGGGCTACGCTCGGTTCATCTCTGAGCAGCCTCCCTACAATTTATTGGACCGCCGCATTGAAAATGAGCTTGTCCCCATGTGCCGGGAATATGGTTTGGGCATAATTCCTTGGGCGACTCTGGCCATGGGTATGCTGGCCGGACGCTATCCGGATGAGCATAACTATCCAAAAGATTCTCGGGCTGCTCTCCGTGGCGGGATCTACGCTGAACGTGTAACCGCTAAGGGGGTGAAGGTTGGCCATCAATTCATGAAGATTGCCCGGGAACATGGTATAACGCCAGCTCAATTAGCGGTTTTATGGGTAAAAGAGCAGCCGGGGATTACCGCCCCGATTATCGGACCTCGAACAGTTGAGCAGCTGAAACACCTTCTGTCAACGATGGAGATGAAGCTTGACGAGTCCGTCCGGATAAAGTGCGATGAATTAGTTCCACCAGGCAGCGCTGTGGCCAACTTTCACAACTCAGCCCCTTGGATGAAGATGAAAATCAGCTCATAGTTTCACCGCTCGCAATAAAGTAAGCAATTCTTTTTCCGGTTTAAGGGTTGGCATTTCCGTTCGTATGATTCCCCTCGGCGCTGGAAGCTGCCCTTAGCCCCCGGACCCCAGGGAACCAGTCCCGTCGGTTCCCCCCGTCGGAGAACCCGACGGGACCCCCCTCCGCTACGGGGGCCGCAGGGCGGCCTCCAGTGCCGAGTGAAGATCGCACATTTGAAAATGTTTCCGGGGCCCCGGAAAAAGAATTGCTTACAAATTCAAAATTTTTTTTGATTTTCAGGCTGGATATGCTAATATATCACTTACTGAAAAAGGCAATAGTATCCTTGCCGGAGCCTTAAAACCACGTTCATGAGCTACTTAATTTTCGCCCGTAAGTACAGGCCTAAGACATTCGAGGAGATGGTCGGCCAAAAGGCGGTCGTCCAAACCCTCCAAAATGCGATTAAGACCAATCGGGTCGCCCAAGCTTATCTCTTTTCGGGCATGCGCGGCGTCGGAAAAACGACCGCGGCCAGGATCCTGGCCAAGGCGCTCAACTGCCAGCACGGCCCGACTCCAACCCCCTGCAATAATTGCGAATTCTGTAATTCCATCAACGAGGACCGGTTGCTCGACGTCCTCGAGATCGATGGCGCATCAAGCGGAGGCATCGCTGATATCCGGGCCCTGCGGGATTCCGTCAAGTATAAAGCTATGCACAGCCGCTTTAAGATCATCATTATTGACGAAGTCCATCAGGTTACGGGTCCTGCGTTCAACGCCCTGCTCAAGACCCTTGAAGAGCCTCCGCCGGGGACGATCTTCATCTTCGCCACCACGGATTTCCACAAAGTGCCGGCGACGATCGTCTCCCGCTGTCAACATTTCGAATTCAAAAAAGTGTCTTATAGAGACATCATCAATCATTTGAATTCCATCGCCGGCAAGGAGGGCTTGACGATCTCTCCTTTAGGCCTGGGATTGATTGCCGAAGCCTCGGAGGGAAGCATCCGGGACGCCCAGAGCCTCCTTGACCAGGCCGTGGCGTTCTGCGGGGAGAATATCGGCGACCCGGAACTCAAGGAGATCCTGGGCACTGTCAACCGCGAGCTTCTATTCGAATTCTCCACGGCCGTCCTCGAGGAAAAGCCCGAGCATATTTTTTCCCTGGTGGAAAAGGTCATCGAGTCCGGCTACGATCTGCGCTTTTTCTATAAAGAGCTCGTCCAGCATTTCCGGAACCTTCTCGTCATGAAGTCCGTGGCGAAACCAGAAGATCTTCTTCTCTTCGGCCCCGAGGACCTCAAAAAGCTGGAAGAGGAAGCGGGCAAGGCTTCGAGCGAAGACATCCTCCGCTATCTTCAGGCTCTCCAGAACGGCGAGCCGGGGCTGAGGTATTCGTCCCATCTTCAGATCTATTTCGAGACGCAGATGGTCAAGCTTTGTCATTTCAAGAAGATCGTCTCTCTGAAAGACCTCATCCAGGAAATGGGCGAAACGAAGAGAGCCCGAGCCGCGGCTCCGGACAACCGACCGCGGGCGGCCATGCCTTCATCCCATTTTCGGCCGACGATCCCGAAGACCATTGAAAGGCCCGAAGCGAAGCTTGATTCACCCCCTCCGGACGTGAAAAAGTCGACGGTCAAGGAAGATCCCTTTCCAAGTCCAAGAAAAGAGAAAGACCTGGATATCGCCATGAAAGACCCGACGGTCAGATCGTTCATGGACAAGTTCAAAGCCCGGGTGCTCTCGGTCGAGCCGGTCAAGGGGAAACCGGAAGGCGAGGAGGATTGACATGAAAGGCTTTGGTGATCTGCAGAAGATGCTCAAATCAGCCAAGGAGATGCAGGATCGCATGCAGAAGGAGCTGGCCGGACTCCGAATGGAAGGATCGAGCGGCGGCGGAATGGTCACGGTGACTCTGGACGGGCACAAGAATCTGCTCTCTCTCAAGCTGGACCCCGAAGTGGTCAACAAGGACGACCTGGATATGCTCCAGGACCTGATCATGGCGGCCTTCAACGATGCCGCGGCCAAGGTCGATGGCGAGCTTGCCCAGAAACTCGGGAGCATGGGAGCGGGATTGAAGATCCCGGGACTGTTCTGATGTTCGAATACGCCCAGCCGCTCAACCGCCTGATCGAGGAACTGAAGAAGATCCCCAGCATCGGGGCCAAAACAGCTCAGCGGATCGCTTTCTATCTCCTCAGCATCCCGCCGGAGGAAACGGACAATCTTTCCGAAGCCATCCGGGAAGTCAAGAAGAACCTCTTTTACTGCACGGTCTGCAACAACATCACCAACGTTGATCCCTGCCGCTATTGCACGGATTCCGATCGGAACGATGATTCTTTATGCGTCGTCGAGGAACCTTACAACATCGCGACGATAGAAAGAACAGGAGCGTTCCACGGCCGCTACCATGTCCTGCTCGGCACGCTCGCGCCCCTCAAAGGCATGGGGCCGGAGGACCTCAAGATCGAAAAGCTGACCGCCCGTCTCGGCAACGGCCGGGTCAAGGAGATCATCATCGCCACGAACCCCACCGCCGACGGCGAGGCGACAGCTCACTTCATCGTCAAGGTCCTGAAGGATTATGATATCAAGTTGACGCGATTAGCCATGGGGTTGCCTGTCGGTTCCGATATTGATTTCGCCGATCAAGTCACCATCAAGAAAGCCCTGGAAGGGAGAACGGAACTCAAGGAATAATCTTATGGGGATATCTGCCGAATTCGTCATGACCGCAGGGACACCTGTGAATCATGAAAATCCGCTATTTTTTCGATAATTCAAAAATTCGGTATGTGGTCCCCAAATTGCCATCATAGGAGTTTTATATGAAGAAGATTTTTAAAACCATCGATGGAAACACGGCCGCGACGCATGTCGCCTACGCGTATTCCGAAGTTGCAGCCATCTACCCCATTACGCCTTCCTCGTCGATGGGGGAGATGGCCGACGAATGGTCCGCCCAAGGCCGGAAGAACATCTTTGGCCAGACCGTGGACGTTGTCGAAATGCAGTCCGAAGGCGGCGCCGCTGGCGCCGTACACGGGGCCCTGTCGGCCGGCGCGCTGACCACAACATTCACCGCGTCCCAGGGTCTGATGCTTATGCTCCCGAACATGCATAAGATTGCGGGCGAGATGTTGCCGACGGTCTTTTATGTCTCGGCGCGGTCCCTAGCCTGCCAGGCGCTGTCGATCTTCGGGGATCATTCCGACGTTATGTCCGCCCGCAACACGGGCTTCGGCCTCATGGCCGCCGGATCTATCCAGGAAGTCATGGACTTGGCGGTCGTTTCTCACCTCTCTACCCTCAAGTCCACGGTTCCCTTCCTGAACTTCTTCGACGGCTTCCGAACATCGAGCGAGGTTCAAAAGGCCGAGCTTATCTCCTATGAAACGCTGGCCGAGCTCTTCGAGCCCCAATACCTCGAAGAATTCCGCACGCGCGCCCTCAACCCCGAGCGGCCGATGATGAAAGTCGGTCAGCAGAACCCGGACGTCTATTTCCAGGGCCGGGAAACGATCAACAAGTATTATGACGTAACCCCGGGAATCGTTCAGAAATATATGAACAAGCTGGCCAAGGTCGTCGGCCGTCAATATAAACTGTTCGACTATTTCGGCGCTCCCGATGCGGACAAGGTCATTGTCCTCATGGGCTCGGGCGCCGAGACGGCCGAGGAAACGATCAGCTATCTGAACAAGCGCGGCGCAAAACTCGGGGTCATCAAAGTCCGCCTTTACCGGCCGTTCGACGTGGCCGCCCTCAACGCGGCCATCCCGGCCACGGTCAAGAAGGTCGCAGTCCTCGACCGGACAAAAGAGCCCGGCGCCATCGGCGAGCCGCTCTACCTCGACGTCGCCGTCGCCCTCGGCGGTCGGCCCATCAAGGTCATCGGCGGCCGCTATGGCCTGTCTTCCAAGGAGTTTACGCCGAACATGGTCAAAGCCGTCTACGACCACCTCGATGGGAAGTGCGCCCACGGCTTCACCGTCGGCATCGAGGACGATGTCACCGGCAGGTCCCTCCCGCTCGGTCCGGTCCTCGAGACCGGGCCCGAGGGGACGGTCCGCTGCAAGTTCTGGGGCTACGGCTCGGACGGCACGGTCGGCGCCAACAAGAACTCCATCACCATCATCGCTGACAACACCGACCTCTACGGCCAGGGCTACTTCCAGTACGACTCGAAGAAGTCCGGCGGCGTGACGATCTCCCACCTCCGCTTCGGCAAACATCCGATCCAGTCCCAGTACCTCCTGAATACCGTGGACTTTGTCGCCCTGCACAAGTCGGCCTATATCGGCCACTACGACATCCTCGAGGGCATCCGCGAGGGCGGGATTTTCCTCATCAACTCGAACTGGAAGAAGGAGGAGGTCTTCGACAACCTCACCGAAGATATGCAGAGGACGATCATCGACAAAAAGATCAAGGTCTACAACATTGACGCCCTCAAGATTGCCCAGGAGCTCGGGCTGGGCGTCCGGATCAACTCCATCATGCAGGCCTGTTTCTTCAAGCTCTCGGGCGTCCTTCCCGAAAAGGAGTCCATCGAGCTCATAAAGAAAGCGATCCGCAAGAGCTTCATCAAAAAGGGCCAGGACATCGTGGACATGAACTGGGCGGCCGTCGACCGCGCTGCGGCTGCGCTCGAAGAGATCCCGATCCCGGCCAAGATCACGAAATCCGCGGCCGTGCCCAAGCTCATTCCCGAGGACGTCGACGATTTCACGAAGAATGTTATCGAGCCGATCATGCGTTTAAAGGGCGATGGGATCCCCGTTTCCAGGATGCCCTATGACGGCCGGGTTCCGACGGCAACGGCGCGCCTCGAAAAGCGCGGCACCGCTCCCGCAGTGCCTGTCTGGATCCCGGAAAATTGCATCCAGTGCAACCAATGCTCCCTCATCTGTCCCCATGCCGCGATCCGGCCTAAACAGATCGTTCCCGCCGACCTGAAGGGCAAGCCGGCGACGTTCAAGACACTCAAGTCCAACGTCAAGAACGACAAAGACCTTCAGTACAGACTCCAGGTCTATATTGAAGACTGCGTCGGCTGCGAGAATTGTGTGGAAGTCTGCCCGAGCAAGGTGAAGTCCCTCAAGATGATCCCGATCGAAGAGGCCCGGGCGGCCGGCGAAAACAAGAACGAGGAGTTCTTCGAAAAGCTGCCCTACGAGATCATGGACGGGCACAAGCGTGACACCATCAAAGGCAGCCAGCTCCTCCAGCCGTTATTCGAGTTCAGCGGCGCCTGCGCCGGCTGCGGTGAAACCCCTTATGTGAAGCTCGCAACGCAGCTGTTCGGCGAGCGGATGATCATCGCCAATGCCACGGGTTGTTCGTCGATCTACGGCGGCACGTTCCCGACTATGCCCTACGGCAAGAACGCGAATGGACAAGGGCCGACATGGGCCAACTCGCTGTTCGAAGACAATGCCGAATACGGATTCGGAATGCGGTTGGCGGTGAACGCCAACAGGAGACAGCTCCTGTTCAACATCGACCGAATCCTGGAAGTCGGCACGACGCCCGAGCTCGCCGACAACCTGAAGAAAATGAAAGAGATGTGGAAGACCACAGATGATCAGGCCAAAGCGGTCGCGAAATCCGTAAAGAGCGCGCTTCCCGCAGCCCTGGCCAAAGCCAACGGCGCCAAACCCTACCTCCAGAAGATCCAGGAATTCCAGGACTACCTGGTCGAACGGAGCGTCTGGTGCATCGGCGGCGACGGCTGGGCCTACGACATCGGCTACGGCGGATTGGATCACGTGATCTCCATGAACCGGAACGTCAACCTGCTTGTCCTGGACACCGAAGTGTACTCCAACACCGGCGGTCAGGCCTCCAAGGCCACGCCGACGGGCTCTGTGGCGAAATTCGCCGCCTCCGGAAAGAAGACGGTCAAGAAAGACCTTGGCCGGATGGCCATGAGCTACGGCTATGTCTATGTCGCTTCGGTCGCCATGGGGGCCAATATGAACCAGTGTCTCAAAGCGTTTGCAGAGGCCGAGGCTTACGACGGCCCGTCGCTCATCATCGCCTATTCGCCTTGCATCAACCACGGCATCGACATGTCCAAAACTCAGGAAGAAGAAAAGCTTGCCGTGGATACAGGCTACTGGATCCTATACCGCTACAACCCGATGCTGACCAGGGAAGGGAAGAACCCGCTCGTCCTCGACTCCAAGGAGCCCAAGCTCGACTACGAAACCTTTCTCAAGAACGAGATCCGCTACCGCACCCTGGTCCAGCAATATCCCGATATCGCTAAAGTTCTCTTTCCCCAAGCCGCGGCAGAGGCCAAGAAGAGGTACCAGGACTACAAAAAGATGGCCGAGTAAACGGCTCGAAATTCTATTTATTCTTCGGGCCGACAATGACCAGGGCTGATTTTTCCGGGTTCAGGACTTCTTTCATATAGCCGTTGATCTCATCTAGGGTGACGGCGTCCACTTCGCCGAAAAATTTGGCGAAGTAGTCAAAACCCAATCCCAACGCTTCGAATTGTCCGAAGGTTCCCGTCCGTTTGTCTTTGGTTTCATTGGCCCGCAGAAAATTAGACTTGACGAGGGTCTTGGCTTCCTGGAGCTCGGCGGAAGAGATCCCTTTTTCATAGAGCTCCTGAATGATGTTCTTTAAAGCTTCCTTGGCGGCGTCACATTTTGTGCCGTCGGACTCGAGGTAGGCCTCGAGGATTCCTCCCTCTTTCATGATCGTCGTCTGGGCGTTGACATTATAGGCCAGTTTTTCCTCTGTCCTTAAGGTCCAAAGCCTGGAGCCCGGGCCTTTTCCCAACAAGTTTTCAAGGAGGACGGCCAGCGCCTGATTTTTTGGGGAGATTTTCGGCAGGGCGAAGGCGATGGAAACGAGCGCTTGCTTGGTGTCTTTCTCGATGACCGTCTCCTTCTCGTCGGAGGGGCTCTTCTCGGAGGAGAGAAGAGGCGATGATTCGGCCGGCTTCTTCGAAGGGAACGAGTCGAAATGTTTCTCGAGGATCCCGAAGAGCTCCTCGCCGTCCAGGTCCGATACAGCGACAAGGATCATGTTTCCGGCCCAAAAATAATTCTTATAAAAAGCCTCGATATCGCGAGCCTTAAGCTTTTTAAGGGATTCCTCTTCGCCCGTGATCGAGCCTCCGTATCCGAGATTCCCGAGAAACGTCCGCAGCTGGGCCAGGTGCCCGACGTTGATATTATCGTCGCCCTCGATCTTCCGCTGATTGTTCATGTAGTCCTTGATCCGGTCGATCCGGATGCCGGTAAAAAGGGGATCTTCGAGGATTTGGATGAAAACGCCAAGCGTGTTTTCGAAAAATTCAGAAAGGCATTCGATGTGGATGACCGAATAATCCCCCTTCGTCGTCATCATATAGCGCGAAGACTTCTCCATGAACTCTATAGCGTTGCTCTGGTCGGGAATCTCGAGCGCCAGACGTGTCGTCAGATAGGACAGACCTTCTTTTCCAGCCGGCTCCGCTTTCTTCCCGCCTTTAATCAAGATCTCGAGCACGGTGACCGAAGAGGCTTCGTCCTTTTGGGTGATCACGGTCAGGCCATTTTCCAAGATCTTTTTTTGAGGCGCATTTTTCCATTGAGAAAGAAGCCCTTGAGGAAAAATCATGAGGAGAACCGGGGCCAGGAAAGCCAAAGCCGTTCGTGCCCGGTTCTTCATCGCTTATTTCTTCTTCTTGGGGACGATCGCGACGAGGACATACTCGTTCCTGCTGAAATATTTAGCCGCCGCTTTCCGCAGGTCGGACGATGAGACCTTTTTGATGTTTTCGAGGTAGTTCAAGGAAGCGCCGTTCTCGTGGAGGAGGAGATACATAGCCAAGGACCTCGCAAGGGCCAAACCGTTTTCCTGCGCCTGTTGGACGTTGAATGAGATCTGGTTTTTGGCGCTCTCGAGAAAATCGTAAGTGTACATCTTTTCGTCGCCGATGACATCATCCCGGGAGAAATTCTCGCTCCGGAGCGCCTGCCGCAGGAACTGGACGGCCTGGTTTTTGGCAGCCGCGAGCCGCCTCGGCTCGAGCGTAAGATAGACCTCAAAGGCGCCGCCGTACTTGAAAGAAAAGAAACCCATCCCGGCTGTATTGATCAGGTCCCGATTGGCCTTGAGGGGGCGATAGAGCAGAGGATTGATCCCGCGGCCGAGAACCTCGGTCAGGATATCGGCCGCGTATTGGTCCGGGCTGTTGTAATCGGGGGCCGCTGTTCCGATCACAAGATAAGCCTCTTGAACGTCCAGGGCCTCTTCGATGTCGATCGATTTTGGAAGGGGCGGCACGCGGGCGAACTTCGCCGGCATGTAATCCGTTTTTTTGAGCGTCCCGAAACAAGCGCGGACCTTATCTTCCATCTCTTTAACAGCGAAGTCGCCCACAACGGCCAGGGCGCTGTTGACCGGGACAAAATGAATTTTATAGAATTGCTCCATTTGTTCGGCGGTCAAAGAGCGGATATTCTCCGCTTTCCCAAAGACAGGTTTTCCGTACGGATGTCCGGAAAAAAGATTCTGGTAGAGAAGGGCGGAGGCGTATCGAAAGGGATCATCCTGGATTTGGCTTAGCTCCTCGAGAACGACCTCTTTTTCAGCCTCGAGCTCCTTGGGGTCGATTTTGAGATTGAAAAGAAGCTCCTTCTGGTTGTTCAAGCCGAAATCGGCATATTCGGCCGGAAGTGAGATTTCGAATATGGCCAAGTCCTGGCCGGTGTGGGCATTGAAATAGGCTCCATGGCGGCGGATATCGCGGGCGACCTCGGAGCCGCTCCGAACCTCTGTCCCGCGGAAAAGGATGTAATGCTCGAGCATATGGACCAGGCCGTTCGTTTCCGCAGTCTCATCCTTGGAGCCGGCATTGATGGCAGCCACGATGTTGACGAGAGGAAGGTTATGCCGTTCATAAAGAAAAACCTTCATCCCGTTGTCGAGAGTGAACTGTTTCTCGATCCCTTTTTCTTCGGCCAGGGCGGCTCCGTTTAGCAAAAAAACGGAAAATATCAGGTAGGGGAGATTTTCTAGGGCGTGAGAAAAGCGGCTTGATCGACGGTTCTTTTGAATCGGCACCGGGATTAGTCTATCCATTCTGCCCGTTTAAAAGCAAATTTCATACCAGGCCGAGCCCCGTCCGCAAAAGACGAGCGGCTCTTTTTTCCTGTAAACTCCTTTTACATCAGAACCAGCAAGATTACAAATTTTTGAGGATGGGGCGATATTGTGGTAAAATCCTAAAGAATCAAGGAAATCCTCATGAAGTCCGAACGGAAAGCAAAGGTCTTGGTCATCGACGACGAGGAAAATATCCGCAAGTCCTTGAGAATGATCCTTGAATACGAAGGATATACGCTCCTCGAAGCCGGAGACGGCGAAGAAGGCCTGACCAAGCTCGATGAATCCGTCGGCGTGGACATCGTGCTCCTGGACATCAAAATGCCGGGAGGCATGGACGGACTCGAAGTCTTGAAAGAGATCAAACGCAAGCCCTATTCGCCGGAGGTCATCATGATCTCCGGCCAGGGAACGATACAGACGGCGGTCGAAGCGACGAAGAGCGGAGCGTTCGAATTCCTTGAGAAACCTCTCCACCGGGACCGGGTCCTGTTGTCCATCCGCAACGCGCTGAATCAAAATAAACTGCAGAGAGAGAACCTTGACCTGAAAAAAAAGGCTGAAAAACGCTATGAGCTCATCGGCAGCCATCCGCTGATGAAAAAACTCTGGAAAGAGATACAGACCGCGGCCCCGACGAACGCGACGGTGCTCATTTACGGCGAGAGCGGGACCGGCAAAGAGCTCATCGCCCGGGCGATCCATGCCAACAGCCTGCGGACCAAGGAGAATTTCGTCCAGGTCAATTGCGCCGCCATTCCCGAGGAATTGATCGAGAGCGAGCTCTTCGGCCACGAAAAGGGCTCGTTCACGGGCGCGACCGAGCGAAAAACGGGGAAATTCGAGCAGGCAGATGGCGGGACGATTTTTCTGGATGAGGTCGGCGACATGAGCCTCAAGACGCAATCCAAGGTCTTGCGGGTCCTCGAAGAGGGCGAGGTCCAGAAAGTCGGCTCGAACAAGATCAATAAAGTGGACGTCCGGGTTATCGTCGCCACGAACAAAGACCTGAAAAAGGAGATCGAAAAGCGCAATTTCCGTGATGACCTCTATTTTCGATTGAACGTCGTTCCTTTATATTCGCCGGCGCTGCGCGAGAAGCGCGAGGATATTCCGCTGCTTGTCGAGTATTTCTGCCGGAATTTTGCTGAAGAGAACAATTTCAAGGTGAAGAAATTCAGCCCCGACGCCCTCGAGGCCATGACGCACTATCCCTGGAAGGGGAACATCCGCGAGCTCAAAAACGTCATCGAGCGCCTCCTGATCATGACCGATAAGGACGGGATCGAGAAGAAGGACCTGCCCGAGCAGCTCCGGGGAGAGCGCCAGATTTATCTTCCCGACGCCGCCAAGGTCCAGACGCTCAAGGACTTCCGCGACCTGGCCGAGAAGGACTTCATCCTGGCCAAGCTCGAGGAGAACAACTGGAATATCAGCCAGACGGCGCGGGAGATTGACACGCCGCGGTCGAACCTGTATAAAAAATTAGAGCAATACGGCATTAAGATAACGGCTGGAGTGGGCGAGGCGGTTGCCTCTGCTTCTCCTAAGGAGGAGTAGGGGAGGAAAGTCCGAACTCCGCAGGGCAGGATGGCCGCTAACGACGGCTCCGGGCGACCGGGGGAAAGTGCCACAGAAAACACACCGCCCGCGAGGGTAAGGGTGAAAAGGCGAGGTAAGAGCTCACCGCCCTGACGGTAACGTCAGGGGCAGGGTAAACCCCATCCGGAGCAAGGCCAAACGTGGCCCCCATGGGATGGCCCGTCCCGGGCCGGGTCGGCCGCTCGTCCCCGCGAGCAATCGCGGGGCCAGACAAATAACCGCCCCCGCTTCGTGCGGGAACAGAATTCGGCTTATGTCCCGCTCCAGCCGTTCTTTTTCTGGTAGCCTTGATCGCGGTCTGGATCGCGCGCCAATGAAAGAGGGAACAGCCGGATGGCCTGCGGAAATAAAGTCGGCAAAGGGATTTTTTGTGTCTATTGTCCAATTTCTTTCCAAACAAAAAGGCAAAGGTCTGTATAAAATAAGATTCCGCAGGCATTATGATTTAAAAGCCACCCCCTGAGAAATGGACAAATTTGAGGAAAGGATGTTACGAGGCGCGCCTCGGATGGCAATGGACGAGTCCGTACCGATATCCGGTATGACACGAACCGCCCCGGTCACCGTCATCGTCCCCGCCTTTAACGAATCCGCCTCGGTCGTCGATACCATTCACAGCCTCCAGGCGCAGACCGCGATCCCGGCAGAAATTATTGTCGTGGACGATTGTTCCGCCGACGGCACCGGCGATATTGCGCGCTCGCTCGGCGTCACGGTCATCCGCCCTCCGGCTAACACCGGTTCCAAGGCGGGGGCTCAGACATTCGCCCTGGCTCATGTGCACACCGAGTTCGTGATTGCCATTGACGCCGACACCACACTCGCGCCCGACGCCATCGAAAGGCTGCTCCCCGCGTTCGACGATGCGAATGTCGCCGCCGCCTGCGGGAGCGTCCTGCCTCGGCGCATCAAAAGCGTGTGGGAGCGAGGGCGCTATGTCGAGTATCTTTTTGCCTTCACTTTTTACAAACAGGTTCAGGATCAATACGGCGCGCCGCTGATCAGCTCTGGATGTTTCTCCATGTATCGCACGGAGGCGGTCTGCGCCGTGGGCGGCTGGCCGACGCGGACCTTGGCCGAGGATATGGACCTGACGTGGACGCTGTATCAGCGGGGCCGCGCGGTGCGATTCGTATCGGGGGCGGTCTGTTATCCCATCGAGCCCCGCAACTACGGATTCCTCAAGAAGCAGCTGAGGCGCTGGTCGCACGGATTCGTCCAGAACGTGCGGCTCCACTGGCGAGAACTGCTCGACGTGCCGTTCCTCCGCTCGGCAGTCGCAGTTGCCTGCTGGGATGCAGTCGTCGCTTCGGTCGTCTATCTAGTGCTGCTGCCGGTGATTGCCCTGGTCTTCTGGAATCCCTACTTCCTCCTCGGCTACGTCATCGACATACCGGCGATCGTCGTCCCGGTGATCGCCGGGGCCTTGCCCCGGCGTGAACTCGGCCGGGCGCTGGTGAGCGTGCCGAGCTTCTTCATCCTCCGCACGGTGAACGCGATGTTCTTCCTGAAGGCCGTGTGGGCCGAGCTGGTGCGGGGCCGGCGCCTGGTCACTTATGAGAAGGGACACTAAATGACAGCGGGCGTTCCAGGCACGGGGATCGGCGGGCTCTTCTACCTGATGGCGGCGCTCCTGCTTCCCGTCCGAGGCCTGCTGCTGCGGCTGCGCGGCGGCCGGGTGTCGTGGCGCATGGTCGCCAAGCTGCTTTTCCTTGCGATCGGCGTTTTCTTGGGCATCTGGGCGACTTGGTGGCTCCTCGGCCTAGCCATTGTCCCCGCAGCGGAGACTGTCGAGGCGGCCATCCATTTTCGGGGCATTTTGCGGCGCGAATACGCGGAATTTGTCCGATGGGCTGCGATCTTGGCGGGGTTTGTAACGCTGGCCGCCGTCCTGATCGGAACTCAGGTGGCGCGGCTCGTGATAAGACGGAGATAAAATGAAATTATTGCGGCTGCTCGTGACTATGGCCTTGATTGCGACTCCGTTTATCGGGCAGACTTCTGTGGCCGAGCTGATGCGCCGCGCAGACGCCGCCTTTGCCGACGAAAACCGCGCGCTTGCCGAGCGCCTCTACCGCCAGGTGCTTACGCTCGACCCTTATCAATCGCGCGCCGTGTACCGGCTAGGCCAGCTCTCCAGGGACGACGAGGTTGCCCTCGAGTGGTTCAAGGAGTATGCAGAGCTCGAGCCCACGGACGCCTGGGGATGGCTTGCCGTGGGCGACAAATCCCTCAAGGTGGGAAAGACGGTCGAAGCGCTTGAGGCCTTCGAGCGAGCCTCGCGTCTTCAGCCCAAAGCCCAAGACATACAGGAGCGCTTGGCGAAAGGGCGTCTCCGTGCGGCGCCGACCATTGAGCCGATCGGCGGGCTTACCCACGATTCCGACGGCAACCTCACCCTTCGCTACGGGCTGGGCGGCAGTATGGCGTTCAGGAAAGGTTTCCAGCTGGGAGCCCGCTTTGCGCGCTCCAACATCGATGATGGAATCAATGCAGCGACTCTCGACGAGGGCGTACTGCGGCTCGAGGGCCGGCCTAGGATGGCGCTCCGGCTGAACCTGACGGCTGGACTGGCTCGACTCGGTTTCCCGGATGCGCTTTCGTGGACAACGCCTGAGGTTGATCTGCGGGTTCGCTGGCGCGAGGATAATAGCAGCCCTTCCTTCGAGGCTAGGCTGCAGCGGTTGCCGCTCGGCACTTCGCCCCTCCTCATAGCCAATCATGCTGTCAGAAATGAATTGCGGCTGGGCGTGGAGCTTCCGGGCGGGCCGGTCCGGATCAGGGGAACTGGTCGCGCCGGACTCATTGAAACCTTCGGAGAGGACGCTAACCTGCGGCTCCAGGGCGATGCGGCGCTGGCGCTACCCATCGGCTGGCGCGGTGAGGTTTCCGCGCAGTATCACCGGCTCAGCTTCAACCGGGCATCGTCCGCGGGGTACTTCGCTCCCAAGCTCGTCGAGTCGATCGAAGGCGGCACTTATTGGGACCTCGGAGGCGATGGCGAGGTGAGCGCGTCGGTGGATCTGGGAGTCGGGATCCAGCGGCTGGCGAAGCAGGGAGAAGAGGTGGGCGTGTGGAAGCTGGCACTTCGAGGTTGGGCTTTGCTAAGCGTAGATCTGAACCGGAGCATTCAGTGGCGTGTGGAAGGGGAAGCCTACAGCGCGCCGTTCGCGCCAGTGGGCGTCGTGATTGCACCTAACTGGCGGTATATATCGGCGAGCATGGGGTTGTTAATTCGGATAGCGCCAAAATAAAGCATTTAAGATCTAGGGACGGTCAGAACTGATAAAAAGGCAGTATCTTGGTTGCCCTGAGAAAGGTAGAAACAAAACCGATTATTCGTCTCTTGCATAAATAGATATTAGAACGAAAAATATTCAAGTCGCGCTGAATTATCACTAGGCGTCTTCGAAAAAGGCCAATTTCCGTGATGACCTCTATTTTCGATTGAACGTCGTTCCTTTATATTCGCCGGCCCTGCACGAGAAGCGCGAGGATATTCCGCTGCTCGTCGAGTATTTCTGCCGGAATTTCGCTGAAGAGAACAATTTCAAACTGAAGAAATTCAGCCCCGACGCCCTCGAGGCCATGACGCACTATCCCTGGAAGGGGAACATCCGCGAGCTCAAAAACGTCATCGAGCGCCTCCTGATCATGACCGATAAGGACGGGATCGAGCCGTTTTTTCCTATCGAGGACATGTCCCGATTTCATAATTATAATAATTCGGCTTCAGAACATGCGAATTCGGTACGTGTCCCCGTATTGTGAATTCGGCATGCTTTGTCTTAAATGCGGCAGCAGGATAAAGGTCATCGCTTTCATCACGGGTTTTCAGGCAGTGGACTGCATAATCGACCGCCTCAAGCTGACGTTTGTAGCGGAGAAGCCGCCGTCGAAGCGCCTCTTCGAGCAGGTCGCCCTGATGGCGGCCGAGCAGGGAGCAGAATATTTTTGAGGCGGGGCGATTTTATGAGGGGGCAGAGGTCTTGCGATTTTCATACGATTTTCGGGGCGTTGACGACGATGATTCGGCCGGAAGGCCTCCTTCGCGGCCATCTTCATAATATTCTTGACATCGATCGGCGGCCAGGAATATCCTTTTCGCGTGAAGGGCGATACTGATCCCGAGCTTAATGCGAGGGAAATTCGTACAGCGCTAAAAAACAAACTCCCATCCTTATAAAAAAGTGTTCAAGGACGAACCTAAAAGGCTCGTCCTGCGTATAAAGGAAAGAGGCTGTTTCTTGGCCGAAAATTAACGGAAAGGCGGTCTATCATGAGGAAATTTTATGCTCTAGTTTTCGCGGCTTTGGTCTTCAGCGGTTTGGTTTGGGCCCAAGTCGACGGGCGGATGATGCAAAATCCCGACGTGTCGAAGACGCACATCGTCTTCACCTACGGCGGCGATTTGTGGATCGTTCCCAAAGACGGCGGGACGGCCCTTAAATTGAGCTCGCCGGCGGGCCAGGAGCTCTTCGCTAAATTCTCTCCCGACGGCGCGGAGATCGCCTTCACCGCGGTTTACTACGGCAACGGCGACGTGTATACCGTCCCGGCCCTGGGCGGAATTCCGAGGCGGGTGACCCACCACGGTATGGGCGACAGGCTCATCGACTGGTATCCCGACGGGAAAAACCTGCTGTACGTTTCGTCCATGGCCAGCGGGAAACAGCGCTTCAATCAATTTTACAAGGTCGCTAAGTCCGGCGGCCTGCCCGAGAAACTGGCCATTCCATACGGGGAGATGGCCTCGCTATCGCCCGACGGAAAAAAACTCGCCTATACGCCTCTCACCCAGGCCTTCCGGACCTGGAAACGCTATCGCGGAGGCTGGCAATCGGACATCTGGATCTTCGACCTGGAGAAGAACACGGCCGAGAACATCTCGAACAACGTCTCCAACGACGAACTTCCGATGTGGTCCGGAAACAAAATCTACTATCTCTCCGACCGCGGTTCGGAACTGCGGGCCAACATCTGGTCGTATGATCTGGCCACGAAAAAAGACAAACAGGTCACCAAGTTTACCGACTTGGACATCCACTTTCCGTCCCTCGGTCCGTCAGACATCGTCTTCGAGAACGGCGGCCGGTTGTATCTGCTGAGCCTGGCCGACGAGAAATATCGCGAGGTTCCGGTGAAGCTCGTGACGGACGAGATCACCCTGATGCCTAAGGTCGAGCGCGTGGCGTCCATGATCCAGGGCGGCTGGCTTTCCCCCGACGGAAAGCGGGCCGTCGTCGAAGCCCGCGGCGAGCTCTTCTCGGTCCCGGCCGAAAACGGCCCGATCTACAACTTAACCAAGAGCTCGGACGCGGCCGAACGATTTCCGGTCTGGTCTCCGGACGGAAAGCGCCTCGCGTATTGGAGCGACAAGTCCGGCGAGATGGAATTGACCATCAAAGATCTGGAGAAACCCACGGACGAGAAGAAACTGACCTCCTACGGCCCGGGTTACCGCTACCAGCTGTTCTGGTCGCCCGACGGCAAGAAGCTCGCCTTCATCGACAAGGCCATGGAGATCTACATTTACGACCTGGAAACCGACAAGACCGCCAAGGTCGACAAGGGGCTGTATTTTTATCAGGGGGCCTTGCGGGGATTCACCGCGAGCTGGTCCTCCGACAGCCGCTGGCTGGCCTACGCGCGCGACCTCGACACGCGGAGCACGGCCGTCTTTTTGTATGACGTGAAGGAAAGCCGGTCACGGCAGGTGACCTCAGGCTATTACAATGACGCGTATCCCGTCTTCGATCCGGACGGGAAATACCTGTATTTCCTGACGAACCGGACGTTCAATCCCAGCTACGGCGATGTCGACAACACGTTCATCTATGCGAATACGACGAACATCGCCGCGGTCGCTCTGACCGAGGATGTCGCCTCCCCTCTAGAGCCGAAGAACGACACGCCCGCCGTCAAGAAGGACGAACCGAAAAAAGAGGAGCCGGCGGCCAAGAAGGACGAAAAGGCGGAAAAAGACCAGAAGAAGGACGAGGCCAAAGACAAGGAAAAAACCAAGGAGGTCAAAATCACCCTGGAGAATTTCGAGAGCCGGCTGGTCGTCCTGCCCGCCGCTCCGGGGAACTACGGGGCGCTCGCGGCGGTTTCCGGGAAGGTGATCTATCACCGGCAGCCGAACACGGGCGCGGCCGCTCCTGTCCGGCCGGTCGTTTTCTTCGACCTGGAAGCCCGCGAGGAGAAGACGATCATCGAGGATGCGGATATGTTCATGGTCAGCGCCGACGGCAAGAAGATGCTGGTCGGAAAAGGCGGGACATACTCCGTCGTGGACGTCGCCCCGGGCCAGAAAATGACCAAGGTGATGCCGACGGCTCAGCTCGAGATGACGGTCGAGCCGCGCGCGGAATGGAAGCAGATCTTCAACGAGGTCTGGCGGCTGGAGAGGGACTTCTTTTACGATCCGAACATGCACGGAGTCGATTGGAAGGCCGTCGGAGAGCGTTACCGGAGACTGGTGGACGTCTGTATCACGCGGTGGGACCTCAATTATTTGATCGGCGAGTTGATCGCCGAGCTGAGCGCCTCGCACACCTACAACGGCGGCGGGGATACGGACGAAGCGGCGCCGAGAAACGTAGGTTATCTCGGGATCGATTGGGAGATCGCTAATGGAGCGTACCGGGTCAAAAAGATCATCAGCGGGGCGCCGTGGGATTCCGAGGTCCGCTCGCCGCTCGACATGCCCGGATTGAAGGTCAAGGAGGGAGACTACATCCTCGCCGTGAACGGGGAACCGCTGGATATCCGCGAAGATCCCTGGGCGGCCTTCGCGGGGCAGGCCAACCGGACGATCGAGCTGACCGTCAATAACAAGCCGGGATGGGAAGGTGCCCGGAAGATCGCGGTCAGAGCCCTGGGCGACGAAACGCGCCTCCGGAATCTGGCCTGGATCGAATCCAACCGGAAGCGAGTCGAGGACGCGACGAAGGGGAAGATCGGCTACATTTATGTCCCCAGCACCGGCATTGACGGCCAGACCGAATTGATCCGCCAGTTCGCGGCCCAGTACAAAAAGGCCGGCTTGATCATCGACGAGCGGTTCAACAACGGCGGGCAGATCCCCGACCGGTTCATCGAGCTGCTCGACCGGAAGCCGCTCGCGTTCTGGGCGGTGCGGGACGGGATGACCTGGCAGTGGCCGCCGCTCGCCAACTTCGGCCCCAAAGTCATGCTGATTAACGGCTGGAGCGGGTCAGGCGGCGATGCCTTCCCGGACTATTTCCGGAAAGCGAAGCTGGGGCCGCTCGTCGGGATGCGGACCTGGGGCGGGCTGATCGGAATGACCGGCGCGCCCGGCCTGATCGACGGCGGCGGGGTCACGGTTCCGACCTTCCGGATGTATGACCCGGACGGAAAATGGTTCAAGGAGGGGCACGGTGTCGATCCCGATATCGAGGTCATCGACGATCCGGCCCAGCTGGCTAAAGGCGTCGATCCTCAGCTCGAACGGGCGATCCAAGAAGTGATGAGGCTTCTGGAAAAGAATCCTGCGGTCAGTCCGAAACGGCCGGCCTATGAGAAAAGGTGAGAGGAGTCCTTTCACGTCGAGATGACAATAGATCAACTTGAGGCCGCGGCTCAAAATAATATCGGCTCGCTGAAGAGCCGGATTATTCGCAAAGCCAACGGCGCTCTTCTCTACGACGACTTCGTTCCCAACGGAGTCTATGAGGAACTCTGGGACTGAGATGCCTTTTTCGCCGGCCTTCACCTCGTCTCGGCGGATAAGACCGACGGGATCTACCTCAAGAACTGATGCCTGAATTTCCTTAATTTTACGGAGCCGGACGGGCACATGTTGACCCGCTCTTTTTTTCTGTGCTATAAGCTCAATTAAGGCTGCACTGAGACCATGAACCTAATGATTCTGAGAGAACTGGTCATCCTTCTGGCAGCCTCCATCCTTATCATTTTGATTTCTCAGAGGATCAAGCTCCCGCCCGTGGTCGGGTTTCTCCTGACCGGAGTTCTAATCGGACCGGGCGGATTTTCTCTCGTCAAGGACATAGAAACCATCGATATCCTGGCCGAGATCGGCGTCGTCATGCTCCTCTTCATGATCGGCCTGGAATTCACCTTGGACAGGCTTAAGCGGATTCAGCGGAATTTTTGGGTGGGAGGCGGGCTTCAGGTCCTGCTGACCACATCGGCCGCAATCCTCATCCTGTATTTCTTGAACGTCCCCGTCAAAGATGCGGTCTTTTACGGCTTTCTCATCTCCCTGAGCAGCACGGCCGTGGTCCTGAAAATTCTTTCCGATCGAGGAGAAACCGACGCTCCTCAAGGCCGGATCTCACTCGGCATTTTAATCTTCCAGGATATGGCCATCGTGCCGATGATCGCTTTGGTCCCCGTCCTGGGGAACATCCGGTCGGCGTCGCCATTGGCCATACTGGCCCGCTTCCTGCTCAGCGGAGGGGCCATCGCGGCCGTTTTCGCGGTCGCCAGATACCTTATGCCCCGAATCCTGCACATGGTAGTCAGAACCCGGATCAGGGAGATTTTTCTTATCACCTCGCTCTTTATTTGCTTGGGAATGGCCTCGCTGACGTCTTCGCTCGGACTCTCCCTGGCTCTAGGCGCCTTCCTGGCCGGAGTTATCATCTCGGAATCGGCATACAGCCATCAAGTAGTTTCCGATATACTGCCCTTCAAGGATGTCTTCAACAGCCTCTTTTTCATCTCCATCGGGATGCTGCTCAACACGGGAGTCGTCTGGAGCTCCAAGTTCCTTGTCCTTGGCCTCGTGCTTTCTATCCTTGTCCTGAAGGCATCTATTGTCGTCCTGACGGTTAGGATTCTGGGCTACGGCTCCCGAATCTCTCTCATCACGGGACTGGCTTTGGCTCAGATCGGAGAATTCTCCTTCGTCCTGGCGAGCGTCGGCCGGGCCAATGGCCTGCTTCCGGGGAATATCTTTCAGGTCTTCCTGGCCTCATCCATCCTGACCATCCTCGCAACACCCTTCCTTATTCAGGTCGCACCGTCCCTTGCGGCGAAAACAGAGCGGGCGTTCCGCTGGAAAGACAGAGTTCCGGAGAGCGGGGAAAAAGCGATACGAGCGTTTCAGGACCATGTGATCATTGCAGGTTATGGTCTCAATGGCCGCAACCTGGCCCACGTCCTCAAGGAGGCAGGGATCAGCTATGTCATTCTCGAGTTGAATCCTGAAACAGTCCGGACCGCAACGGCGGCCGGAGAGCCACTTGTCTTCGGGGATACGTCGAGCCGCACCATTCTGAAGGCAGCGCGAATCGAGAGGGCAAGGAGCATGGTCTTCGCCATTTCCGACCCGGCGACGACGCGCCGGGGAGTCAGGGCGGCCCGGGAGATGAACCCCGACCTTTTCATCATCGTCCGGACGCGGTACGCTTCTGAAATTAATGAATTGTACAGCCTCGGCGCCAACGACGTTATCCCGGAAGAGTTCGAGACCTCGATCGAGATCTTCACCCGCGTCCTGGACAAATACTATATTCCCCGGAACATCATCGACGCCCAAGTCAAAGTTCTCAGGGGCGAATGCTACGGATTACTCCGGGGTACATGTGAAGCCGTCAAGCCGTCCGTGGAAAGGATCGCTGACTTTCTTTCAGCCGGGACGGCCGAAACCTTTTATATCGTGAAAGGATCATGGCCGGCGGGGAAGACTCTCCGGACGATTGACCTCCGGAGGAAGACGGGCGCGACCGTGATTGCCGTTGTCAGGGGCGAAGAGTCGTTCGCGAGTCCCGGGGCGGAGTTTGCCATCGAGGCAGGAGATACCCTGGTTCTCGTGGCCAACCACAGGGATATGAACAGGGCCTTCCATTTCCTCACGTCGGGGGAACCAGAGAAACCGGCAAGCGGAGCAGCGGGGCCTTAGGCAGGCGCCCGCTGCGGCTCCAATTTTCCGAATGGTGGATCGTCTCGACCGGGCTCTTTTCCCGGCTAAGGGAGAAGATCAGCAAATATGTCGTTCCGCCGAGCACCGCCATGTAGACGGGGAACATCGCGTTAAAATGGACTAGGAATGCGTAGAAGAGAAAGGAATAAATCGTAAAAAACAATGCGCCCAGCCAGACGAGATAGGCAAGGTTCGAGGATCAGCCGATTCTGTTGCTGTAGACGGCCCTGACGTTGTCGAAATAGGCGATGCTGTCCCCCCCCTGTCCCCCTCGCTGTTGTCGCTGGCCACGATAAAACTCCGTTGCGGTCCCCAATTGAGCCGGGTCGGGTCCGCAAGAATCGGGCTGTCCTCCGGGATGCGGGACGCCTTGAGGACGCCGTCCAGGTAATAGTCCAAACGGATTTCATCAGGGGCCAGGCGGTCGTCCTGGCTGTTGGTCACGACGTCCAGCCGAAGATTGTGCCAACGGTCCATGACGGAGATCCATCGCCGAGGGTTTTCGAAGAGAAGCAGCTAACATACAACGGGAAGCTCAGGGACGAAATTCTCAACGGAGAGATTTTCGATTCATTGATAGAAGCTCGGGTGGTCATAGAGAACTGGAGACGAGAATACAATCAATTCCGTCCCCATAGCTCTTTGGGTTATCGACCGCCGGCTCCAGAGGTTACGGGCGCGCCGTCAGCGCCAACTCCACACGCTAAACACGCTCGCGTAGTCGTCCGTCCAGAGGCGAGTCTGCAGTCCGGGCTCCGGCTGTTGCCAGCGCGAATCGTAGACCAGGTTGCCGAGCATTGCCGGGTCGCGGGCCATGATCACCCACGTGGAGCTGAGCTTGCCGGTGCGGTTAAAGTCCTCGGTCGCGGCTGAATCGCGCCGACAAAGCGCGAATAACCGTGCATCCCGTGCCAGATTGGCGAGGACGGATTCGAGGTCGAGGTGGCGGTTGGTGATGTTAAAGGCGAGCACGCCACCTGGCGTTAACTTCCGCACGTAGAGCGCCAGCGCTTCGCGCGTAATCAAATGCAACGGGGGCATATCCGAGGTATAAGCGTCCAAAACCATCAGTCCGAACTGGCCGTCTGCTGCCGCCTGCAACGACAACCGCGCGTCGCCGAGGACGACGGTCACGGCGGCGGGGCAATCCTGCAAGTACGTGAAGTACTGCGGGTCGCGGGCAATGCGTTCCACGGCCGGATCGATCTCATAGAACGTCCACTGCTGCCCAGCCTCGGCATAACAGGCCAATGTGTCCAAACCTACGCCGACCACCGCAACGCGCTGTTTTGCCTCGTTGGGAAGCGCGGTCATCATTTGTCCGAGCGGTCCTGTTCTCGTGAAATAGGCCAACGGTTCGCGCCGGTACCGAGGATCGAGGCTTTGCACGCCGTGCCCTGTGGTGCCGTGTCTCAAGATATGGCCGGGATTCCGCCCAGGGATAATCTCGACTCTGAGAATTCCAAAGAAGCTGCGGGCCACATGCAAAGCGGGGATGCCGGGATGGAAGGCGAGCGTTGTGGCCACGAGAATGGAGGCGATCCCAAGTGTAAACCGCAGCGGCCGACGGGAAAAACTGAGACACAACATCGGCGGCACGCCGAAGATCAGCGCCTGGGTGAGTCGGGCGTTTCCGAGTTGCGCCGCCAACAGATAAAGGATGAAACCCGCCGTGACCAGACCGAGGACGACCGGCAATACGACGTCGAGCACTTGCGCGCGCCGGCTCGGCGAGTCTGAGCCGCGCCGCGGCATCAGCAGGCAAGCCAAGAGCAGCGTCACCGGATATTCGAGCACCGTCGGGAAGATGAGCGGCGCCAGCAACGCGTTGAACATCCCCCCCAGCACGCCACCCGCGGACATCCACAAGTAGAATTCGGTCAGGTGCCGCGCCGGCGGACGGTCGTTGGCCAGTTCCCCGTGACAAACCATCGCCACAACGAACAGGCCCGCGAAGTGCAATATGATCGGCCAGACGAGGACTCGAAAAGAGACCGCCGCCATGGTCATTACCAACATCATCACCAAGGGTAACACCGCGAACGGCATCCCCCGGACCCACCACACGTGCGGCACCCAACGCCGCCGCGCGAACACGAGAATGAACGTCAGCAGGTAGATTCCCAACGGAATCACCCATAACAGCGGAATCGGTGCAATCTCGCTGGTGACGTAGGTCGTCACGCTCAGCATAAGACTGCACGGCACGAAGGCCAGCAGCACCCACCGGAACCGCCGTCGCGCTGTGATTCGCACGCCGTCGTCCCGGGTCGTTTCCGCCTCGGGGTCGCGGCCTTTCCGTCCGACGCGTCGGATCCAAACGCCGCACATCGCGGTCAACACCACGAGCCCGGCGTAGCCCACGGCCCACCACCGGTTCTGCTCGGCCAACCGTAGCCGCGGCTCGACCAGGATGGGATAGCTCACCAACGCCAGCAGACTGCCGAGATTGCTCGCGGCATAGAGGAAGTACGGATCGGCCGCCCATCGATGCCCGCTGGCCGAGAACCAGCGCTGGAGCAACGGACTGGACGCCGACACGACGAAAAACGGCAGGCCGACTGACACGGCTAACACCGCCAGCAGCCACCATGCCGGGTTGGTGCCCGTCGGCGGCGTCCACCCGTGGGGCAGGCCGATCGGCAGCACGAGCAACGGCGCCATCAACACCACGAGGTGCCATGCCGCCTGCCGCCGCACACCGAGCCAGCGGGTGGTGAAGTGGGCATACGCATAACCCGCCAGCAACACGGCCTGGTAGAACACCATCGCCGTGTTCCACACCGCGGGCGAACCGCCGAGCAGAGGCAGGACCATCCGCGCAAACATCGGTTGCACCAGAAACAGCAGGGACGCCCCGGTGAAAATCGTAACGCTAAAAAAAATCAGCACAGTGATGGGCCCTCCCGACGTTTACGGATTATAATGAATTGCTTTTCTGCGCTAAGCGCCCGTCGCGGACATTAAGCTCGAAATCGAGTCCTTTCCTCCCGAAATAATGATATTGCCGACCGCGGACCGAAGTCAAGGAATGCAAAAAGAGCCGCGGGTCCGGTCGTCCGGCCGGATCAGAAGTCGGGAGGAGCAAAAGAACCCCCGAAAGAGGAGTTTTCCCTTGAACTTGAAGAAGACCCTCGGCATCTTGGGAATGACGAAGACCGCCCGGTCGCCGGCGGCCATGCCGCCGCGCGCTCAGGTCCGGAGGCGGAGGAGTAGGGGAGGAAAGTCCGAACTCCGCAGGGCAGGATGGCCGCTTCGGCGTGCGGAAACAGAATTCGGCTTATGTCCCGCTCCAGCCGTTTTTTCCTATCAGGGACATGTCCCGGACGAACATCAGGAAGTAGAGAAGAATCGGCGCTCCGATGAGAAGGATCAAGAGGACGCGGGACAGATGAGGTCTTGACACTTCGGCTATTCTAAAGCCGGGCGGTCTTCTTGACAACCCCCGCCCCTTCATATATTTTTATAATAGCTTCAATCAAAAAAGGACGGTATTTGCTGTGAGAAATGAGATCTCGCCCTGAATCGTTAGCTCATGGATAAGATCGGCAAGTATAAGATCCTCGGCGTCCTGGGCAAAGGCGGCATGGGGATCGTCTATAAGGCCCTCGACCCCGATATCGAGCGGGAAGTGGCCATCAAGACCATCCGCTTCGATAATTTCCAGGAAGGGACGCAGAAAGACGACCTGATGACCCGGTTCATCCGGGAGGCCCGCGCCGCCGGCAAACTCTCCCATCCCAACATCGTCACGGTCTACGACGTCTGCCGCGAACAGGACCTGACCTATATCGTCATGCAGTTCGTCGAAGGCCAAAGCTTGCAGGCGCTGATCGATTCGGGGAAACGGCTTTCTCCTCCGGAGATCGACGCCTTGATGAAACCCGTCGCCGACGCCCTGGACTACGCCCATAACAGCGGCATCATCCACCGCGACATCAAGCCGGCCAATATCCTGATCGACAAGACCAACAAGCCCTTTCTCGCCGACTTCGGCGTGGCCCGGATGGACACGTCGACCATGACTCAGTCGGGGACGGCGGTCGGGACCTTGAGCTACATGTCGCCCGAACAGATCAAAGGCCAGACGATCGACCGCCGCGCGGATATCTTCGCCCTGGGCATCATTCTCTATGAGCTCCTTTCGGGGAAGATGCCGTTCCACGCGGACAATATCTCGACCCTCGTCTATAAGATCGTCAACGAACAGCCTCAGCGGATCACGGAGATCAACAAGGACATCCCCGTCGGCTATGATCTGGTCGTCCAAAAAACTCTGGCCAAGAATCC
>Ga0256868_10000407_pt1 | contig 25499 bp, 25 predicted proteins | sample RVTome_13_FD_187341 | JGI IMG/M metagenome (GOLD analysis project Ga0256868, IMG submission 187341) | Soil microbial communities from uranium-contaminated site in the Upper Colorado River Basin, Wyoming, United States - RVT92D227 HiSeq ...
CAAAAAAGAAGGTAAAATAAACGAGACATTTCATCTCCGAGCCTTTTTACAGGGTTAAGAGTCACTTGGTTACATCGCTAACATTATAGTTTTCACGCAGAATTCAGGATTAATATTAAGTATATATTTAATGTATATATTGGAGGTATGACATGAAGACAGCACGTTTGTTCCGAAATGGCCAGAGTCAAGCGGTGTGGTTGCCCAAAGAGTATAGGTTTAGTGGGGACAGGGTACTGATCAAGAAAGCAGGGAATGCCGTGGTTCTCCTCCCTGAAAAGGGCTCTTGGAGACCCCTTTTTGGAAACAATGGGGACGTTCGGACCTATTCCGAAAGCTGCCTCTTACCCCCAATCCTTGTCCCCCAAGAACGAGCCACTCCAAAGCCCCTGTCAAGCACGCTCTGCACGAACGTCCCTCTTAACCAAGCACGTCCCTCTTAACGTCCCCTAGTTTGTCAAGAAGTTCCTTAAGTTCTCCTGCTGGTTCATCCCGGGTTTACATGAAGCTGACAAGCCAGAGGGCTATCTGAGGGAATGCTACCAGGAGAATCGCGCCGACCACCATTGCCAGCCAGAATGGGGTCACGCCCCTGAATATAGTCATCAGCGGCACGTCTTTAGCCACCCCAGCGGTAACATAGACATTGATACCCACCGGGGGCGTGCACATGCCTATGTTTAGCAGAGTGACCAGCAGCACACCGAACCATACGCCGTCGAAACCCATCTTGATGATCAACGGATACAGGATAGGCACAGTTAACACCATCAGGGAGATGCCTTCTATAAAACATCCCATGATAATCAATGCCAGCATAATAATGCCGATGATGACGTAACGCGATACCTCGAGACTGGCGATATATGAAGAAAGCTCAAAGGGAATCCTAGTGACGGCCAGAAAGCGGCTGAATATGATTGCACCGATGAGGATAATGAACAGCATGGCCGTGGTCCTAGCGCCGGAGTCCAGCGCGTCCAACATGGCCTTGCGGCTGAACCGCTTTGAAACCAGTGAGACGATCAGGGATATGAAGGCGCCAACCGCAGCCGCTTCCGTCGGTGTGAAAAAGCCCCGGTAAATACCTCCCATAACCAGTACAAAGATGACCACTACGGCCCAGATGGGTCTTAAAGACCTTACCTTTTCTCTGAAGGGTGCCGGCGGCTCGATGGGCGCTGCTTTGGGATCACGCTTTACCCATATGTATATAACCACTGCGAACAGGGCAGCCATGAGGAGGCCGGGCAGGATGCCGGCGATCAGCAGCTTGCCGATGGACTCCTCGGTGAGTATGCCGTAGAGAACGAGGACGGAACTCGGGGGAATCAGGATATCCATCGTTCCCCCGGCGGCCACACAGGCGGTGGCCATGGCATCGTTATAGCCGCGCCGTTTCATCTCCGGCAGCACGACGGAACCGATACTGGCCGCGGTAGCCGTGGCGGAGCCGGAAATAGCCGACCAGACGGCGATGGCCGCGATAGTCGCCATCGCCATGCCCCCCCTCACATGCCTCACCCAGGCGTTTGCCGCATCAAAAATGTCCTTTCCTAATCCGCCATAGGATAGGAACATTCCCATCAGTATGAATAGCGGGATAACGCTTAAGCTATAAGCAGCGGCCGTGGCATAGGGTACCATGCCCAGTAATGTCAGACTGGACGATGTATTCGCCAGATATGCAAATCCCAGGAACCCAACGATTAGTATGGAGAGTCCGATTTGCATGCGTAAAGCAAACAGTATTAGCAGCAGAACGATTCCCAAAATGCCAACGAGTTCAGGGCTCATTTTTTAACCGACTTTTTTAGAGACTGGAAGAAGCTGGACAGCATTGCGAGGCAGAACATAAAAGTACCGATGGCTGATACAATCAAGAACGGATACACCGGCAGCCTTAGCACCCCTGACACGTCATGCGATTCATATAGTAATTGAGCGTACTTTATCGTTTGCCACGTTACCAGCGCGAACATAGCCAGGCTAAGGAAGTTGGTTACACTATCGATGATTGCTCGGACCCTCGGAGAGAACTTTGTAATAAACATGTCGATGCTGATATGCTCCCCTTTCACCTGGGTGTAACCGATGGCGGTAAGGACAGTAATTGCCAGCATGAATTCAGTTAGCTCGAAAGTGCCTGGTATCGGCCCGAATCCTGGAATGAATCCCACCATGTATCGGCCGACAACGTCCCCTACTGTCAAGAACATCAACAGCAGGAGAACAACCATGGCTACCCAATGTAACCACTTGTTGGGTGGAGAGGTAACCCTCTCCACCCACTTGACAACTGGGTCTATTTTCATGGTTTGTATTTACTCGTACTTTTTAAGAAGTTCTTTTGTCCTGTTGTAGATCTGTTGACCGGGGAGCCCCTTGGCATTCATATCTGCAATCCATTTCTGGTATATCCCCCCTACAGCGTCTTTCCACTTGGTCATCTCGGCAGGAGGCATTTCGACAATTTCCACACCGGCGGCTTTAGCGTCATCGTAACCCACTTGCCCTTCCGAATCGAATTTAATGCCCGTTATCTTCGCCAGACGCACGCCGGCGAGGTCCATCATTATCTTCTGGTCCGCAGCTGGAATTTTTGCCCATGAATTTTTGTTTATCCCCAAGGCTTGGGCATTGACAAAGAAGTGCCCTATCGTCAGCCCCTTGAGAACACCCTGAAGTTTGAACGTCCTGATGGCGGATGTTCCGAGAAGCGTTCCGTCGACCACACCTTTTTGTAGTGCGTCATAAAGCTCGTTGATGGCCATCAGAATCGGTACCGCACCCAGAGCTTCAGCTGTGGGTTTCAAGGTGTCGGAACCGATACGCAGCTTCAATCCCTTGATATCGTTAACATTGCGCACCACCTTGCGGGTAGTCATCAGTTGGCCGGTATCCACTGTCCATATTGACAGCAATTTGACACCCGCATATTCAGCCTGCATCTCGGGGGAAGTTTCACAAAGTTCCCATAGCGCCTGGCTTCCCTGCTTGGCAGAGGTTGCCATAAAAGGCAGTTCGATGACAGAGGTCAACGGGAACTTGCCGGGTGTATACCCCTGGAGGAACCATGCCAGGTCGGCGACCCCCGTCTTTACAATGTCATATAGCTGTACCGCCGTAGAGAGAGCGCCGCCCGGATAAATCGTTATTTTTACTCTGCCGTTGGTCGCCTGCCCTACATCCTTAGCCCATTGGTCAAGAATAACATGTACGTGGTGAGTAGTTGCCCAGGCGTGAGCCAATTTAAGTTCTACTGGTTCAGTAGAAGCAGACGCCGTGGCTGAAGTGGCGTTAAACATCATCGCCGCAATCATGAAAATAGACAATAAAACGAACCATTTCTTCTTCATCGGTTTAGCTCCTTTCGCTTTGGAATTTTTTTTAATTTTGATAAGAACTCGCTTTGGAATGGGTTAAATATACTAAAAGATTTTGATAAGAACTCGCTTTGGAATGGGTTAAATTTACCAAAAGAGGGAGTTGTATGTCAAGAAGAAAAATTCACAAGGCTATGTCAAGCATTTTGTGTAAAAAGCAAAGAGGGGATCTCTTGGCCTTTAGAATTCAAGTGAAAGAAAACCGCATAGAGAATCCGTTCCATACTGTTTCGGTTACCAAAGACCCCCATGGGTCTGGTCCTTCTCCTTACTTCCCGGAACGCTCTTTCTATCAGATTGGTGGTACGGGGACGTCAGGAGACGGGAGACGGGAGACGGGGACGTAGGTGAAAATTGATACTTATTCCCCTTTCCTTCCCGTCCCTGTCCCTCCATCCCTCGTCCCTCCGATATTTTTTTATCCCAGATTTTGGTAGCGGGTATTCTTTTGATTAAAATGTTATTACCTTATCCGCCCACTCAACCATTTTAACGCAGTCAACCATTGTAAAAAGCGGGCAAACGTCTGTAGCATTCAATTGGCGCGATTTCAAGCATGTCCCACAGGCAAGAATACTTCCACCTACTTCAATAAATGCCTTAAGTTGTCCGGCGACATCATATTTCTCATGAGTCAGATTCTCACATTCAACGGCTTCACCCATAAGAAAAACCCTAACCTCATGTCCGTTCTTCTTGGAGGTCGTGGCAAATCTAAAGGCATTCCATGCTTTTTCCGGTTCTTTCGTCTCCAAAATAATCCCGAATTTCATCGTATCCTCCAGGAGTAAATGTTTAATGCATCAAGGTTATATCGAATAGTCATCGTTTCCTTTGAACAGATCAGACAAATTATCAAGAACAATATCAATTTCATTTTGAGTGGTCAACCGTCCGAGGCTGAAACGGATTACCGTTCCAACCTCTTCCGGAGCCACGCCCATTGCTTTTAGCACCGGTGAGATGGTTACTGCACCAGAATGACAAGCTGAACCTGTCGATATTGCAACATTGGCCAAAGCTTTATGAACTGCATCGATTGTATACCCCAGAAAACTTATAAACAGAGTATTAGGCAGACGGTTTTCCGGATGGCCGTTGAGACGTATTTTATTGCCGAAAAGAGCCTGAAGCTCACGATAAAACCGATTTGTAAGGTCTCTCACCGTATTGTCATGAAGCAACGCCTGCGCTAACTGACAGGCACGTCCCAAACCAACATCAAAAATCACATTTTCCGTTCCGGCCCTTCTACCGTTTTCATGACCAGCGCCATGAATTAGAGGTTCAATCGTAATCCCATCTCTTATATAAAGTGCCCCAACCCCTTTCGGTGCATAGAGCTTATGTCCCGCAATTGATAAGAAATCTACCCCCAATTCATCTACTCGGGAGGGGATTTTCCCGACCGATTGAGCGGCATCTGTATGAAAAAGTACTCCTTTTCTCCGACAAATTGCTGAAATATCGGAAATAGGCTGAATAGTCCCAGTTTCATTATTCGCATGCATTATCGTCACGAGAATCGTTTTGGAAGTTATCGCATTTTCGACATCCCGGGGCTGAACGGAACCATAACTGTCAACAGGAAGATACGTTATCTCATATCCATTGTTTTCCAGAAACCGGCAGGGGTTTAAGACCGCCGGATGCTCAATGTGGGAAGTAATTATATAATTGCCTTTGCTTCGGAACGAATGCGCGACCCCTTTAATGACCGTGTTGTTCGATTCGCTGCCACCGCTTGTAAACAAAATTTCCGACGGCTTCGCACCTAACAGATTCGCCACCTGTTCCCGGGCTGCTTCGATGGCCCTTTTCGCCGTAATGCCAAATTCATGGCTGCTTGACGGATTACCGAAATTCGTCTGAATGTATGGGAGCATAGCATCAGCAACAGACTTATCGATGGGCGTTGTCGCGTTATAATCGAGGTATATCATGCTATTACTCACTTTTTGTATTGTTTTAAAGCCTTGGCTTCGCTTTCAAGCCTGCTGATGAGAACATCGCGCATTATATCACATGCTTTAGTAATACGTTCATCTGAAAGCTGGTAAAAAACATTGATGCCCTCACGTCTTGATTTTACAACCCCTTTTTGAATAAGGATAGACATATGTTGGGAAAGATTTGCTTTGCTGATATCAATCTTTTCTAAAAGTTGACTTGCCGTTAGTTCTGCATTGTCCCGGAGAGAGTTAATGATTTCAAGACGTTTCGGATTCGAGAAAGTCTTACAGATGTCTGCATGACGAATAAACAGATCTGACATAAAAACATCCTTCCTATAAAATATGTTTAGTAACTAATTTGTTTAGAAACTTATTAACAATATAATCAAATTTAATATTAAAGTCAAGCTTTTAAAATAATCTTGACAACCAGTATTTTAATTATCACCCTTAAATTAAGGGAGGAGGTGTTTATCTATGAATAAAAAAATCATGATAAGCTTTCTAATTATAATAGGGTTGCTTGTGGCAGGTCTTGTGTATGCTGCTAACTACCTGCATTATACAAATCCTGAGACGATGAGGAAGTTTCAGAAGGATACATTGGGATTAAGAGAGGAGCTCATTTCAAAGGAGTATGAGCTTCAATATGAGTATAATAAGGAAATTCCTGATACCAATCATATTGGTACACTCCAGAAAGAAATCACAGAGCTTGAGACAAAGATTCGGGCCACTGCCGATAAATACGGGATTCCTGGTTCGGGAGGCATGATGGGCTATGGAATGAGAGGCCGTGATTGGGGTAGACATATGGGTTGGTGTTGGTGATCAATAAATTTCAGAGGGGCTTTATGCCCCTCTGAAATATTGATTTCTATTTGAAGTATTGTATTTTGAGAAGAAATTTAAAAATCAGGACCTCAGGAAGAAGTCACCACGACAACTTAAAAAAAGCGACAGATCTGACCTCGTCCCTTTTTCTGAGATTTCCTGAAGTTTCTTTCAGGACAAACTATAATCTACTTCTGTAAAGGGTCTCTTTCCAAATCTTCTTCATGATTTACCCCGTTAGAAAGCCCTATCATTTATGTTTGTGGTGTAGCACAAAAATAATACTATATTTCAAAGTGAATTTTCCGAATATTAATGGCTATGTACAATTTTACAAATGTACCAAAACATATGTGCAACACTACTGGTGATGGTAGAAATATAAAACATCAGCTTCTTATTGAGGGCGGGGTCAAAGCCCTGCCCCGTACCATATTAGGTTCAGGGTCTGCTCTTTCTAACGGGGTTTACTTGCTCTCCAAGGAATACTCTTAACCCAACGGTTGAAGCCCTTTCGTAAATCGACTCCATGGCATCCAGAAATGTCTCTTCGCCTCTCCAGAAGGGGAAGCTCCCAAGCCTTTTTGGCAGGGCCGCAGGTATTGGAGGAATGCAGACCTCCCCAAAGATGTCATCCGAGATTGGTTCGCCATTCCAGAATTTGGAAATATCAGAGGTCAATCCCTCCTCATCCTTATGAAGCGGTTCTTGTTTCGGCTTGACCTTCCTTTGGGCGGCCTTTTTGTCAGGCCTGCTTAGCAATGTGACAAGATCTTCCCGGTTCATTCCTCTCAGCTTAAAGATCAAAAATGGGTCGCGGTCAAACTCCTCAGCCAACAGATAGTAAACAGCAGCAATATGCTTACAAGGATTCGACCAATCCGGACAGGAGCAATCTGTCTTAAGGTCCTTTAGCTTTTCAGGAAAAAGAGATAGCCCTGCCTCTTTGAAAGCCTTCTCAATGTCGAGAGGCATCTCCCCCATCAGGAGTTTGGCTGAAAAGATGGCCTGGCGGGACAAGAATTTGGCCAGTTTCTGCCAGTCCGAAGCAGAGAGGGTTTTAACCTCCAATTTGATATGATAAGGTTTGGGTCGGGATCCCTGAACCTTTGCGCCGACTTTTCCTTTATCTATTTCAATAGAGAGGACCTGACCTCTTCTTGCATAGGATCGGCCTCTGCCCAATCTTGCTCCAATATTAAAGCTCTCAAGCACAGCGATCCACCGCCTTGCCCACCAACTCTCTCCAAAGGTGCCCCGTTTAGACTGGGCTTTGATCCCCCCTTTGGCTTCGCGCGGTATTGAAGGTTTGAATCGTCGATAATCATTCCAATAGCTCATCCTATTCTCCTATCGCTTCTTTCCTCAGACTGAAGAGATTCTTAAGCTCATCTGTGGAAAGCTCGGTCAGCCAGGCTTCACCTGTTCCGATCACTCTTTCAGCAATATCTTTTTTCCGCTCGATCATCTCATCGATCTTTTCCTCGAGCGTACCCGCACAGATATATTTATGGACCTCGACATTCTTCGTTTGGCCGATACGGAAGGCCCGATCCGTTGCCTGATTCTCGACGGCCGGGTTCCACCAGCGGTCAAAGTGGATGACATGGTTAGCCCGTGTTAGATTTAAACCAGTGCCCCCTGCTTTGAGAGAGAGGATGAAAAGAAATGGACTGCCATCCTGGGTCTGGAAACGTTCAACCATCTGGTCACGATGCTTCTTCGGAGTCCCTCCGTGGAGGAAGAGGACCTCGCGCCCGAATGTTTCCTGTAAATACCTCTGAAGGATGGCTCCCATTTCTGAAAACTGAGTAAAGATAAGCGCGCGATCACCCACTTCCATCATCTCTTCCGCCATCTCGGTTAAACGAGTGAGTTTGCCTGATCGTCCAGGGATCGGGGTGTTGTCACCTAAAAAATGCGCTGGATGGTTACAAACCTGCTTCAGTTTTAAGAGCGTTGCCAACACAACCCCCTTCCTTTTTATGCCTTCGGTGTCTTCAAGCGCGTCCATGGTCTCTTTCACAACGGCTTCGTAGAGGGATGCCTGTTCTTTTGTTAACGTGCAAAAGATTTTCATCTCCATCTTTTCCGGAAGATCAGCAATGATCGCCCTATCGGTTTTGAGGCGGCGAAGGATGAACGGACCGGTGAGACGCTTTAGCCTTTCTGATGCTTCAGGGTCCCGGGCCGCCTGGATAGGTATGAAAAACCTATTCTTGAACTCTGCCTGAGTTCCAAGGAAACCAGAATTGAGAAACTCCATGATAGACCAGAGGTCTCCCACATTATTCTCAACCGGTGTGCCGGTAAGGGCAAGCCGGTAGTCTGCCTGAATCGCCCTTGCAGCCTTGGCCTGTTTGGTCTCAGGATTCTTGATGTTCTGGGCTTCGTCGAGGACGACTCCGACCCAATGAAGCTCCTTAAAGGTCTCAAAGTCACGGGTGAGTAAGGCATAGCTGGAGATGACAATGGCATGCTCCATGGCCTCGGTCTTAAAGACTTCGCCCCTCATTCTTTCGATTCCGTGATGAACCATGACAGGAAGCTCCGGGGTGAAGCGACTGGCCTCTTTTTGCCAGTTGTTGACAACAGATGTTGGACAGATGAGAAGTACGGGACGTCGCTCCCCTGATTCCCACTCTTTCTGGATAAGAGCTAGGGCCTGGATCGTTTTACCCAATCCCATGTCATCGGCCAGACAGGCTCCGAGCCCCCACTTCCTGAAAAAACTGAGCCAGGAATAGCCTCTCACCTGATAAGGCCGCAATGTTCCCTGGAAAGCTTGCGGTTGGTAAAATTCCTGGAATGGGGTTTTTCCATCCAGTTCCCTTAGAAAATCAGCGATCCAACCCGATGCCGAGATTTTTTCAACCGGAATATTGCCAGGAGCTTTTCCTCCTCCCAGGGCCATTCGGACAACTTCCCGTAGAGTCGTCTGTTCTGATACCTTCCTTTTCCAAAACTGGATTGCTTTTTGTATCTCCTCTGCATCGAGGAGAACCCACTGGCCGCGGATTTTAACCAGAGGAGCCTTAAACTTTGCCAGTCTCTCGAGCTCCTCAAAAGAGAGCTTTTCACCACCCAGGGCAACCTCCCAATCGAACTGCACGATTTGGTCGAGAGAGAGACCGCTTGCGCTTTGCAATTCAGGTGTTTTCACATTGGCCCGGGCCGTGAGGCGAAGTTTCGTTCCCTTGCGTGACCACCATGCGGGCAACATGACACCAAAGCCAAACTGTTCGAGGATCAATGCTTTTTGTGTCAGGAATTCGTAAGCACCTATAGCATCGAGCTGGTAACCTGCCGGCCTCGATATCCTGAGGCTGGTCTCGATATGAGGGCAAATCCCGGATGCCTGACCAAGAGAGAGTAAAAGGTATTCATGGTAGTTGAAATCCCTATCTGTGAATGGCAAGGTATCTTTGCCTTTCCATACCTCTTCTGCTGGGATGATAAGGCTTGGATCGTGATTGGCTTGAAGAAGGTACCGAATATACCATGGGTCATTTCCATTATTTGGTTCCTCAATACGGAAGCAGAGACGAAAGGGTGAGGCGGCAGAGACCGATATCGGACGAATCCACTCTTTCAAGTGGTTTGTAAGTTGAAGCAGATCCTCTCCCTCTATCACACCGTTGGGTGATCGCAATGCGTTGAGCCATTGGTCATGGGTACTAAAGAAGGCTGCCTTCTTCTTCGGATAGCGAGGTTGAGTAACAGGGGTGTCCAGGGAATCTTCTCTGCTTGCTGACCGAATGAGATGATCTGCCATTATGCCAATAAAACTGGAGAGAAGTGAAATAGGAGAGGCAGTGGGAGGTGAAGCGTCTTTGACGCTCAAAGCTCGTGCGACGGCTGGCATAGACTTGCCAAGCCTTGAGAGCCTTTCGTCATCGAATCCAGAGAAGATCGGTCTCCAGTGAGCTATGGAGACACCATGAATTTCGCTTATATCGGGAAGAAACTGCCCTTTTGTCACAAGCGCGCCTGCGAATCGCAAAGCCGCTGCCCAGAAAGTTAAGTCCTTCCCGACAATGATACCCGGCCCCAGGATTTGCTTACCGATACTTCGACATAAGAATTCTACCGCGCTTTCCAGAGGTAATCGAAGGCCAGTAACTTTCCAAGGAACTAAAGCCGCCTTTCTAACAGATTCCGGAGGCTCACCGATGAGTGGGGAGGAAGGAATAGGCTGATCGTCCACGGTTGGAAGCCAGATCGTCATTGATCGGATAAATTTCTTAATAACTTTGAAATCGAAGCTTATTTCTTTAAGAACCGAAGATAATTTCTCAACACCAGCATCGTAGCGAAGAGGTTTTGGATTAGCCAGTTTTCCTCGCAAATTGCTTTTATTTCTTGGTCTTTTAGCTGCTAAGGTTTCAGGTTCCTCTGGAATTTCTCCCCAGAGAAAAAACTCTCCTTCGATAAATGTTGCGTGGAGGATAATCATCTTAGAAGAGGCCCCTTATTTGGATTAAGAAATAACACTTTTTAACCTACACATCCATTTACATCTTATCCATTTCCGTTGTCATTGAAAATTGGGTGGTTTAGAGTGATAATTAGTGACAAAAACTTTTATCTTTACGGAGGCATAGATGCTTTCAAAAAGAATGGGGAGAAGGAAATTTATCAAGACCATCTCATCGACCCTTTTAGGAATCACCACTCCCAATATTCTAAAAGTGAGATCATCTTTAGGGAAGAGTGAAAAGGTGACAAATCTTGAATATCGGACCCTCGGCAAGACAGGGTTGAAAGTCACCGTTGTGAGTATGGGCGTGATGAATTGTAGTGATCCAGCTGTGCTGCTTCGAGCCTTTGATCTCGGGATCAATTTCTACGACACCGCAGACTGCTATATGCATGGCCGTAATGAAGAAATGGTGGGCAAAGCCTTCGAAGGGAAAAGGGAGAAGGTGTTCATTCAAACAAAAGTTCACAATCATGATGAGAAAAAGATGCGAGCCTCTGTAGAAAGGAGCCTTCAGCGATTGAGGACGGATTACATTGATGTTCTAGTATGGCATGGTCACTCTTCTCCAGAAGAAGTTTCTGATTTAAAGCTCTTTGAGTTCATGTCAATGATGAAAAAGGAAGGGAAGGTCCGTTTTACTGGATTTTCTGCCCATCGCAATATGGCTCCCCTTTTAAAAGAGGCGGCAAAATCGAATCTCCACGACGTGGCTTTAGTTTCCTATAATTTTACCCATTCGAAAGATTTAAAAGAGGCTGTGGCCTTGGCCACCCAATCAGGGATCGGCATTGTGGCCATGAAAACTCAGGCAGGGGGCTACAAGAAAGAGAAGATGGGAGGCCTCAGCCCTCACCAGGCCGCCCTCAAATATATATTGATGGACCAGAATGTTTCCGCCACTGTTCCAGGAGTGACCACGATTGAACAGATCGAAGAATGTGCGGCGGTCATGGGAGCTTCCTTCTCGAAAGGGGATTTAAGTGAACTGAAAGCATATCATTCTTTCCTCCAGGGAAGGATTTGTACGATGTGTGGAGGTTGTATTGGGGAGTGTCATTATGGAGTGTTTCGCAGCGATCTCTTAAGAGGTGTGATGTATGGTGATGGATATGAAAATAATTCTCTTGCAAAAGAGTCATTACAAATGATTACGAGACAGGACATTCAACGTTGTTCAGAATGTCCATCCTGTTCCGTGATTTGCAGGAGAGGATTGGATATAAAAGAACAGATAAGGATGGCAAAAGAGATCATAGTTCGGAGTTCGGAGTCAATAGTTCGGAGCTAAAATCTTGTAGGGCGTGATCCCCGATCACGCCGATCATACGGTGCGTTCAGGGAACGCACCCTACAGCTCAATTTAGCGAAATAAAGTTATGTTTCGTCGAAAGGTGATAATTCTTTCTATTTTGATAGGGATATTTACATGGTTCGAAGCATCTTCATGGGCAGTGCCAATGGAGTTCCTTATACCAAAAAAAAATACACCAGAAGGATGGGTCCTAATAGAGGGGCCTCAAACTTTTACTAAAAAGACACTTTTTGAACATATCAACGGTCAGGCAGAACTTTTTTTTAAGTATGGATTTCAAAAGTCGGTTTTTGCAATTTATCAAAATAAAAAAGAGTCTCGAGATCAGATCGAGTTGGATATTTATGATATGGGGAATGTTGTTCAAGCCTTTGGGATCTTCTCGAGGTTTAGAAATGGAGATCGTTCTGCAGGAATTGGATTGGATTCCTGTCTTGATAACCATTCAGTTTTTTTCTATAAAGGAAAATACTTTATCATGGTTTACGCTACCGAATCGAATCCCGATGTCCTGAGAAAATTTTCAAAGTCTGTTGAATTAAAGATATCAGATCCTTCATCCCTTCCCAAAGAGTTAAACTACTTCCCCAAGAATGAACTTAAATCAGGTTCGATCCAATACTTTCCCGAAGGTCTTTTAGGACATCAATTTTTAAAAAGGGGCTTCCAAGGAATCTATATAGAGAAAGTTGAGGTTAAGGCTAAAGATAAGGTTGAGGTTAAGGACAAGGTTGAGGAAAAAAATAAAGCGAAAACTGAAATCAAAGAATTTAAACTTTTCTTAGCCATTTTTAAGGACTCTCAGGAGGCGACGAGTGCTCTAAAGACTTACAAAGAGGATATCTTAAAAAAGGGAAAGGTCTTATCAGGAGGTTTAATTGAGCTTAGAATCAAAGCTTTAAAAGGAGAAGATCCTTATCAGGGTAAGTTCATCGTCCTCCAGAAAGGGTTTTATCTTTTAGGTGCTGTGGGTTTCGAAAAGGAGGAATATGCTGAAAATCTTTTGGCTGAATTTGTAAAGAATGTAAAATAATAATCTCCCCATTTGTTCCCTTGCCTGTTGCAGACAGGGAAGCCATAGAGCATATCTAACAATTAAATTTAAGGAGATATCGACATGCAACTATCTCTCGAAGCTAACAAGAAAGCTGTCCAAGAGTTCTACGATCTCATCATTAACAGGAAAGACTTTAAATCTGCTTCAAAATATATCGGGAGCCGATATACCCAGCATAACCCCCTGGTGGCAGATGGTCCAGAGGGCCTTAAAGCTTTTGTCGAATTCCTAAAATCGGATTACCCGGACGCCAAAAGCGATATCAAGCGAGTCTTTGCGGAGGGTGACTATGTCATTCTCCAAGTGCACTCAGTGCGCGTCCCTAACACGCGAGGTCGAGCCATCATCGAAATATTCTTGTTAGAGAATAGGAAGATCGTTGAGCACTGGGATGCGATCCAGGACATCCCTGAAACCTCTGCCAATCCAAATGGAATGTTCTAATTACGTGTTTATCCTCACGATTGTAGTATCAAATATCTTGACCACCATCAGACTTGAGTGTTAAAAACTATTTTCCAAAATTATTTGAGGAGGAATACATGATGAAGGTCGTGCAAATTCTTATTGTCCTGATTGTCGTTTCAGTATTTTCTATGCCTTCCATAGCACAAGGTCCTGATGTATCGCAATTCACGCACTTAAGGGAGCCGAAAATATCGACCAAGAAGAATCAGAAGATGCTTGTGGTCGAAGCCAAAGGCGATCCGAACGATGTTGGTGGTAAGGCATTTGGTTTGCTGTTCCAGCTGTATTATAGGATGCCAGAAACACCGAAGGGTCCAATGCAATCCGCCCCAATTGCACGCTGGCCGGTACCACTGGATACCCCAAAATCGGAATGGGTAGGCTTATATGCCCTCCCCATCCCCGAGGCCGTAATCGAACTTCCGCAACATCAGGCACATGAAGGTCTGAAGGCTTCGTTGACAACATGGGAGTATGGCGAAGTAGCTGAAATTCTGCATATCGGGCCTTATAACAAAGAGGAGCCAATTATAAAGCGATTAATGGATTTCATAAAAGAGAGGAGATATAAGATAATCGGAGCCCATGAAGAAGAGTATATCATCGGGCCCTCAATGTACGGTAAGGACGATCCAGAGAAGTATGTTACGATTATTCGTTATCGGGTACAAAAATCTCAATAAAATGAGGGAGAATTTCCATAATGGACACAAAGTTGTATTTTAATGATGGAAATAAAAAATCGTGACCCTAAACAAGCATATAGGAACGTAAAATTTCCTTGACGGGATTTTTATCTGAGGTTATGAAATATGGACTATCGGAGGGACTGTTGATTTCAGAGATTACGCAGTGGATTATGGATTTAATGAGGACCCATGGCCAGCTCTCGGTCTTCATCGGCGTGATAATTGAACAGGTCATTGTCCCCATCCCATCTCCACTGATCATTATGGGAGCAGGGGCCGTCCTCATCTTACCCGGGCTTTCCATTCCAAATGCCCTCCTCCAGATTTTGTGGATCATTGTTCTTCCTGGTACGATCGCCTCCACTTTAGGGTCCTATATCGGATATACCATCAGTTATTATGGAGGAAAGGCATTAGTGGTGCGGTTCCAGCGTTTTTTGGGTGTGGATTGGAATGAGATAGAAAGTTTGGAGAAACGTTTCCGTGGGAAAAAAGAAGCGTTGAGTATCTTTTTATCCCGGGCTATTCCAGTTATTCCGATCTCTCTTGTCTCAATTTTTGCCGGACTTCTCCGAATTCCCATTAAACCCTTCACCATTTATACCTTTTTAGGTTCGATCTTCCGATGTTTCTTCCTCGCCTTTTTTGGATGGTGGATCGGAGCGACTTACGAAAAAGCAGCCGTTCATTTAGATTCGATTGAGACCGTCGTCTCGATTCTGATGCTAATAGGAATGGTTGTGGTCTTTGGTTACCTCTATTACAAATTTAGAAGGTCGGTTTTTCATCCTCTGAAAATGGTAGTTGACTTGATACGAAAAAAAAGATTATGAATAATAAAATTGATGAGATGGAAAGGAGGGTATTCAATGACAGTGACAGTAGATGAAGAAACCTGCATTGGGTGTGGACTTTGTGCAGAGACTTGCCCAGAGGTCTTTGAGATGAACGATGATAAGGTCCGTGTCAAAGTAGATGAAGTCCCTGAGGATGTAATGGAGTCCTGCAAAGAGGCTGCTGAAAATTGTCCGGTAGAGGCCATTCAGATGGAAGAATAAATTTCTTCAATCAGAATAAAAAAGGGGGCATCTACATGGATTCATAGATACCCCCTCTCATTTTCTTTACGGAAATTACTCGAAATATTCTTTAATTTCCTTATAGCGTTTAGGATCTCTCAACCGCTCAAGGGCTTTTGCTTCGATCTGCCGAATTCTCTCCCGACTGAGTCCGAACTGCCTACCGATTTCTTCAAGAGTACATTCCCCATCTTCTCCAATGCCAAAACGGAGTCTGAGAATTTTTTCTTCTCTCGGAGAAAGACCAGATAAGAGCTTACGAATTTGATGGGTTAGGTCTTTTTCGAGTAAGGAGTCACTGGGAGAAAGACTTTTTTCATCAGGGATCAGGTCTTCCAGAGTACTATCCTCTTCACCAATAGACATATCCAGAGAGATCGGTTCTTCAATGAGATTAAGGATCTTCTCCACATCGTTTAGAGGAATTCCGCTGTCCTTTGACAATTCTTGGGATGAAGGCTCCCTGCCTAACTTCTTTACCAAATCCTTAAAGGATTTCATCAATTTTCCTTTGATTTCGAAAAGGTAGTTAGGGATGCGAATCGTCCTCGATTTCTCTGCAAAGGCCCTTAAAATGGCAGCCCTGATCCACCAGGACGCATAGGTACTGAATTTAAAGCCTTTGGTATAATCGAATTTGACCATCGCCTGAATGAGACCGAGATTTCCCTCCTGGATTAAATCCAGGAAAGAGAGGCCCCGATTGGAATATCTTTTTGCGATACTGACAACCAACCGGAGATTAGCCTGGATCAATTCATTCTTTGCCTGTTGGACCTCGATCAGGGCCTCTTGATATTGGTTCCACATCTTCTTATAGATAAGATTTTTTTCCTTTATTTCTGAAGGAGTGGTTTTTATTTTTTTGCCATTCTTACCATTCTTGCCCTTTAATTTAAAACCTTGCCGAGTATTGTTATGGGTACGTTTACCCCCATTTTTTGGACTCGAAAGGGAATATAATTGGGCTTTTAAACGATTGGTCTTTGTCTCGAGGATTTTAACTTGACGTTCCCCTTCCTTGATCTTTTTTGCTAATTCGACCTCTTTCTCTGGCGTAAGAAGGGATATTTTTTCAAGACCCTTTAAATATTCCCAAGTGATATCCTGAGGTAGAAAAAAAATTTCTTCCTGGGGGGACTGCTCTGCTGAAACTTCATCCTCTTCCTCCGCCACTAATTCCGTTTCTTCCGCAGGCAGTTCAAAATCTTCCATGGTCTCCACTAATTCACTCTCCGTGAAAGGTGTAGATTGGATAGCTGAAATAGAGGTTGGAGTTTCAGCAAAAAGGGAAGAGGATTGAATGGGTTCAAGAGTTAAATCCTCTCCATTTTTGTTAGTTGCCTTATTATTTTTCACAGGTATTGTGCCCCTTTCTCGCTATAACAAAAAACCCTCTCCATTCTTTGTCCATGGAAAGGGTGAATTTATTCAATTCCACTTTTGCAAAAACCCTTACCAGCCGAATGGTCTTCTATATAATCACTCCTATATATTGTAATTCCTTATTCATTCAATACTAACAATATTAATATATTCAAATAAGCAAGCTTTGTCAAGCATTTTTTTTTGTTAATTTCTGCATTATTATCAATGTGTTACAAAATAAATGGTTAATATACCCAAATTCATATAGGATTTATTCCTTTTTTCGTTTAAAAAAACAGTTTTCAAAAGATTGAAATATTTTTAACCATTTTAATCGATTCCGAGGCTTCAACCCAAACACTGGTCGATGAGACCTTCTGATTTAAGCCGAAATTCGAAGGATTGTTCCTTCGACTACGCCTAACCCCTGCGCCTTAGACTGGGGACTAACGAGCACTCAGGGTCAACCCTGAGCCCCTTGGCCTGATCGGCTTGACGAGACTGTCAAGAGCCTCCAGGTCGAGCGACTAGTCGAAGTCTTGGGTCGAAGGTAAGTTTCAGTCTGCAAGCCTAAGAGCGGAAGGGTTGACCCATTCGACGGCGCTAGGCCCCGCCTTTCAAGGCGGGGACAGAAAGCGCCGCTCAGGGTCAATCCTGAGCAAGCCCCGGCATTTATGCTGGGGAGTCGAAGGGTTGACTTTGGGTAAGGCTTCTTTTATAAGATTTAATCAAGATAATTATTTCTACATCTTCTTTTCTTAATTGGTTGGAAGAATGGCTATAGGATATATAGATCTCCATCTTCATACGACCGCTTCTGACGGGGTGTTACGCCCATCAGAGATCGTGAGATATGCAAAGGGAAAAGGGCTTCAAGCGATTGCGATCACTGATCATGATACTGTTGATGGGTGTGAGGAGGGGTTATTAGAAGGGGAGAAAATTGGTATTGAAGTTATTCCGGGAATTGAAATTAGTGCTGAGCATTCACCTGGTTCCATGCATATCTTAGGATTTTTTCTTGATATCCATCACCCCTTCCTCAATGAGAGGTTGGAATATCTTCAAATGGCAAGGGCAGAAAGAAATCCAAAGATTGTGGAAAAATTGAATCGGTTAGGAATTGATATCACTTTTGAAGAGGTAGTGGAAGCCTCTGGGGGTGGACAGGTCGGACGTCCCCATTTTGCCAATGTGCTTTTAGGAAAGAAGTATGTCAGGAGCTTTCAGGAAGCTTTTGATCGGTTTCTAAAAAAGGGGGCTCTAGCGTATGTGGATAAATTCAGGTTTACATCGAAAGAAGCTTTACATTTTATTAACGAAGCCAAAGGGGTGGCAGTACTTGCTCATCCTAATACTCTCGGAATGAATGGATACTCAGAATTGGAGAAATTTGTCCATAAACTCATGGGGGAGGGGCTTAATGGGATTGAGGTCTATTATCCCGAGCATTCTGCAGTGGAAGTGGCACAGTACAAAACCCTTGCTGACAGATATGGTCTTCTATCGACAGGGGGGACAGATTACCATGGAATAGAAAAAAACGGGCTTGACATCGGGGTGGGGAGGGGAGAGATGAAACTCCCCTATTCCATCGTGGAGAATTTGAAGGCCGTCCGAAATCGGTCTTTATCTGACCCCTCACCCTTCCCCTCTCCCCCAAGGGGAGAGGGGAAGGGTGAGGGGTAAAGGGAGAAAAGCATGAAAAGACAAAAAAAAACGAATCGTTTGAAGGCTGCCCTGAGGAAAAAAAATATTAAACACTCCTTGAGAAAATCTAAAGGGGAAAGAAAATATCCCACCTGAGTATAAAGGTTAGAGGACAGAGAAACCTCAAATATGCATCATTGATATCCAAAGAGACTCATAACTTCCTTGCCAGAACATACCATGGTCAGTTCTACATATCCTTGGCTTGTCTTATCAGACCCTGAAGGGAATATCTTTGATCACTCCTTTCTTAGACTTTCAGGTCGATCTGGAGATCGGTTCCTTCTCCCACCTCCATCCGAACTGATACCTCTGCCTCAAGGAAGTCAACTCTTTATCTTGCCCGGAAGGGTCCCAATCGGATGGGATGAAGAAAGGAGATCTTTCATCCCTTCGAGGGAAGTAAGTTTGGGAAAGAAGGAGGTGGAGTGTGCAGCTGTCGCCGCTTTCCTTCCTCCAGGATATATTCGAACTCTTCTTCCTGCCACACAGCTGAAGCCAAGAGCGCCTACCCTTCCGCTTTGGGCTTATAGTGCAGTGGGTTGGAAAGATGGAAAATTTTGGGCAACAGGATTATTCATTGATGCCAATCCTCATTGGAATCCAAAATATTTCCAAAACGATCGCCTTTTAAAAAGAGAAGTTCATACCTTTCTCAGTAGAAACTCTGAGAACCGTCTCCTTCAACAACTTTCCAGGTGTGCTTTGGAATATCACTGTTTTGCAGCCAAAAATGTTTTTTTCCGGAGATGGGAATGTCCCTTGCCTACCTCACCTTCATGCAATGCAGATTGTTTGGGTTGCATTTCCCTCCAACCCTCTGAATGTTGCCCAGCTTCTCAAGAGAGGATTGGGTTTATCCCCACTGTTGATGAAGTGATGGGAGTTGCATTAGCTCATTTAGAAGAAGCAGAGGATGCGATTGTTAGTTTTGGCCAGGGCTGTGAAGGAGAACCGTTGATCCAATGGAGGCTTTTGGAAAATTCAATTCTAAAGCTTCGAGAAAAAACCCATCGAGGGACAATCAACCTCAATACCAATGGGAGTTTTCCAAAACGGTTGGCTAAGCTTTGCGACGCAGGACTTGATAGCGTCCGAATCACGCTCAACAGCCCTCATTTAAAATATTACAAACGCTATCACAGACCAAAGGGGTATTCATTTGGAGAAGTGGTGGATTCCTTGATCCAGACGAAAGAAAAAGGAGTCTACACTTCGATCAATCTCCTCGTCTTTCCCGGGTTCACAGATAGGGAGGAAGAAGTGGAGGGATTGATAAAACTGATCCGAGAAGTGAACCTCGATCTTATCCAGATGCGAAACCTCAACATCGATCCAGATCTCTATCTTAAGACCATGGGAAAAGGTGAGGGGATGGGTATTTCCAAGATGATTGATGTTCTAAGGAAGGAATTCCCCTCTCTTCAATTCGGGTATTTCAACCGCATTAAAGAACATTTTAGATCTCAGATTGCGGATCGCAGATTGTAACTCCCTACTGCAAGAAGTCCAGGATCATGGTCCCCATTTTAATTTTTTCTGGCGATCATACTTGCTACTGCCTTCTTTTTCCCATCCTCCTTAAAGATCCCTTCACGATAGAAGAGAATCCGAAAGTCTTTAAAGAGCCTGAGAAGTTCGTTAGGTTTTAAGAAAAAAATAGCTTGCTTGGGTCCTTCTGTGCCGAGCATTCTATGTTCGAGGATATAAGTTTCAAAGATTACCCTTCCTCCTTTTTTTAGTCCTTTCTTTATCCTTGGGATGAGACGACGTTTGAGGAAGTATAAGTTGATAATGAGGTCATATCGCTCTTTTTCAATTGGATATTGATCAAGATCAATGAGAATAGTGTTTATCTTGACTCCTTTCTCCCTGGCTAACCTTTGGGCCTTCTTCAAACCTTTTTCAGAAATATCGACTGCATCCACTTCAAATCCATGTTGAGCCAGGAAGACTGCGTTTCTCCCTTCGCCTGAAGCAATGTCAAGAGCTTTTCCTTTTGGAAGGAGATGGATATGTTTCTTTAGAAAAGAATTGGGTTCTTTCCCAAGGGTAAATTCTTTCCTTCCAAATCTCTCATCCCACCGTTTCTGATCAGCTTTCAAGAGGCATCCTTTTAAAAGATTTTTTATGATTTTACCTCATTAAATAAGAAAGCTCTGGAAAACTACTTTTCGCCCTCTTGATTACGTAGATTCCTTAAAGAAATTACACAAATTTTTCTTTTTTTCAATACATTCTCTAATCGGTGTAATCGTTCCATAATCTGTGTAATTAGAGATTTCTGGGCCTTTTCAGAAATCTCTAAAATATTTCTTGACATTAAAAAAAGGTCAGTATATAGATAGTCTACAAATGTAGACCTCTAATAAATTGGAAATAGGAAAAGGGAAATGGAGAATGAATTGACTAAAAGGCAACAAGAAGTTTTAGATTTTCTGAAAGATTACCTTGTTGAAAAGGGATTTCCCCCGACTCTCCGTGAGATTGCCTTTCATTTTGGGTTAAGGGGGCCTAAGTCTCCACAAAAGACGTTAAGCATTCTCGAAAGAAAGGGTTTCATCCGCAAAGTTCCAGGAGGTTCGAGGGCTATTGAAATAATAAGCTTTCCACAGTTCAGCCTCACCCATATCCTTTCCGTTCCTATCGTAGGAAAAGTGAAAGCAGGAGAGCCAATTCTTGCTGTCGAGAATATCGAGGGGTACATCAACCTTGATCGGAGTCTTGCCTCTTCTGGAGATGTCTTTTTACTCCGGGTAGAAGGGGATAGCATGATCGATGCCCACATCCAGGATGGAGATTTTGCACTCGTGAAGCCCCAGCCCAATGCCGAGAATGGTGAGATTGTGGTGGCCTTAATTGAAGATGAGGCCACGATTAAGAGGATCTTTCAAAAAAGGGATTTGATCCGGCTTGAACCAGCCAACCCCAAGATGGAACCCATTGTGGTCAAAAAGGGGGAGAAAAGAGTGACCATTGTTGGAAAAGTAATCGGGATTTTTAGAAAACTTTAACATCAATTGCCGATTGCGGATTGCGGAATGCGGATTGAAACAGAAGAGTAAAGAGCGATTTTAATTTTGATTGGATTAAAATAGAAATGCCAAAAAGGGGGAAAGATATGAATCAAGAAGAGATGAAACAAAGGACAAAGTTGTTTGCTCTCGGTATTATTCAACTCGTGGAATCACTTCCTAGAGAACGAACAGCCGAAGTGCTTGGTAGACAATTGTTGCGATCAGGGACATCTGTTGGATCAAACTATCGGAGTGCTTGCCGAGCCAAGTCTATTGCAGATTTTATCTCTAAGATGGGTTTTGTTGAAGAAGAAGCCGATGAATCATTGTATTGGATGGAGTTATTGATCGAAGCTGGGATAGAAGTTAACATGAAAATGGAAGCATTGATGAAGGAGGCAGGGGAGCTTCTATCCATTACGGTTGCCTCCATCAAAACCGCAAGGAAAAGCCAGAATCTGAGCAGAAGGCGAACGTAGGTCAGATTTTGGTATTAAATCCGCAATCCGAAATCCGACATCCGAAATAAAATATGGATCGTATTATTCTTCACGTCGATATGGATGCCTTCTTTATCTCGGTCGAACAGAGGGATAATCCCTCGCTCAGGGGAAAACCGGCGGCAGTTTGTGGTTCCCTTTCTCGAAGCGTGGTTACTTCAGCCAATTACGAGGCAAGGCCTTATGGAATTCGGGCAGGGATGTCTACCCATGAGGCAAAAAGGCGTTGTCCCCAATTAATTCTGGTAGAAGGGAACCATTTGAAATATACCGAAACCGCCGCCCGAATTTTCTCTATTCTAAAAGAATATACACCCCTGGTGGAGGTTGCCTCCATTGACGAGGCGTATCTCGATATCACTCAATCCGTTCTACTATTCCAGTCTCCTCTCCTTATTGGCCAGTCGATCAAAGATAAAATTCTGGAAAATGAAGAATTGACCTGTTCCATTGGAGTGGCTCCGAATAAACTTCTTGCCAAGTTGGGGAGTCGTCTAAAAAAGCCTGATGGATTAGTAGTCATCCGAAAAGAAGAGGTGGAGGAGACATTAAGAGAGCTTCCCGTATCTAAACTCCAAGGGATTGGTCCAAAACTCGGGGATGCCTTAAACTCCTTTGGCATCTTTACCTGTGGCCAATTAGGGAAATTCCAGGTTTCGGTTTTGACCAAAAGGTTTGGTGTCATCGGTGAGAAGCTTCATGAGATGGGTTTGGGATTGGATGATAACCCGGTTGTTCCTTTTGATGAGGAAGAAGATGCCAAATCCATCAGCCACAGCGTTACTCTCGAAGAGGATACCTCTGACCCAAATATCCTAAGAAAAGTTCTACTTCAACTTTCCGAAAGGGTCTCTCGAAGGATGAGAAAAGAAGGATTCTACGGAAGAAGGATTGCCATTACCGTCCGTTATTCCGATTTTTTTACCTTTTCAAAACAGAAGACCTATTCCAAATGGATAAATAGCGGAAATGAAATATTCCAGCAGGCCTTAGATATCTTTAAATCGATTCCCCATCCCAAACCAATTCGGCTCTTGGGAGTAGGGGTTTCCATATTGGAAAAAGAATGGTGCCAATTGGATCTTTTTGAAAGGAAAGACAAGAAAGATAACCTGCTCAAGGCGATGGATCGAGTCAACGAGCGATTCGGAAACTGGACCTTGACCTGGGCTGGGCTTTATTAAGGTCAAAGTTCAAAGCTCAAAGGTTATTAATCCTTTTTCACCTGTCAGAGAGCAACAGGATACCTTTCTATTGTGATTTTCTCTTTGAATCAATACCCTAAATCTGCGGCTTTCACCTACCTATCCTTACGCCAACCTAACCTTCAAAGTCAACGATTACGGATAGAAATGTGCATAAAAAAGGCAGGACCATTTCTGACCCTGCCTTTGTTCTTCATTGTATTAATGGCTCCTTTTTTTTATTTCAATTTGGGTTAACAGACCTGATGTCCTGAATCTTCATGTCGCTTTCTGCCTCAGTATAGATCTCCACTCTTCTTTGTTTTATGTCTCATTCCCTCCATTCTTCCTGTCTTGGGGGGTGCCCGGGGTGTCCCGGATGTTGGTTCCGCGACTTAGGATGATCGCGATGATACTGTTCGTGATGTTTGCGATAGCGGTCCTCGTAATATCCTCGCAGGTCTTGCGGAACGTAATGATCAAAACGGTAATCACCGCCTTGATAAAAGTAAAACCCGCCATCATAGTAGTACAACAAGTCACTGCCGTTTCTATACGGCCCGTCATAGTATAGACCATCGCCTACTCCAATATAAGCTCCGCCCCTGAAGCATCCTACCCCAGCAAAACACAGAGCTACAAATAAAGTCGCCAACACAACAAGCTTCTTAACCATCTTTATTTCCCTCCTTTTTTGGGTTTTGTCTGTATTCCCAATGGCCCGGAACCTACACCCTCTCCCATCCGTCGAAAGTTTCTCGTCTTCCAATGCTCGGGTGTAGCAATTGAAAACCGTTACTTAATCCTTTCCACTTCCTTATATTGTGAGGCTGAGCTTTTACAAATAGGACATACATCCTTTGGAAGTTCTGTTATCGTAGAAAACCACATTCCTGACACACAAAATACCGATTAGGAGTCTTTTCAATGATACCAGAAAACATTTTAAAAGTGATAAGAACTTGCTTTGAAATGGGTTGAATATAAAAAAAAGAAAGTAGTAGGTCAAGAAAAACCGACCACAAGATGTGGGAAAATTCTCCTCATCTATTCGGACGCCCACCTGGCAATAAAAAGGAGACCTGATGATTACCAATTCAAATCGTGCATACTTTAACAAAAGCCGTTTCGTTGACCTCAGGAAGAGAGTGTTTGCTAAACTGTATCTCTCAACCTATGGTGATCTCAAATTCCTATTCTCGGAGGGCAGAAAGCAGTTTTTCAACTTGATATTCGGATTTCTCTTCGGCCTGTTGCCAGGTTTGGATGATTGAGTAACATTTTTCTAATTCTGCAACTACGGTATTGACTGGATGGAGAGGATCGGAGCCGATCGTCAATGCGGCCACCATCATCAGCCACCAAAGCATTTCCTCAAACGATTCTTTGCTGAACCACCCAATATTATTGTACTGGTTCACCTGTAAAAATTGTTGGACCTCAACGTCCTTGAACAATAATTCTAATATCGCATAAGCTTGCTTTTGATCAGATGGCTTCATCTCAAACCATCTTTGATGACTCGTGAGCCATTTGATGACTGTCAATGAACTCCCTGCGGCACCTTCTTCAAGACCTAAACCCATCAGCACACCAAGCATCGTTTTGCCGAGCCTCCATTCGTCAATCCAAGTTCGACTCTGTCCTGCGAAGCCCTTTGGATTGATTACCTTTCCGAGAGCATGGACAAATAACCAACCGAAGAGCGTAGCCCAGGTGGTTGTTGAATCGGTCAGTTTCTTATGCAGGTATTCTGCTGCCGCTTGAACTCCTTTGGGTTGGAGTCGTGGGTGGCGGCTGGTAAGGATGGGTAAGTATAGGGTAGCTTCCAGTTTGCGCCTTACCTCCCGGGCAATCGTCATTTCATCTTCCCTCCCTCCACTGAGATGTTTCGCTTCTCTGAGGAGGTCGATCATTTTCTTTTCTATCTCTTCCATGAGTTTCTGATCGAGTTGGGCCTGTGGTTGAGTGATGCGTGCCTCTATCAAACGAAGGAACATATCTGCATTGACCAGTTCCTTAAAGGCATCTTGAAGGGGTTTCAACAGCATCTCTTTCAATGCCTCTTCAATACTGGGTACACCACGACCATTTAAATAATTGGCTATTTGGGCATAATGATGCCATTGGTTATCCTGGACTTCTCTAAAATTGATGAATACGTGGTACTTATAAGCGCCCAGTTCCACATACAATCCTTTTTGACACAATTCCTTGTTGTTGCGAATGTACTCCAGACCGTCCACATTGTCCCGGAAAATGCAGAAGTAGGCTTGATCATCATGCAAATCAAAACCGTCTCCTAAGTTTCTCTGAATCAATGTGCGTTCATCCCCTTCGCCGGTCTTGACCGAATAGGCGACAGAAGAGCGAACCCATCCTTGGGCAGATTCATATTTGTTGTGAAAGATAACCAGAGCTCGTTCATTGTCAGCGCGATTGGAGAAAACGAAAACA
>Ga0256868_10000409_pt1 | contig 25360 bp, 22 predicted proteins | sample RVTome_13_FD_187341 | JGI IMG/M metagenome (GOLD analysis project Ga0256868, IMG submission 187341) | Soil microbial communities from uranium-contaminated site in the Upper Colorado River Basin, Wyoming, United States - RVT92D227 HiSeq ...
CCGACCGCGAGGGGATGCGAATGGTGCTGGAGCTGAGAAAGGACGAGGTGCCTGAGGTGATCCTCAACCAGCTCTATAAGCTCACCCAGCTGCAGGGCTCTTTCGGAATCATCCTCCTGGCCTTAGTAGATAACAGGCCTGTTGTCTTGAATTTAAAGGAGCTCATCGGCCATTTTGTTGAACACCGTCGGGTGGTGGTTACCCGTCGTTCCCGCCATGAACTGCGCGAGGCCGAGGCCCGTGCCCATATCCTCCAGGGTCTGCTGAAGGCATTAGGACACATCGACGCCATTATCGCCTTAATCAAGAAATCAAAGACGCCAGCCGAGGCCAAGGCAGCATTGGTGAAGTCCTTTGCGTTCACCGAAGTGCAGGCCCAGGCCATCCTCGAGATGCGGCTGCAACGCCTCACCGGCCTGGAGCGGGAGAAGATCGCCGATGAGAACGAACAGCTGAGCAAGGAGATAGCGCGGCTGAAGCAGATCCTCGGTGATGAGCGCCTCCTGATGGAGGTGATCGTCCGGGAGTTGCGGGGAATCCAAGAGGAATTCGGCGACCCACGGAAGACCCAGATCATCGAGGATGGGGGCGATGTCTCCCTCGAAGACTTGATCCAGGAAGAGGATATGGTGGTCACGATAACGCACACGGGCTACGCCAAACGGACCCCGACGGGCCTCTATCGCAGCCAGCGCCGCGGCGGGAAGGGGAGGCTCGCTATCACTGTCAGGGACCAAGACTTTGTAGAACACATCTTCGTCGCCCCCACGCACCATTACATCCTCTTCTTTACCGATCAGGGAAAGGTCTATTGGTTGAAGGTGCACCAGATACCGCAGGCTGCCCCTACCGCCAAGGGCAAGGCCTTGGTCAACCTGATCAACCTCTCCCCGCAGGAGCGAATCACGGCGATCCTGCCGGTCAGGGAGTTCACGCCGGGAAGGTTCATCATCATGGCCACCAGGCAAGGGATGATAAAGAAAACCGCCCTGGAGGCCTTCAGCAATCCGCGCGCTGACGGCATCATCGCGTTGCGCCTGAAGCAAGGAGATGCCCTGGTAGATGCCAAGCTTACCGAGGAGGGCAGAGAGATCTTTGTGGGGACGCGCTTGGGTAAGGCGACCAGGTTCAAGGAGAAGCACCTCCGGGAGATGGGGAGGGCGGCCAGCGGGGTGCGAGGAATCACCCTCGCGGCGCAGGATCGACTGGTTGCGTTGGAGATCGTCCAGCAGGGGGCCGAGCTGCTCAGCGTAACTGAGAAGGGCTATGGCAAGAGGACCGCCCTGTCGGAGTACCGCAGCCAAAACCGGGGCGGCAAGGGGGTTATCAATACCCTGGTCTCCGAGAAGAATGGGCCGGTGGTGGGTATACTCCAGATGGTAGATGAGGATGAGGTGATCTTGATCTCGGACAGGGGGAAGATTTTGCGGCTCCCTGTGGGAGACATCCCCCGCAGGGGGAGAAATACCAGGGGGGTAAGGCTCATCGATATGGAAACCGGGGAAAAGGTGATGGGCCTGGCACGACTCGTCGAAGAAAAGGAGAAAAAGGACTTGACCTAGTCGCACTTTTCTGATACAGAGGATGTATCATACATGCCCGCCAGCAGGAAGAATTGTCTCGGGCCCAAGGGAATGTATGGTAAAAGAGGATTAACAGAAGACTTTCAAGAACACTTCCCTTTTCCTATCAAAAAAAGATATCCACAAATTGTGGAATAAATGTTGAAATTCCATCAATGTGAGAGCGCACCCCAGTGTAACAGCCGTGCGCATATATAGTTCTGTAACCATGGAAGATTTTTGGCCACAAGTCTTAGAGACCATCAAAGGACAGGTAAATATCAACAGTTTCGAGACGTGGATTAAACCTATCCGCTGTCAATCAATTGATGAGAAGAAGGTCGTCCTCGAGGTGCCCAATAATTTCTTCCGTGACTGGGTCGCTGAACACTACGTACAGACCATCAAGGGCGTGCTCTTTGAACTCACGGGAAAGGATTACACCGTATCTCTGCAGGTAAAAAAGGTGAAGCCCCCCCACCTCAAGGAAGCTCCCGCAACGGATGAAAGGGGGGGGGATGATGATCTGGCCAGCCGCATGTTCAACCCCCGCTATACATTTGATAATTTTGTGATCGGGGCGGGAAATCAATTTGCCCATGCCGCATCCCAGGCAGTAGCCGACACGCCGGGGAGGAGATACAATCCACTCTTCGTCTACGGAGGCGTCGGTTTGGGCAAGACGCATCTTCTCAATGCCGTTGGCCATAGAATAATAAAGACGAGGACGGTTGCGGACCCGACCAAGGTCTGTTACCTCTCTTCCGAAGAGTTTACCAACGAACTCGTCAACTCCATACGATTCGAGCGCATGGACGGGTTTAGAAAGAAGTTTAGGAGCATAGAGGTGCTCCTCATTGACGACATTCAGTTTATCTCCGGCAAGGAGAGAACGCAGATAGAATTCTTTCATACTTTCAACTCGTTATATGAGAATAAAAAGCAGATCGTCCTTACGAGCGATAAGCTTCCCCGCGAGATCCCCGACTTTGAGGAGCGTCTGAAGTCGCGATTTGAATGGGGCCTTATCGCAGATATCCAACCCCCCGACGTGGAGACGAAGGTGGCAATACTCAAGAAAAAAGCGGAATTAGAGAATATCTATATCCCCAATGAAGTAGCCTTCTTCCTCGCATCCCACATCAACTCAAACATCCGCGTCTTGGAAGGCTGTCTCATTCGCCTGGGCGCCTTTGCCTCCCTTACGAAGCAGCAAGAGATCAACCTGGATATGGCCAAGGAGGTATTGAGAAATTTTATTAAAGACAAAGAGACCACCATCACCATTGATAGTATACAGAAAATAGTCTCCTCATATTTTGACCTCAAACCTAAAGACCTAAGATCTCCGAGACGTCTCAAACAGGTGGTCGTGCCCCGACAGATCGGGATGTATCTTGCCAGGAAGCTAACCCACTCTTCGTTGATAGAGATTGGTGAAAAGTTCGGGGGCAAAGATCACTCTACCGTCATTCACTCCATCAAAAAAACAGAGGAAAAGATCAATAATGACCCCCATACAAAGAGCGTCGTTGCCGATCTTATGAAAATGATCGCTGAATAGTTGTTCACACCTGTGCACCGGAGGGGGAGAAATTTATAAACAGGGTTTACTTATTTAATATCAATTGCTTATAGATGTTATGAACGTATAAACAGTGCCTATGACTACTATTAAGTGTCTTCTGAGGAGAACCATATGAAATTCATAATAGAAAAAGGGTTGTTACAAACAAGTCTGGGAAAGATTCAAGGCATTGCAGAACGCAGGAGTACCATCCCTATCCTTTCCAATACGTTGATTTCTGGCGAAAAAAACAAGATACATATCGTAGCAACGGACCTGGAAATAGGGGTAATGGAAATAACCGTAGCAGACAAGGTGGAAAAGGGTGATATTTGCGTGCCCGCACGGAAGCTCTACGATATCGTGAGAGAGCTTTCTGAAGAGCAGGTGGAGGTACAGCGAGGAGAAAATTTCTGGGTTTCTATTAAGGCGGGAAAGAGCGTTTTTAATCTGCCGGGCGTTGATCCCAAAGAGTTTCCTACCTTCCCTTCGATAGAAGGGTCTGCTTATTTTACGATAGCCGCTTCGATACTTTTGGATATGATAGAAAAGACCGTCTTTGCCGCCTCCTCAGAGGAGTCCCGATTTAATCTCAATGGCGTTTATATGGAGAAGGTACATAAAGATAAAAAAGATTATTTTCGCATGGTGGCGACCGATGGGCACAGACTCTCCCTGATTGATAAGGAATTAAAGCTGACTCTGGAAAAGGGTATTATTATTTCCAGAAGAGGATTAACGGAGTTGCGCAGGGTACTAGCGGATGGAGAAACAGAAGTAGCGATCTCTCTCAAAGATAATAATTGTATATTTAAAACGGAACAGACCATTGTCGTCGTACGCCTCCTAGAAGGGGAATATCCAGACTATAAGCAGGTTATCCCCAAAGAAAACGACAAGCATATCGTGATAGAGAGAAAAGATTTTATCGGTGCCTTGCGCCGCGCACAGGTAATAGCGAGTGAAAAAGGCGAAGGGGTGAAGTTTTCTATTAAGGGCGGGTCAATGGAGATTAAGACTGGCGGACCCGATGTGGGGAATGTGCAAGAAGAAATAAGGGTCGATTATCAGGGAAACCCGTTGGACGTCAGTTTTAATGCCCGATACCTCTTGGATGTCTTAAATATCATGGATACAGAGAAGGTAAGATTGGAATTAAAGGAGGAATTGAACTCCGGGCTTATACGGCCCGTGGACGGAGAGGATCATCTCTATGTCATAATGCCCATGCGCCTTTAATAAAAGGCCGGGGATACGCACTCCTCACACCGTATATCTCTTCGTATCTCGCCCACTACATCGTCGCCAGGAGATAGCATTGGAAAAACCGATAAAGCCTCTAGAAGAAGATTATGACGCCAGACACATCAAGGTCTTGGAAGGATTGACTGCTGTCCGCAAGAGACCTTCCATGTATATCGGCAACACGGGCGTTGAAGGGCTCCATCACCTCGCCGAAGAGTTGGTGGACAATAGCATCGATGAAGCCCTCGTTGGCTACTGCACGAAGATAGACGTCGTGATCCATCTCGATAACAGCGTGACGGTTAAGGACAACGGCAGGGGCATCCCCGTCGACATGCATGAACAGGAAAAAAAGCCTGCCGTCGAGGTTGTCCTCACGAAGCTCCACTCGGGGGGTAAGTTCGATAAGAAGAGCTATAAGGTATCGGGCGGCCTCCACGGTGTGGGGCTCTCCGTGGTCAACGCCCTCGCGGAGTATCTGGAGTTGGAGATAAAGCGGGGGGGGGGCGTCTATGCACAGCGATATGAGCGGGGGAAGCGAGTCACTCCCCTGAAGCAGCTCGGGAAGACCAAGAAGACGGGAACCACAGTCAAGTTTAAACCTGATACTGAGATCTTCGGCGACCTGCAGTTCAGCTATGATCTTCTGTCTCAACGCCTGCGCGAGCACGCCTTTCTCAACAGGGGGATTACGATAACGATTGAGGATGAGAGGAGCGAAAAGAATAACCAGTTCTTTTATAAAGGGGGGATCATCTCCTTTGTCGAGTATCTCAATCGTGCCAAGAACTGCATCCATCCCAAACCAATTTATTTTGAAGGAACGAAAAACGACACCTACATCGAAGTCGCCCTCCAGTTTAACGACACCTACAAAGAGACCCTCTTTTCCTTTGCCAACAGCATCAATACCCATGAGGGGGGAACCCACCTGGTAGGATTAAAATCCGCCCTGACCAGGACCATCAACACCTATGCTGCAAACCATAACCTCCTCAAGGACCTGAAGGAGGGGCTGAGCGGCGACGACGTCCGTGAGGGGCTGGCCGGCGTGATCAGCGTGAGGATCCAGGACCCCCAGTTTGAGGGACAGACAAAGACAAAGCTGGGCAACAGCGAGGTAAAGGGGTATGTAGAAACGCTGGCCAATGAGAGGCTGAGCAATTATTTTGAAGAGCACCCCACGGTGGCCCGGAAGATATTGGCCAAGGTGATCGATGCCGCCAGGGCCCGTCTGGCGGCCCGCAAGGCACGGGAGCTGTCGAGGAAGAAGGGGGGGATAGACACAACCCTCCTGCCCGGCAAGTTGGCAGACTGTCAGGAGCGCGACCCGGCCCACAGCGAGCTCTACATCGTTGAGGGCGATTCGGCTGGTGGCTCGGCCAAGCAGGGGCGGGACCGAAAGTATCAGGCCATCCTCCCGCTCAAGGGGAAGATCCTCAATGTGGAAAAGGCCAGATTTGACAAGATGTTGTCCAATGAAGAGATAAAGACGATCATTACCGCCTTGGGGGTGGGGATTAATAAAGACGAGGTCGATCTGGCGAAGCTCAGATACCACCGGATCATCATCATGACCGACGCCGACATCGACGGCTCACACATCAGGACGCTCCTGCTGACCTTCTTCTACCGGCAGATGGCCGAGGTGATCGAACGAGGCTATCTCTACATAGCCCAACCCCCACTTTATCGCGTGCACCAAGGGAAGGAGGACCGATATCTCAAGGACGAGGAGGGAATGAATCGGTTCCTGCTGGAACGGGCCGCAGAGGAAGTGCAACTGGAGATGAAAGAGGCGCGGAGCCGGTTGGGGGGAAAGAAGCTCCTGGATCTGCTGAATAAGCTCTCCCGCTATGATTACTATCTGAGAAGGCTTGAGCGTAGGGGCTACCCGCGGGAGGCCATCAAGACCCTCGTGCGACAAGGGATCGCTCGCGCCGAGGATTTCGGCAGCAAAACGAGGCTGAAATCCTTGCGCAAGGCCCTGCAGTCCGCACAGATGGAGGTCGGAGAGATCTCGGCCGATGAGGAACATAACCTCTTTGAGTTCCCCCTCGAGGTGAGGATAAATGGCAGGACGGTGTCGAAAAAAATAGATAGAGACTTGGTGGAGACCGTGGAATATCGGGGCATTGTCGACCTCTACCAATCCATCGCCGGTTTCGAAACTCCCCCGTTTGTCGTCTATCGCAAGGAAGGGCAGCAGGAGTTAGGGTCCAAGGGGGATCTGTTGAATTATATTACCGCCATCGGCAAGGAAGGGCTCGCTGTTCAGAGATATAAGGGGCTCGGGGAGATGAACCCCGAGCAGCTCTGGGAGACCACCATGGACCCCGCGAGCCGCAGCCTCCTGCAGGTGCGCGTGGAGGACGCGGTGGTAGCGGATGAGATCTTTACCATCCTCATGGGAGACCAGGTGGAGGAGCGCCGGCTATTTATCGAACAAAACGCCCTCCACGTGGAGAATCTGGATATTTGATGCCGAAGGTCATGGGCCTGACAGGAGGAATCGCCAGCGGCAAGAGCCTTGTCTCTCAGACTCTGAAGGGATTGGGGATGACAGTGATTGATGCGGACGATGTCAACCATGAGCTCATGGCGAAAGATGAGACCGTGAAGCAGGAGGTGGGGGAGACCTTTGGCCCGGAGGTGCTCACCGCCGGAGGGACGATCGACAGGGGAAGGCTCGGGCAGATAGTCTTCCGGGACCCGGAGCGCAGGCGGCAGCTGGAGAGGATCATGCACCCTCGCATCCTCGCCCAGTTGTGGCTGAGGGCGCGAGAGAGCAAGGATGACGTGGTGCTCGATATCCCCCTCTTGATCGAACAAGGAGGTCACGAGCGCGTGGACGTGGTGGTGGTGGTCTACACCACCCGTGAACGCCAGATCCAGCGACTCATGGGCAGGGACCGGATATCCAGGGAGGAGGCCGTCAGACGGGTAGATGCCCAGCTTCCCCTGGAGGAGAAGGTCTCCCATGCCCACTATGTGATCAACAACTCGGGCACTGAGGAGGAAACCGTGGATCAAGCAAAGAGGTTTTATAAGCTGATAAAGGGGAAGGAAAGATCATGAATACGGAAATTATCAACTTGAGGGATTTAAAGCAGAAGAAGATTGCGGATCTGGCTAACCTGGCCAAGCAACTGAACGTGGAGGGGGCCGCCAACATGCGGAGACAGGAGCTGATCTTCAGCATCCTTCAGGCCCAGGCGGAGCAGAACGGGTTCATTTACGGGGAGGGGGTCCTTGAGATCCTGCCGGACGGGTTCGGCTTTCTCCGCTCCCCGGACTACAACTACCTGCCAGGCCCCGATGACATCTATGTCTCGCCCTCGCAGATCAGGAGGTTCAACCTGCGGACCGGGGATACCATTGCCGGACACGTCAGGCCCCCCAAGGAGTCGGAGCGCTACTTCGCCCTGCTCAAGGTGGAGACCTTTAACTTCGAAGACCCCGAGGCGGCGAAGGACAAGATACTCTTTGACAATCTCACCCCCTTTTACCCGCGGGAGAAGATCAATCTGGAGTACAATTCCGACGACTACTCCACCCGTGTCATGGATCTTCTTACCCCCATCGGCAAGGGACAGCGCGGCCTCATCGTTGCCCCTCCACGGACAGGCAAGACTATGCTCCTGCAGTCCATCGCTCACAGCATCATGGCCAATCATAAGGAGGTGACCCTGATCGTGCTCCTCATCGATGAGCGTCCCGAGGAGGTGACCGACATGGAGCGTTCGGTGGAGGGGGAGGTGATCAGCTCCACCTTTGACGAGCCGGCGCAGCGGCACGTGCAGGTTGCCGAGATGGTCATCGAAAAGGCCAAGCGGCTGGTGGAGCACCAAGGGGACGTGGTTATCCTCTTGGACAGCATCACCAGGTTGGCGCGCGCCTACAACGCCGTGGTACCCCCGAGCGGCAAGGTGCTCTCGGGCGGGGTAGACGCCAACGCCCTCCAGCGGCCCAAACGCTTCTTCGGTGCAGCCAGGAACATCGAGGAGGGGGGGAGCCTTACCATCATCGCCACCGCCCTCATTGATACGGGGAGCAGGATGGATGAGGTAATCTTTGAAGAGTTCAAAGGGACGGGTAACATGGAGCTTATGCTCGATAGGCGCCTAGTGGACCGCCGCATCTTTCCGGCCATCGACATCAACCGGTCGGGTACGAGGAAGGAAGAGCTCCTGCTTGAACCCAATGACCTGGAGCGCATCTGGCTCTTGCGTAAGGTACTGACTCCCATGAACACCGTCGACAGCATGGAGTTCCTCATGGATAGGTTGCGCAAGACCTCCTCCAATCGGGAGTTTTTGGATACCATGAACCAATGAGGGGGTTGAAAATCCGGCAAAAACATGGTAGTCTAAATAAGAACGCTCAGGGAGTACGTATAAGGGGAGTAAAGGAATGAAAAAAGGAATTCATCCGGAGATGCACGATATCACCATCACCTGCGCCTGTGGGGCTGCCTTTCAGACCAAGTCCACCCGCAAGGACTATTCGGTGGACATCTGTTCCCGCTGCCACCCCTTCTTTACCGGCAAAGAGAAATTGATGGATACGGCGGGAAGGATCGAGAAGTTTACCCGTAAATACAAGAACCTCCCCAAAAAGGGGGAGCAAAAGAAGGGTTAGCTGAGCGGACTTCCTCACCGGCCACGTCAGGAACGTTGGGCGTGCAACCGGTGATATTTTTTTCCCATCGCCAGAGGGAGGAGAAGAGAGTTGCTGCTTCCCCTCAGAATTGATCCATCCCCATATTATTGATCATCCATGAACGCACTGGCTCTGGGAGCTGGTGTCGCGGTTTTTTATATGTATGAGGGAAGCGATCGTGAACAATGAGATCATGGTGAGGCTGGAAAAGGCCGAGGCCCGGCATGCGGAGCTGGAGCGTCTCATGGGAGATCCTCAGGTCGCGACCAACCGGGGGGAGTACCAGCGTCATGCAAAGGAGTATGCGGAGCTCAATAGGGTGGTAGAGCGTTTTCGGCGATATAAGGACCTGCTCAAGGCGACAGAGGAGAGCAGGGCCCTGCTCCAGGAGGCGGATGAGGAGTTGAGGAGGATGGCCCGGGAGGAGGTGGCCGCCCTCACCGAACAGCAGGAGCGTATCGAGCAGGAACTTGTCCTCGCCCTCCTGCCCAAGGATCCCAACGATGAGAAGAACGTCGTCCTGGAGATCAGGGCAGGCACCGGCGGTGACGAGGCCGCCCTCTTTGCCGCCGCCCTCTTTCGGATGTATGCCAAGCACACCGAGATGAACAACTGGCGGCTGGAGATCCTGAGCCAGCATCCTACCGGCGTCGGAGGGTTTAAGGAGATCATCGCCCTCATCGAGGGGAAGGGGGTCTACCGCAGATTAAAATATGAAAGCGGCGTCCATAGGGTGCAGCGGGTCCCTATCACCGAGTCGCAGGGGAGGATCCATACCTCGACGGTCACGGTGGCGGTCCTGCCCGAGGCCGAGGAGGTCGAGGTGGCAATCGACCCTAAAGACCTCAAGATAGATGTCTACCGGTCCTCGGGTCCGGGGGGTCAGCATGTCAACACCACCGACTCCGCGGTGAGGATCACCCATATCCCCACGGGCATCGTAACGACCTGTCAGGATGAGAAGTCTCAGCACAAGAACAAGGCCAAGGCCTTGAAGGTCCTGCGGGCGCGACTGCTCGATATCCAAAGGCAACGGCAGCAGGAGGAGATGGCCCAGAAGAGGCGCAGCCAGGTGGGCACGGGGGATCGCAGTGAGCGGATCAGGACCTATAACTTCCCCCAGGGGCGGGTTACCGATCACCGCATTGGCCTCACCCTCTATAAGCTGGAGACGGTCTTGGAGGGGAACCTGGGGGAGATCATCAATTCCCTCGTCTCCCACTATCAGGCTGAGACCCTGCAGCAAGGCGCCAAGGCAGTGAGTCAGTAATGGCCCAAGAGCGGTGGACAGTGCAGAGGATCATCCAATGGACGACCGAGCACTTTCAGAAAAAGGGCCTCGATAACCCCCGCCTGGAGGCAGAGGTGCTTTTGGCCTATCTCTTGGGGATGGACCGGATGGGGCTCTATCTCAACTATGATAGGCCCCTCAAGGAGGAGGAGCGAACGGCCTATCGGGAGATGATCCAGCGGCGCACGGCGAAGGAGCCTCTTGCCTATATCGTCGGGACGAAGGAGTTTTGGTCCCTTAGCTTTGCCGTGAGCCCTGAGTGTCTCATCCCGCGGCCGGAGACCGAGCACCTGGTGGAGGAGGCCGTGCGCATCGGGAAAGGCCTTAAGCCACCCCTGCGTGTCCTGGAGATAGGGCAAGGCTGCGGGGCCGTAGCCATTGCCCTGGCCACGGAGCTGGGAGAGGCCGAGATCGTGGCCACGGATATCTCTGCTGGTGCCTGCTCCCTGGCCCAGGCGAACGCCGAGAGGCACGGGGTAGGTGGGCGGATCAAGTTTGTCCTCGGGGACCTCTTCCCTCGCGGGGAAGAACCCTTTGGTCTCATCTGCTCCAATCCCCCCTATATCCCCACGGCAGAGGTCCTGGCGCTGGCCTCGGAGGTGAAGGATTATGAGCCCCTCACTGCCTTAGACGGCGGGGAGGATGGCTTGCGTTTTTTCCACCGGATCGCCCAGGGTGCTTCGGCATTTCTGGTTGCCGGGGGATGGCTCCTCTTGGAGATGGGGCAGGGGCAAGCCCCGCAGGTTGCGACAATCCTGCAAGAGCAAGGGTTTCAGCAGATTGATCTCATACCGGACCTTGCTGGGGTCAAGCGGGTGATCAAGGCTCAATGGCTAGGCAAGTGAAGGAAGAAAGACAGGCATGAAGGGGATCGTCATCGAAGGGGGAGAGCGGTTAGTGGGGGAGGTCCGGGTCAGCGGGTCCAAGAACGCCGCCCTGCCGGCCTTGGCCGCAGCCCTCCTGGTTGAAGGGGCCTGTACCTTTGCCAATTGCCCTCGCCTGCGCGATGTCGATACCATGCAGGTTCTCTTGGAGAACCTCGGGGCGCGGCTCCGTTGGAAGGGGGAGGGTGAGCTGGAGGTGGACACCTCCGGCATCACCGGGGTTGTTGCCCCCTATGACCTGGTGAAGACCATGCGGGCCTCGATCCTGATCTTGGGCCCGCTGCTGGCCAGGATGGGTGAGGCAGCCGTCTCGCTCCCCGGTGGCTGTGCCATCGGTGCGCGGCCAGTTGACCTCCACCTCAAGGGGCTCGAGCAACTGGGGGCCCAGATCGAGCTGGAGCACGGCTACATCAAGGCGAAGGCCAAGCAACTCACCGGTGGGCAGATATACCTGGACATCCCTACGGTCACCGGCACGGAGAACCTCATGATGGCAGCCGCCCTTGCCGAGGGGACCACCATCATCAAGAACGCCGCCTGTGAGCCCGAGGTTAAGGAATTGGCCCACGTCCTTTCTGCCATGGGGGCCGAGATCGAGGGGGCGGGGACGGCGGTGATCACCATCCAGGGCGTGGATCGCTTGCAGCCGGTGCGCTACGCTATCATGCCCGACCGCATCGAGACTGGCACCCTGATGGTAGCGGCGGGGCTCACCAGGGGGAATATCCTGATCAAGGGGTGCCGACTGGAACAGATGGAGGCCGTGGTGGGGAAGCTGCAGGAGGTGGGGATAGAGATCTCCCCCCAGAAAGAGGGGGAGGTGCGGGTGGTAGGAGTCGGCCGGGTGAGGAGCGCCGATGTCAAGACCCTCCCCTATCCCGGGTTCCCCACCGATATGCAGGCCCAGTTTATGGCATTGATGACCGTGGCCAATGGGATCAGCGCCATCTCGGAGACCATCTTCGAGAACCGGTTTATGCACGTCAGTGAACTCACGAGGATGGCCGCTGACATTCGGGTGCAGGGCTCCACCGCCATCGTCAGCGGCGTGCCCCGGCTGAGCGGGGCGCCGGTGATGGCCACCGACCTCAGGGCCAGCGCCTCTCTGGTGCTGGCGGGGCTGGCTGCCGAGGGGCAGACGGTGATCTCCCGTGCCTATCACCTGGAACGGGGATATGATGATCTGGTGGGGAAGCTCGGGTCTTTGGGGGCTATTGTGAGGGAGGTTGATCTCGATGAGGATATTGCAGAGCAGGGCAAAGGGGTTTGAGCAGGACCTCGTCGCCATCCTTGCCCAGCGCCAAGGAGAGATGGCGGGGGTCGAGGAGGCGGTGCGCGGTATCATCGCGGGGGTGCGCCAGAAGGGCGATCGGGCCCTGATCCAATACACCCGCGAGTTCGACGGAGTTGATATCTCTCTGGAGGAGATGGAGGTACCGCGGGAGGCGTGGGCCCGAGCCCGCAAGGGTATCGCGAAAGATGACCTCCGCTCGCTGGAACGGGCTGCCGGGCAGATCGAATCCTTCCACCGTCACCAGCTCCGACCGTCCTGGTTTGATAGCGCAGAAGGTGTTGTGCGGGGGCAGTTGGTGCGTCCTTTGGCCAGGGCAGGGGTCTATGTGCCCGGGGGAAAGGCGGCCTATCCCTCCTCGCTCTTGATGAACGTCATCCCCGCCAAGGTGGCAGGGGTGAGCGAGGTGGTGGTCATGACCCCCCCCTCGAAAGAGGGGGTCAACCCTGCTATCTTGGCCGCTGCCCAACTTGCTGGTGCGGATCGGGTTATTATGGTCGGCGGGGCACAGGCAATAGCTGCCCTGGCCTATGGCACCGGCATGGTACCGCAGGTTGATATCATCGTGGGGCCGGGAAACGCCTATGTGACGGCGGCCAAGAGGCTCTTGTTCGGCGTCGTCATGGTGGATCTAGTGGCGGGTCCGAGCGAGATTCTGGTGCTTGCCGACGGCTCGACGCCGGCACATTTTATTGCCGCCGATCTCCTCTCCCAGGCAGAGCATGATGAGCAGGCCTGGCCGATCCTCGTCACCCCCTCGCAGGGGTTCGCACAAGAGGTGGAACGGGAGGTCGGGAAACTGCTCAAGACCCTCTCCCGGCAGGAGATCATAAGCGCCTGCCTCGAGAGCCATGGGCTCATCATCATCGTCAAGAATGTGAGCGAGGGGATGGGGATCGCCAATCGGATCGCCCCCGAGCACCTGGAGCTGGCCCTGCAGGACCCCTTGGGGTGGTTGGGGGAGGTGGAGAACGCCGGCGCCGTCTTCCTCGGCGCCTATACCCCCGAGGCAGTGGGGGATTATGTGGGCGGGCCCAACCACGTGCTGCCCACGGGGGGCACGGCCAGATTCTTCTCCCCCCTCGGGGTGGAGAATTTTGTGAAGCGCACCAATGTCCTTTCTTTTTCCCGCCAGGCGCTTGAGCGGGTACAGGAGGACGTAGCCAGATTGGCCCGCCTGGAAGGCCTGGAGGCCCATGCACGCGCCGTGGAGGTGAGGGGAAAGTGTCACGATGTGACATCCCCACAATCAGATCAGAAAAGGAAGGGGAGAGGATGAGAACGATGGCACGCAAGGCGCAGATTGAGCGCAAGACCAAGGAGACCGCTATCTCCCTCTCCCTCGACCTGGATGGCACGGGGAACGCGGAGATATCCACGGGGATACCGTTCTTCGACCACATGCTTTCACTCCTGGCCATGCACGGGCTCTTCAATCTGGCCTTGCAGGCAACAGGGGATCTGGAGGTCGACTTTCACCACACGGTGGAGGATGTCGGGATTGCCTTGGGGCAGGGGATCAAGCAGGCCCTCGGGGGTGGGGTGGGGATCAGGCGCTTCGGTGAGGCCCTGGTACCCATGGACGAGGCCTTAAGCCGTGTGGTCCTGGACATCTCGGGCCGTCCCTATCTCGGCTATCGGGTCAAGGCCAGGGGGAAGGTCAAGGACTTCAACCTCGAGCTGGTGGAATCCTTCTTCAAGGCCGTGGCGGACCACGCTGGCATTACCCTGCATATCGACCTCCTGTGCGGCACAAACCGCCACCACATCGTGGAGGCGATATTCAAGGGGTTCGGCAGGGCCCTGGATGCAGCTACGTCGCTGGATCAGCGGAGGTCCGGGGTCCCGTCTACCAAGGGCAGCATATAGTTTTTAAAAAAACTCATAGACGTTAAAGCCGGAGGTGCGTATGAATCAGCAGATAAAAAGAAGCAAAGGCACGGTCATGATGGTTATCCTCGGCCTCCTTATTTTCCTCTTCGCTGCCTATGGCCATGCCCAGGAGTTGGGCCAAGAGCAAAACCAAGGGCAAATCAAGGAGAAGCGGATTATAGCCCTCCAAAAGGTGGCAGTCCTCTCCTTTCTGCTCGTCAAGCCCGACGCGCCGGGGCAGCGGATGATGAAGGGGCTGTACGGGAATTATTTCTTCCGCACGGGAGATCTCCCGGCCAGGGCAGGTTCTGAGGTGACGACCGCCTTCCAACGCGAGCTCAATGCCCTCGGGAGGTGCGAGTTGATCCCTCTCGATCAGGCGCAGGCCGCGACAGAAGGGATGGATCCCCAGGCCTTTCAGAAGGATCCCCTCGCGGTGGCGGCGCAGATCGGCAGGGAGCTCGGCCTCGATGCGGTGGTGATCGGGGGGGTTTACCGCTATGAGCAGCGCCAGGGGAGCGCCCTCGGGGTTCAGAGCCCTGCCTCAGCAGCCTTTGACGCCCACCTGATCCAGGTAGCGGACAAGAAGGTGCTCTGGAGCGGCAGGTTTGACGAGACCCAAAACTCGTTGAGCGAAAACCTCCTGAAGATCGGCTCCTTTGTCAAAGGGGGCGCGCAGTGGCAGACAGTGGAGCGGTGGTCAGAGATCGGGATTGAACATATGCTGCGCACCTTCCCCACGCTCAACCGGTAGCATTTCTTCATGCTTGTCATCCCGGCCATAGACCTTAAGGGAGGTTGTTGCGTGCGCCTGCGCCAGGGAAGGATGGAGGAGGAGACCGTCTACTCCGCCGAGCCGGCCCAGGTGGCCGCGCAGTGGCAGACAGCAGGGGCCGAGTGGATCCACGTGGTTGATCTCGACGGGGCCGTGACGGGGAAACCGGTGAACATCGAGGCTATCAAGGCCATCAGGGATGCCGTGGCAGTCCCCCTACAACTGGGAGGGGGGATCAGGGATCTGGAGACAATCGAGGCATGGGTCGCCGCCGGGATCGATCGGGTCGTCCTGGGCACGGTTGCGGCTCAAGATCCTTCCGCCATCAAAGAGGCGTGCCGCAGATACCCCGGCAGGATCGCCGTGGGCATTGACTCGCGGGGGGGGAAGGTCTTGGTGCAGGGGTGGCGGCAAAGGGCCGCCCGCCGGGCGATTGATCTCGCCAAAGAGATGGAGGGGTATGGGGTAGCAATTATCATCCTCACCGACATCAGCAGGGATGGGGTGGGCGGCGGCATCAACCTGGCCCAGGCCAAGGAGATGGGCCGGGCGATAAAGACACCGCTCATCGTATCAGGGGGTATCGCCACCCTCGCAGATATCAAGGCGGTGAAGGAGCTGGCACCTTACGGGGTTATCGGGGTCATCACCGGCCGGGCCCTGTACGAGGGGACCCTGGACCTGGCCGAAGCCATCCGGGCCGCCCAGGAGGTCTAACGCCGTGCTGGCCAAGCGGATCATACCGTGTCTTGATGTCAAGGACGGCAGGGTGGTCAAGGGGATCAACTTCGTGAACCTGCGCGATGCAGGAGACCCGGTGGAAAATGCCAAGGCATACGACCAGCAGGGGGCCGATGAGCTGACCTTCCTCGACATCACCGCCTCGCATGAGCAGAGATCGATTATCCTCGAGGTGGTGCAACGCACCGCCGAGCAGGTCTTTATGCCCCTCACTGTCGGAGGCGGGGTGCGGCAGCTGGAGGATATCCGCGACCTCTTGAAGGCCGGGGCGGACAAGGTGAGTATCAACACCGCCGCTGTGGCAGCGCCGGAGTTTGTTCGGCAGGCAGCGGAGCGGTTCGGCAGCCAGTGCATCGTGGTGGCCATCGACGCCAAGCGCCGCAATGGCGGCTGGGAGGTCTATACCCACGGCGGTAGGCAGCCCACGGGGATCGATGCCCTGGCGTGGGCCAGGCAGATGGAGGCGTACGGGGCCGGGGAGATCCTTTTGACCAGCATGGACCGGGACGGCACCCGCCTGGGGTATGACCTGGAGCTGACCCGCGCGGTGGTCGATAGTGTGCGGGTGCCGGTGATCGCCTCCGGGGGTGTCGGGACCCTGGAGCACCTTTACGAAGGCCTCACCATCGGGGGGGCGAGCGCGGTGCTGGCCGCCTCCATCTTTCACTACCGCGAGTATGCCATCAGCGAAGTGAAACAGTGGCTGCGGCAGCGGGGGGTGAGGGTCAGGCCCTAGATGAGGCGGCTCGCGCTTCTGCTCGCGACATGGTGGGGTGTAGGATATGTCCCCAGAGCGCCGGGGACAGCCGGGACCATCGCCGCCATTCCTTTCTTTTTCCTTCTTTCCCTGCTTCCGCTCTCTGCCTATCTCGCCTGCGTGCTGGGCCTTGGCCTGGTGGCCTGCTGGGCAGCAGGCGAGGCGGAGCGTTTTTTTCAAGAGCAGGATAGTAAACGCATCGTCATCGACGAGGCCGTGGGGTTTTTCATAACCATGACGGCGCTGCCTCCTACCTGGCCTTATCTTATCGGCGGGTTCTGCCTCTTCCGCTGCTTTGATATCCTCAAGCCGCCGCCCATCCGCCTCATCGAACGAAAGGTGAAAGGGGGTTACGGGGTGGTGCTCGACGACGTGCTGGCCGCTATCTACGCACAGATCTCCCTGCGCATTATTGTCGCCTTCCTCTAGATTGTCTGGGGAGATAAGGTGGCCACGTCCTCACGGCGCAAAGCATCCTCATCCTTTCATGAACGAAGGCAGCGGGCCCTGGCCATGGCGCGGGTCTTAAAGAGGCTCTTCCCCGGGATTACCGTTCCGCTCCGTCACCAAAGCAACTGGGAGCTCTTTGTCGCCGTCGTCCTATCTGCCCAGGCAACGGATAAAAAGGTCAATGAAGTGACTGATCGGCTCTTTCAAAAGTACAAGACCCTCGGCGATTATATGAATGCCGATCAAGCGGAGTTTGAACAGGATATCAAGAAGATCGGGCTCTATAGGAGCAAGGCGCGGCATATCCTCGCGAGCGCACGAATTATTAAAGAAAGCTACGGGGGAGAGCTGCCCCGCACGATGGCGGAGATGCTCAAGCTGCCAGGGATAGGCAGAAAATCGGCCAATGTTATCTTGGGCAAGGCGTACGGCGTTGTCGAAGGGATTGCCGTGGATACGCACGTACGGCGTTTTGCCATCAGGTTCGATCTCACCGACTCCATTGATCCCTCCCGGATCGAGCGGGACCTTATGGAGCTTCTCCCTAAAAAAGAATGGTTCGGGTTTTCGTATCGTTTGATCATGTGCGGCAGGCAGATCTGCCCGGCCCGCAAACACGAGTGCCGAAAGCACCCCCTCACCGCCTTGTACCCTCCTGCTGCCAATCGGTGGTTTTCTGCCGCAGAGGGGGGAAGAGGGTGAAGGCAGAGGGGGGAAGAGGGTGAAGGCAGAGGGGGGAAGAGGGTGAAGGCAGAGGGGGGAAGAGGTTCTGTTCTCCTTCCGTCTAGTCGAGGGCTTGGGATAGGGGGACGATGCGTATCCCTGCTGCCTTGATCTTGGCGATCATCCCCTTGAGGGCGGTGATGGTGGCGGGATAGGGATGGCATATACCGATGGCGCGGCCATGGTCCCGGGCCAAGCGGATTAGCCCTTCCAATTGGGCCCGGATATCCTGCACATCGTTCTCGTTGTCCAAAAAGAGATCCCTCTCGCCTGCCAACAAGGCCAACTCCCTGGCGATCTGATAACCCTCGGTCTTGGCCGTGGTGCGACTGTCGAGAAAGAAGAGCCCCCTCTTTTTCAACTCTCCCAGCACCAGCCGCACCGACACGCCATGCTCCATGAATCTTGATCCCATGTGGTTGTTTACCCCCACAATGAAGGGGACCGCATCGAGGTCCTTGCGCAGCTGACGCAAAAGCTCCCGCTCGCTCATGGCGACGAAGAGGGCCCCCTTGCCCGGGTCCTTTAAAGGGAACCCCCTCGGCTCCATGGGGAGGTGCAGGATTACCTCCCTGCCCTGGGCGTGGGCCTTTTGGGCGATGCGGCGGGAATGCGCCTGAAAAGGCAGGATGGAAAAGGTCAGAGGTGCGTCCAGGCGCAGGAGCTCTTCAGCGACCCGTTTGTCCGTGCCGAGGTCGTCCACCACAATGGCCAGGCGAGGCCGCGGAGGCCTTACCGGGGGAGGCTTGATCCGCGGAGGATGCAAGATCAGATGGTGGGCCAGGAGGTTATCGACCTTTACCTTCACCTCCCATGTCCCGTCCTGGGCCTTCGCTTCGGTTACGGTTACCCCTGGGCAGGCCGCTTGAATCCTTTGGGCCAGTTGAGAGGTGACTCGCTCTGCTTCTACCCCCTGGGGCAGTGCTACCTCCCAGCGCGAGAGGGTCCACGTCTTAGTTCCGTACCTCTGTTCCTCGCCCTGCTTCTGGATATTCCCCTCTGGTATCTCCAGTTGCGAGAGTTGGGCGAGGAGGACCTGATCAACAGCACGCATCCGCTCGGTGAAGGGAGGCGGTTGCTTGCGGTGGATATAGAGGAGGATGATCGAGAAGAGGACCCCTGCGAAGACGAGGAACTTGAAAAGGAGGGAGATCTTTCTCCCCCTCCTTCGCCCCCTTTTCGGAGAAGCACTCCTCTTTATGGGGGGCCTGCGCCTGGTGTATGCCATGGTGGACGCGATCCTCTGCCTCTGCCCTTCACCAATCCCTTCCGCTTACTTCGCCTCTTTATCGAGGTACTGCTGAAAGATCGTCATCCCCTTCAATTGCTCCAAGGCCCTATCGAGATTAGGATCCGCCCCTTGCTGCTCCGCGGCCATAGTCTGGGGTACCTTCTCCACCGTCGGCAGAGGGATATCCGGCTGAATCCCCTTCTCGTGGATGGTGCGGCCTTTCGGGGTGTAATAGCGGGCAGTTGTCAGCCTGATACCAGAGCCGTCATCCAAGGGGATGATGGTTTGTACCGAGCCCTTACCAAAGGTCTTGGACCCCATGATCACCGCCCTGCCATAGTCCTGGAGGGCGCCGGCCACGATCTCCGAGGCGCTGGCACTGCCCTGATTGACCAGGACGACCATCGGCCACGGCGGCATGGTCCCCTCCTTGTGGGCGTTAAAGGCCGTCTTTTCCTCCTCGTTTCGCCCCTTGATCGTGACGATTACCCCGCTGTCCAGGAAAAGGTCAGACACCGCCACAGCCTCATCCAGGAGTCCGCCGGGGTCGTTCCTCAAGTCCAGGATGAGACCTCTCATCCCCTCGGGGTTCTCCTTCTGCAGCGCCTCTAGGGCCTTCATGGCGTCAGCGGAGGTCTTGTCCTGGAATTGAGATATCCTGAGGTACCCATATCCCTTCTCAAGGGTCTTATACTTGACGCTCTGGATCTTGATGATATCCCTCACCATGCTGACCTCTTGGGTCTGGGTTGACCCCTCGCGGAAGATCGTGAGGGTGACATGGGTGCCCTTGGGCCCCCGCATCCTCTTCACGCACTCCATAAGATTCAACCCCTTGGTCGATTCCTCATTGATCTTGACTATCTTATCACCGGCCTTGATCCCTGCCCGATAGGCCGGGGTATCCTCGATGGGCGCAATGACCGTCAGGATGCCGTCCTTTACGGCTATCTCGATCCCCAGCCCGCCGAAGCTCCCCTTGGTTTCCACCTGGAGCTCATGGTACATGTCGGGGTCGAGGTAGGCGGAGTGGGGATCAAGGCTGCTGAGCATGCCCTCGATCGCCCCGGTGATGAGGTCTTCCGTCTTGACATCCTCCACGTAGTTCTTTTTGATTATCTCCAGGCAGTCGGTGAAGACCTTCAGCCTTTCGTAGGTCTTGTTCGAGAGGGCCGAGACGTTGTGGACGCTGATGCCACCCACGACGAGGCCGAAGACGAATCCGAGCAGTATCAACCAACCTATTTTTTTGTTCTTGAACATACGTTCCTCCCTTGTGTCATCTGTTATTTCTTCTGCCCTTTGTTCGGCAGGGCAAGCCACGTTAAGGGATCCAGGGCGGTGCCGTGGTATCTGATCTCAAAATAGAGCATGGGGCCCTCGATAGATCCTGTGCTTCCCACGAGGGCCACTGCCTCGCCCATCCGCACCTCGTCACCTACTTTTTTCAGGAGGCGCGAGGCATGGGCGGCAACCGAATGGTACCCTTCGCCATGGTTGATAACGAGCAGGTTCCCATATCCCTTGAACCACGCAGCATAGGCCACCCGCCCGTTGAAGATTGCCCGAATCTTGGCCCCTTCCGGGGCCTCAATCCCTATTCCATGTTCCCTCCCCTTTGGCGAGAAGATATTTCCCTGCGCCGGCGGCGGCAGCTTTCCCTTCAGGGCCCTAAAGCCCGTGATCGTTGTTTTGAGGACAGCGGCCTTGGTCGTCAACTCCTGGATCAGAGAGCGCAGGGCCTTTTCCCGCTCCTTGAGCTCAGCGACGGCCCTCTCAGAGGCAGCTCGTTCCTTCTGCACAGCGGCCAGCAGTACCGCCTTCTTTCGCATCTCCTGCTCTACTTCCCCCTTTTTCGCCTCCACCTCCGCTCTTTTTTTTGTCAGGGCCGCCTTTTCCGCTATGAGATCTTGTTTCCTTTGCTTCTCCTCCGTAATGCCCTGCTGATATGCCTGCATGAGCTGCAAATCGTTTCCCACGACGAGCTGGAAGGCCTTATACCTTCTCAAGGCATCGCTGTAGTTCTCGGCGGAAAAGAGGACCCGCACCACCCCCACGCGGTGGAGTTTATACATGGCCCTTACCCTGGATTGAAACATATCGCCCAGCGCGGTCAAGCTGGTTTCCTGCCGCGCGATCTCCTCTTCCCGGCGGACAACGTTCTGTTCCAGTACTCGCGCCTCGGCATCAAGGTCCCTCAGCTCTTTCTTTTTTCGATCGAGCAATCGCTCGCTCTTGTCGAGGGCATCGGTGATCCTCTTTTCTTCCCCCCATTTTTGCTTAACCTCCCTCTTCTTTTCCGTAAGCTTTTTCTCCACCTCCGTCAGGTCGCCCTTCTTCTTCTGTATGGCCTTGTCCAGTTCCCGCTTCCCTTGGCCCCACGCGGGTGAAGAAAGGAATAATGCGCAGACGAGGATGGCAATAAATACCTGCATCCCCTAAATCCTTGCGGCTTTTCTCAGAGAGAGGAGGCCTCCCAGCAGGCCAGCTGCCACCCCAATCCCCAGGATCCAGGCGATCATGACGGGAGGGAGGAAACTCAGGCTCAGCTCGCCAAAATATAAACTCACGTAGGGTGCAACCTTGCGGGAGAAAAAGTGGAAGAGGCAGAGGAGCAGCAGGATAGAACTTCCTGCCCCCAAGACCCCCTGCAAACCGCCCTCGAAGTAAAAGGGGAGTTTGACAAAGGCATCGGTAGCCCCTACCAGCTTCAAGATCTCAATCTCGCCTTTCTTATTGTAGAGGGTAAGGCGGACGGTATTGGCAGTTACGGAGATCACGATGACCACCAACACGCCACCCAAGATCCATGCCCCCCATCTGAGTGTGTAGAGGAAAAGAGAAAACCTCTCCAACCACACGCCACCGTATTGGACCTCATCTGCCTCTTGTATGGTACTGAGCCTCGCCGCCAGCGCCCGGATGCGCTCCGGCGTCCTGAAGCGCTCATCCATCTGAATCTCAAAGGATGCCGGGAAGATTTCTTCCTTCACCCCCTTGAGCACTCCTCCATAGCCGGCCAGGTCCCGCTCGAAGGACTCCTTGGCAGCGCGCTGAGAGATATACTGCACCTCTCGCACCCCCTCTTCCTTTCGCAGCTCTCCGGTGAGCTGGATGATCCTCTGCTCCCCTACTCCGTCCTTGAGATAAAGGATGATTTGTACCTTCTTCTCCCACGCCTCCAGGAGGGAGGCGAAATTGAGGGGGAGGAGGAGAAAAGCGGCGAAGAGGAAGAAAGAGATGGCGATAGTCCCTATGCTTAAGAAGTGGGCGGCGCCGTTCTCCTTCATAACCCCAAAGGTCCTTCTGACGAGTGCAAGGCCACCCATACTTGCCTTCACGCCGCCATTTCTCCCCGGTAAAGGGGGATGGTCTTCTTCTTGTAGCGAGCCACGAGGTCTGTATTGTGGGTTGCCACCACGACGGTTGTCCCTAGCTTGTTGACCTTCTCCAAGAGGTCCATGATCTCCACCGTCAGCTCGGGATCCAGATTGCCGGTCGGCTCGTCCGCCAGGATGATCGAGGGGGTGTTGACCAGGGCGCGGGCAATGGCTACCCGCTGCTGCTCCCCACCCGATATTTTAAGGGGGGGTTGTTTCAAGACCCGCTCATCCAACCCCACCACCTTCAAGACCTGCCTGGCCCTTTTGGGTATCTCCTTTTTATTGTACCCTACCGCCCGGAGGACCAGCGCGATATTGTCATACACGGTCTTGTTGTTTAACAGCTTGAAATCCTGAAAGACGAACCCCACCTCTCTGCGCAGCTGCGGTATCTGGGAGTGTTTGATCCTGGACAGATTCCTCTTGTTGACCAAGATCTCTCCCTGATCCGGCCTCTCGGCACGGATGATCAACTTCAACAGCGTCGTCTTTCCCGCGCCGCTCGGTCCGGTGACGAAGACAAACTCGCCCCTTTCTATCGCAAAGCTGACATTGGCCAGGGCCTTGATATTGCCCGGGTATGTCTTGTGGACCTTAAAGAATTGGATCATGGAACCGTCTTTATGCCACCCTTCGTGCAGCTGGCCCTGACGCCGCTCATGCGGATACCATCTGCTCGGGAAGAACCACCTGCTCTTTTCGACAAATAATAAAGAACATAGTAACCTATTATGGCATTGAATGCAAGGCAGAGGAGGATGATAAAGAGGTACGGTGCTTGCGCATTCATCCGATTTCCGTTACCCTATTGGGCGCAGAGAAACGATTTGCCTTCGGCTACAGAGCATTCGCGAGGAAACATAACGAAGAGGTGAAAAGGGAGACACAGGTGGCACTGAAGCTGCTATTTTACGGAGCCGTCGCATGCGGGGTGCTGCTTTTAGCGGCGTACCTGTGGCAGCGGCGCATGATCTACTTTCCTGATCCCGCCAGGCCGCCCGAGGGTCATTGCCGGGCCCTTGGCTTGCGGTTTTGGCCAGATTCTGGCGATGACTACAGGGGCTTCATCGGCATGGCAAACCCTGCTGGCAAAAAAGGCCTGGTCGTGGCGTTTCACGGCAATGCCGGGGGTGCTGCGGATCGCGCCTACTATGTGCACGCCCTGGCACCGCTCGGCTATCGCGTTGTGCTAGCCGAATATCCGGGGTACGGCGGGCGCCCTGGGGGTCTGGGAGAGCGTCCATTTGTGGCAGATGCGAAGGAAACAGTGCGCAGGGCCTCTGAGGTGTTTGGCGGACCGCTCTTCCTCGTGGGGGAATCGTTGGGTTGTGGGGTAGCAGCGGCAGTTGCCGCCGACCCCGCGATTCCCGTCGAGGGGGTGGTCATGATAACCCCGTGGGACTCGTTGCCCGCAGTGGCCCAGGCGCTCTATGGGAATCTCCCCCTGCGAAGATTGGTGCGCGACAAATACGACAACGTCCGCAATTTACAGGCATACGCAAAACCAGTTGCCATGGTGGCGGCCGAAAGGGATGAGATCATACCCCACGCAAACTCCCTGCGGCTCTACGAGTCTTTGACAGCTCCGAAACGGCTCTGGGTTTTCGCTGGCGCCGGGCATAACAGCTGGCCGATAGGCCCGAACGAGGCATGGTGGCGCGAAGTAATGGATTTTGTGTCGGCAAAGCAGGATAAACGGGGGCGACGGTAGGTTATAAAAATTAGCTGGCTTTTTCTCTCGGTCAGGTATATATTTAAATAATGGCGGGAAGGCCCCATAGTGCACTATCAGGTAATCGTCGCGAGCTTACAGAAGAAGTGAGCAAGGATTTCATGGTTGTCTGGATCGGCTCCTTTTATCCCCTTCTTTTCGCTCCCCGTTAAGCCAAACCTTCTTCAAACCAGTACTGAATCATGAAGCAGAGCACCATCAGAAATATTGCCATCATCTCCCACGTCGATCACGGGAAGACAACGCTCGTAGACCAACTTTTCCGGCAGAGCGGGATGTTTCGCGATAACGAGGTGGTCGAAGAGCGGCTCATGGATTCTCTGGACCTCGAGCGGGAACGGGGCATCACCATTTCTTCTAAGAACGGCTCCTTTGTCTATAAGGATTTCTTCATTAATATTATCGATACGCCGGGGCATGCGGATTTCGGCGGCCAGGTCGAACGCGTCCTGAAAATGGCCGATGGGGCCCTTCTCCTCGTGGATGCGGCGGAAGGGCCGATGCCCCAGACCCGTTTCGTCCTGCACAAGGCGCTCGCCATGCACATGCCCGTTATCGTTGTTATCAACAAGATAGACAAACCGGCGGCGCGGTGCGACTGGGCAGTCAATCAGGTCTTTGACCTTTTTGTAAAGCTGGGTGCGCCCGACGATATACTCGATTTTCCCGTTATGTATACCTCTGCGAAAGAAGGCTACGCAACCCTTGATTATACCCAAAAGCACGGCACGATGATCCCGCTGTTCGAACTGATCATACGTGCGGTTCCGCCTCCCCGGGGGAATGCCAAGGCCCCCCTGCAGATGCTGGTGAGCTCCCTCTCCTACTCTCCCTTTCTCGGGAGACTTGCTATCGGCAAGATAACCTCCGGGCTCTTGAACATAAACAAAGACGTTGTCGTTGCCAAGGCCGACGGCTCCCTAGCACCCGCGCGCATCACGAAGATCTATCGGTTCAGAGGCAACGATAAGGTAGAGGTTGAGACCGCGCGCGTCGGCGAAATCGTTTCGGTCGCCGGCATGGAATCAATCATGGTGGGCGAGACCCTTACCGACCCCGAGCATCCGCTCCCCCTTCCCGGCATCACCGTAGACCCGCCGACGCTCTCCATGAACTTCATCCCTAACGATTCGCCCTTTTCCGGAACAGAGGGGAGATTTCTTACCTCGAGACATCTGCGCGAGCGACTCATCC
>Ga0256868_10000410_pt1 | contig 25339 bp, 20 predicted proteins | sample RVTome_13_FD_187341 | JGI IMG/M metagenome (GOLD analysis project Ga0256868, IMG submission 187341) | Soil microbial communities from uranium-contaminated site in the Upper Colorado River Basin, Wyoming, United States - RVT92D227 HiSeq ...
TGGGCCGATTCGTGGACCGAGATCGCAACGGCGAACGCCAGCAGCTGGATGACGATCTGCGGAAGCCGCAGGACCAGATTCTCCATCGCGGGCCATGGTAGCAGAGCCGGGCGGTTCAGCCGGGGTTCTCCGCTTCGACGCTTGTCCAACCCTCGCCGTCGACGGTGATGCGCAGACGCCGTCCGCCATCGTCCGTTGCGATGAAGATCCGCACAGCCACCCGCCCGGCGACAGGCGAACCCACCGAAGCGACCGACTCGACGGTCAACGCAAGCCTCACCGCGCCCACCCGAAGCGCGAAGGGACGCTCGAAGCTTCGGTGGCCGGCGTGCCACTCCACCTCGGCAACCAGAGGAATCCATCGTGTGCCCGTCGCGCTGCCCACCGGGGGCAGGTTACCGCACGCGCCGCTGCTAGACTTATGACAGGAGGGTTGATGGGGGATAGGGTATTCGTCCACGGTCTCGAGCTCTACTGCGTCATCGGGGTGCAGCCGTGGGAGCGCGAGGTGACGCAGAAGGTACGCATCGACTTGCAGATGACGGCCGACTGCCGCCCAGCCGCCTCAGCCGACGACTCTTCCCTCACGCTCGACTACAAGGCCGTGAGCAAGCGAGTTCAGCGGCTCGTGGAGGGCAGCACCTTCCAGCTCGTTGAGACCATGGCGGAGAGGATCGCTGCCGCCATTCTGGCCGACTTCCCGAGAGCCGACTCGGTGACGGTGAGGGTCGCCAAGCCCGGGGCTGTGCGCTTTGCCGAGGCCGTGGGCGTCGAGATCGAACGAAAGCGCGAAGGTCGGTCAGGCTGATGCGAATGTTCGTTTCCCTGGGCTCGAACATCGAGCCGCGCCAAAACCTGACGCGTGCCCTTGTGGAGCTGCGGCGCCGCTTCCGAGTCAACGCCATCTCCCCGGTCTACCTAACGGCGCCGGTGGGCGACACGAACCAGCCTGACTTTTGGAACCTGGTCGTCGAGATCGAGAACGACGAGCCGCCCCAGAAGGTCCAGGGGGCGCTCCGGTTCATCGAGGAGATCCTGGGGCGGCACCGCGACCTCCAGCGCCCGCTCGGGCCTCGCAGCGTGGACCTCGACCTGGTGCTCGTGGATGGCCTGGTGGGGAGCTTCGGCGCCGTCGAGCTCCCCTCCCAGTTGGTGGCGAAGGAGCCATTCGTCGCGGTGCCGCTGGCCGACCTCGCACCGACTCTCGCCCACCCCGTGCTGAAGATCTCGCTCGACGAGCTCGCCCGCACGCTCTTGGCTAAAGACCCCCACCCCCCGCGGCCCCTGGCCGTGGAGCTCACGGAGTGAGCCGCCGGGACCGCGTTGCGCTGGTCACGGGTGGCGCAGTCCGCGTCGGTCGCGGCATCGTTACCGAGCTCGCTCTCTCGGGCTGGCAGGTGGCGTTCACCTACCGCGCGTCCGCCGCACCTGCGCGCGAGCTGGTGGACGAGCTCCATCGAAAGGGCTGCCGCGCCCTCGCGATCGAGGCCAACCTCGATGACACCGATGCACGCGCGACCCTCGTCGCCCGCGTCCAGGCCGAACTCGGCGTCCTGGACGCCCTCGTCAACAACGCGGCGGTCTTCACCCGCACGCCGTTCCCCGAGCTCACGGCGGCCCGACTCTCCGAGGTGCTGCGCACGAACCTCGAGGCGCCCCTCTTCCTTGCACAAGCCTGCGCCCCCCTTCTGCGCGCACAGCGGGGGACGGTGGTCAACATCGTGGATATCTACGGCCTGTTCCCGCTGCGCGATCACATTGCCTACTCGATCTCCAAGGCCGCCCTGATCGCGGCAACCAGGGGCCTGGCGGTTGAGCTCGCGCCGGAGGTTCGGGTCAACGCGGTGGCTCCGGGCATCGCGCTCTTCCCGGACGGCTACGACGAGACCACCCGCGAGAAGCTCCTCGCCCGCACGCTGCTCCGCCGCGAAGGCGGCGCGGGCGAGATCGCGCGCGCCGTCCGCTACCTGCTCGAGGGCACCGAGACCATGACCGGGCAGGTGTTGACGCTTGATGGCGGACGGACGGTAGCGTTGTGACGGCAAAACATAAGTGGGCAAACGGCAAAGGGAAGACAATGAGCGGGGTCAGTGCGCCGCGTTTCGTGGTCTCGTGCTCTCTTCCCTTCTTCCCTTCCCCTCAGTCGAAGAGCGGTGATTGCACGGCGGCCGTCTTCCGGGCGACCAGCCAGTGCGGGGCGAGCAGGAGGAACGTGAGCAGGCACCTGCCCGGCCTCACGGTTCCCGCGATCACCCCGGCGAACAGGTCGCTGACCCTCTTTGTCCGGACACCGAACCGGAAGCCGAGGCGGGGCGAGAGGTAGAACAGCCTCGCCGTCAGTCGCGAGAAGAAGAGGTCACGGCGCAGCCCGCGCATCGCACGGTCGTAGCCGGACAGCGGCGCGTGCCCCTGCAGGTTCGCCAGGATCGCGTCTGCCGCAAGGTTCCCGCTCCTCACCGCGTAGTAAATCCCCTCGCCGTAAAAGGCCTCGCCCACGCCGGCGGCGTCGCCGACCAAGACCACGTTACCGTGTGCCAGGCTTGCGGCCACCGGCCGCACCGGAATCACGAACGATTTGACCTTGGCCTCACGGTGGCCCCTGAGGATCCTGTAGCGCTCGATGAAGCTCTCCAGCAGTGCTTTCATGGCGAGGTTGTCGCGTCGCTTGGCGAACCTGTAGAGCCCGATGTTGAGGTGATCGGCCTTAGGGAACACCCAGGCGTATCCGGCCGGGATGATCCCGAGGTCGAAGATACAGTTCTCGCCGATCTGCTCGAGCACCCCTGCCGCCGGGACAAGGAGAGCCTCTATCGCGGGCACGACCATGGGGCGGGCGTCGGGGTAGAGCTGCTTGCGCACCAGGCTGTGGACGCCATCCGCCCCCACAAGAACCCGCGCGGTTGCCGTGCCGCGGTCGGTCTGGACCGACACGACCCCATCCCGGCTCTCGTACCCTTGAAACGAGCATCCCTCCCAGAGGGCGGCGCCAGCCTCTGTCGCCTTTCGCGTCATGAAGGCGTCGAATGTGCTGCGCTGAACCATCGCCCCGATTCCGGGCTCGCTGCAGTAGATCGGCCGCGAGCCGCGGTAGGCGATGTATGCCCCAGCGACCTCGCGCTCCACGACCGGGGTCACCGGAAACGGCAGCTCGCGGAGGGTCTTGCGCGACAGGCCCCCGCCGCACACCTTGTGCCGCGGGAGCCTCTCACGCTCCAGCATCAGGACGTTCGCACCGGCGGCAGCCAGACGATACGCCGCGGTGTTCCCGCCAGGCCCGCAGCCCACCACGATCGCGTCAAAGTCGGGCATAGGCGATTGTAGCCTGGGGTGATCCGGTCTCGCTCGCAAGTTGTGCCCCGGGCGGCAGAATTGCCTATAATGCCGCGGTGCTCCTGATTGTGAACCCGGCGGCGGCCGGCGGGCGGTTGGGCCGGCAGTGGCCCCGGCTGCACGCGCGACTGCGCGCGGCCGGGTTCGACCCACCCCTTGTATTCACGGAAGCGCCCGGCCATGCCACCCACCTTGCCGCCGAGGCCGTGAGGCGCGGCGAGACCGTGGTCGTGGTTGCCGGCGGCGACGGGACGATCTGCGAGGCCGTCCAAGGTCTCTACGACGCAGGCGGTGCGATCCTGGGCATCCTGCCGCTCGGTACCGGCAACGACGCCGCGAGGACAGTGGGTGTCCCGGTCAACCTCGAGGCCGCGGTGCAGGTCATCACTGCCGGAACGACCCGGCGGGTCGACCTCATGCGCGCCGGCGACCGCGTGGTGCTCAATGCCATCGGCATCGGCCTGCTGGGGGCGATCAACGTCAACTCGACAAAGATCAAGTTCGTGCGCGGGATCGCCGCCTACCTCGCCGCCGCAGCGGGAACTCTGTTCAGCTACGACTGCCCGGAGATCGCCCTCTCGACCGGGCCGTTCAAGTACCGAGGCCGCATGACCATCCTGGCAATCCACAGCGGCGTGACCACGGGAGGCGGGTTCCGTCTCACGCCCGCGGCGCTGCCCGACGATGGCAGCCTTGACGCGTTGCTCGTTGAAGCCACGTCGGTCCCGGCCCGGCTGGCCCGCCTGGTGGCTGCGGTCCAGGGCACCATTGCGAAGAAGCGCGGCTCCCACGAGCTGCGCTTCACGCGCCTCGAACTGGAAACCGCCGTGCCGCTCCCCTGCCACTTCGACGGAAACCCATCGCACATCGAGCCGCCGGGCATGACGTTCGAGGTGCTCCCCGGCGCGCAGGTAGTACTCGCGCCGCCCTCGCCGCGCACCACCAACTAGGAACCGCCGGTTTGCCCGTCGGCCGCATCGCGAGGGGCCGCAGATGCCGCAGCAGCCTGGGAGTCCCACCGTGGCGATCAGGCCCCGATCGGCACACCGTACCGCTCGTGCAGGATTGCGAGGTGGTGTGCCACGTGTCCCGCCATGATGTGTGCAAGAGCCCGGACGGAGACCGGCTTCCCGCTCGCCACGCCGACCCGCAGCCATGCCTCGCCGCGGAGATGCCGCAAAAGCAAGACCGTCCCCCTGCGCACGCTCTCGAACTCCTCCACAAGCTCCGCCAGCGTGAGCCGGTCGTGGCCCGACTGGCGGGCGTACTCGTTCTCGTCGAAAGAGGGCAGCGCCGCCTTCTCGCCGCGGGCAAACGCAAACGCCCGGTAGGCGAACACCCGCTCCGCGTCGGTGGAGTGGCCCAGTACCTCGCGGATGGTCCACTTGTCGGGGGCATACCGGAAGCCGGCCCGGTGCTCCGGAACCGCCGACAGTGCCCTCCGGACGGTCACGGCCTGGTCCTCGAGGGTCTTCAGGATGTCGCCCCCGCGCACGAGGGCCACGTAACGCTCGTAGTACGGCGCGTACTCGGTTGCCTCGGGCTGCCCGATCGCCGTCATTGACTTGCGTCCCCCTCGTGAATGGAAAGCGATGAGTGGGCGCGGTTCATTTCAGCGCCGTTTGCCGCCACTAAAGCCGCCGGGCTGGTCAACACACGGCCGCTGCTCCAGCACCCAGGACGTGATGGCGCGCTCCGCCGGCCGACCGGCATGTCACGGCCGCGACCGACCGAATGGGCAACCTCTCACGATCGAAGGCGTAGGAGAGACGTGGGGCGCGGTTCGCGGCTTTTCGCGAGCCGGCCCGGGAGGCAGAGCGTGGAGCCCACGTCATCTTCCAACGCCAAGATAGCCGGCGTACTCACCATCATTGCCGGCGTCAGCGCCCTCTTTGGAAGCCTCGTGCTGGGAGCCGTCGGGGTTGGCGTCTCCGCCGTGTTGAGCTCGATCCCGGGCCACATGCCGCAAGGGCTCCCACTGCTCCCCCTATTGGTGTTCATCCCACTTTCGGTCCTCATCCTCGCCCTAGCCGTGCTTGCGATCATCGGCGGCGTGTACGGTGTGCGCCGGGAGCACTTTTGGCTTCTTGTGGTCGGTGCAGCCGCCTCGGTCTTCTGCTTCCTGCCACTCGGGATCGCCGCGCTGGTGTTTGCGGCGCTCGCCGAAAAGGATTTCGGCCGGGGACCTCAGCCCGCGGGATGAGCCCGGCCCCGCGTTGACGGCGCGCCGTTTCGGTCCCTCGGACCTGAAACAAAGGGCGGGACCGAGTCCCGCCCTTCTCTTCCTCAGGCGACGTCGCCTAGTCCTGCTTGACCACGCACCTGACCCTCTGCTCGATGACGCCCCGGACTTCCTTTCGCGGGAGGCAGGGCCTTCCCGCCCAGCCGAGGGCCCACCCTGCTGCTTCCCCCCCTCACCGCTTGCGCCGCTAGGGCCGGCCGCCCGCTTCACTCCACGCCCTACGCCACGACCTTGAGAACCAGCGACTCGATGACGCCGGGCTCCAGCTCCTCAAGCTCGTACGTGACCTCGGCGATCGGCTTGTTGACCTTGAGCACGCGTGTGAGGTCGATCGGTGTTCCTTCCACCACCACATCACACGGAGTGGCATTAATCGTCGCCTCGAGGTCCGCGATCTGCTGGTCAGAGTACCCCATCGCAGGGACGATCTGGCCCGAGTTGGGGTACTTCTTGTAGGTCTCGGCGATGCTCCCGACCGCGTACGGCTTGGGGTCCACGATCTCGGCGGCGCCGGCGTTCCTGGCCGCGAACCAGCCGGCCCCGTAGGCCATACCGCCGTGGGTGAGGGTAGGGCCGTCCTCGACCACCAGCGCCTTCTTCCCGGCGATCAGCTCGGGCCTGTCCACGAAGATCTTCGAGGCGCACTTGATGGCCCGGGCCCTCGGGTTGTACCTATGGCACGTGTCGAGAACCTCCTCGACCTTGATGGGGTCGGCGGTCTGCACCTTGTTCACGAGGAGCAGGTCCGCCATGACGAAGTTGGACTCGCCGGGGTAGTAGGTCAGCTCGTGGCCAGGCCGGTGGGGGTCCACCAGTGTGATGTGGAGGTCGGGCCTGTAGAACGGCGTGTCGTTGTTGCCGCCGTCCCAGAGGATGACGTCCGCCTCCTTCTCCGCTTCGCGCAGGATCATCTCGTAGTCAACGCCCGCGTAGACGATGAAGCCGCTGTCGATGTGCGGCTCGTACTCCTCCCGCTCCTCGATCGTGCAGTCGTACTTGTCCAGGTCCTCGTAGGTCTCGTAGCGCTGGCATGCCTGCTTCGCCAGGTCCCCGTACGGCATCGGGTGGCGGATGGCCACGACCTTCTTGCCGAGCTTCTTGAGGATCCGCGACACGTACCGGGTCGTCTGCGACTTGCCGACGCCGGTACGCACCGCACAGATTGCGATGACCGGCTTTGTGGACTTCAGCATCGTGTGCTGCACCGAGCAGATACCGAAGTTGGCGCCCCACGCCACAACGTGCGAGCCCTTGTCCATCACGTACTGGTGGGACACGTCCGAGTACGAGAACCACACATCGTCAACTTCGTGCTGCTTGATCAGCTTCTCGAGATCGTGCTCAGGGTAGATGGGGATCCCCTGAGGGTAGAGCGGCCCCGCCAGCGAGGCGGGGTACACCCTTCCCTCGATGTCGGGGATCTGGGTGGCGGTGAACGCCACCACTTCCGCTTCCGGGTTGTTCCGGAAGAGGCAGTTGAAGTTGTGAAAATCCCGTCCCGCGGCTCCCATGATGATGACCTTGCGCTTCGCCACGACTCACCTCCCACGGTGTACCGGCGCGAACCCACCGCGCCGTGGCCCGGCCTGGCGTAGCCGAGCAGCTCCGCCGGGTATGGCTGAACCGGCGACCTTTTTCACAGTCAAGAGTTGAAAGTTCGAAGACGATGAACAGGAAACCTGCGGTCGAGACCCCGCTCGCACCGCGCACGGCCGCTGCCTTTCACTCTCCACCCTTCGCTCTCCCCTGCCTCATTCCCACTCGATCGTGCCGGGCGGCTTCGACGTCACGTCGTACACCACCCTGTTGATACCCCGAACCTCGTTGACGATCCGCCGCGCAACCCTGTCCAGAACTTCGGGGGGGAAGCGGTACCAGTCCGCGGTCATGAAGTCCTCGGTCGTCACTGCCCGCAGTGCGGCGACGTTCTCGTACGTCCGCTGGTCTCCCATCACGCCGACGCTACGGACCGGCAGAAGCACCGTGGCTGCCTGCGCGATCTCGCGGTAGAGTCCGGCCGCGCCGATCTCCTCCATGAAAATCGCGTCGGCGCACTGCAACAGGAGGACGCGCTCGGGGGTCACGTCGCCCAGAATTCGCACCGCAAGCCCCGGCCCCGGGAACGGGTGCCGCCAGACAAACTCCGGCGGCAGGCCGAGTTCCTCGCCGATCCGGCGCACCTCGTCTTTGAACAGTTCCCGCAGAGGCTCGATCAGCTCGAGGCCCAGCCGCTCGGGCAGCCCGCCCACGTTGTGGTGCGTCTTGATCGTTGCCGAGGGCCCCCGCACCGATGTGGACTCGATCACGTCCGGGTAGAGCGTCCCCTGCGCCAGGAAGCGCGCGTCCGGAAAACGCCGCGCCTCCTCCTCGAAAACCGCGATGAACTCGTGCCCGATCCGGCGCCGCTTCTCCTCGGGGTCGTCGACGCCCGCCAGACGGGCCAAGAAACGATCCGCCGCGTTAACCCGGTCGACCTTCAACCCGAACCCCTCGAAGCGCCGCTGCACGCTGTCGCCCTCGTCGAGGCGCAGCAGGCCGGTGTCCACGAATATAGGAACAGTGCGTCCCCCGACCGCCTCCCGGCACAGGAGGGCGGTTACCGAAGAGTCCACCCCGCCGGAGAGCCCCACGATGATCCGACCCTCCGGCACGCGGTCGCGGATCCGCGAGACGGCTTCGCGCCGGATCGATGCCGGGGTCCAATCGCGCCGCGCCTTGCACATCGAGAGGAAGTTGTCGAGAAGCTGCCGACCCAGCTCCGTGTGCCGAACCTCGGGATGGAACTGGATCCCGTACAGGCGGCGGGCCTCGTCGGCCATGGCCGCGACCGGCGCGCTGGCCGTGTGTCCAATGACCCTGAACCCGTCCGGTAGCCTCTCGACCCGGTCGCCGTGCGACATCCACACCCGCTGCACCGCCTTCGTCCCCGCGAACAGCGGGCAGGCGAGGTCGGCCTCCAGCTCAGCCGCGCCGTACTCGCGGCTCCCCGAAGGCTCCACCTTTCCACCCAGGAGGTGCGCCATGGCCTGTTGCCCGTAGCAAAGGCCGAGCACCGGGACGCCGAGTCCGAAAACACTCGGGTCGGGTTGGATAGCGCCGGCTTCGTAGATCGAGGCCGGGCCGCCGGAGAGCACTACGCCGATTGGCGAAAGGCGCCTCATTTCGCCCGCCGGCATTTCGCCCCTATGGATCTCGCTGAACACACCCAGCTCGCGCACCCTTCTCGCGATGAGCTGGGTGTACTGGCCGCCGAAATCCAGGATCAACAGCGTTTCGTGGGTTGCCATAGTGCCCGCACGGCGGGCGCGGCCATCCTAACAGCGGCCCCAACCAGCGGCAAGCGCGGTTCGGCCCGACTGCGGGGTGTAGATTGCCTGGCATCGCGGTTTTGTCATAAGATGCGGGCATGAAAAAGCCAAAAGTCTCAACACGCGGCTGTCCCCCCCTGTGTCTTCGCCCCGGCCGGCTGAGGAGCACCGGACGTGTGCTGGCGTGGGCGGCTCTCCTCGTCTGCCTCGGCGTCGCCGGCAGCGGGCCTGCGTACGCAGGCGACCCATCCCCCTCGTACTTCACCTTCTACCTCCAGCAGAGCTACCCGAAGCAGACGGTCACCAACAACCAGATCCAGCAGATAAACCAGATGTTCGGGGCGAACTTTGATGATTGGAGCGACGTGGCCAACCTGAGTCTCGGAGCGCAGCTGTTCAAGCGCGTCTCCCCGTACTGGAAGGTTGGCCTCCAGCTCGACTACAGCGCGGGGGCCATCGAGGGAAAGAGCACGATCCCGACCGAGGCCGGCGACGCCAGACTGTCGTTCGAGCAGAGGTACAACACCTACTTCGACGTGTACGCCGTGACCCACTTCCTCCCCTGCCCGTCCTGCACCCGGGTCGTCCCCTTCATCTACGGCGGCATCGGGTACGGCTACGAGAAGGACCGCACCACGCTCACGCTCCGGAACGAGTTCCTCGACGAGGGGCTGAGGGTCGACAACGATGGGTGGTTCCCGACCTTCTCCGCCGGTGTCGGCATCGACGTGCCGCTGTCCTCCCAGGACCGGTGGTACGTGGAGCTCGGCGGCGCGTACGTCTGGGCGCGGATGACGAACACCGTTCCGGCGACCGGGTCCCTCGCCCCCGCGCCCGAGGTGACGGCCGACACGGACTTCACCGGCCCGAACTACTGGATCGGCATAGGGTTGAAGTTCTAGTTCCTCCGGCCCGACCGCCCAGGCTCGAGGCCTGATTCCAGGGTTCTTGGACGGAAGCGGTCTAGGTGCCCTTCACGATGAGCGCTCTTCTCTCGCTGCGCTCCGGGTTAGGGTGCGAAGGCGGCTCGCCCGCGAGTCGGCTTCAGAGTTCCCGCAGGGCGACAGCGACCGGGCGGCGGGCGGCGCGGATGGCGGGGGGAACGCCCCCTACCAGGCCCATCAGTAGCGCAAAGGTGATCCCCTGCACCAGTAACCCGGGCGTGATCCTGAACGCGAACGCCAGGTGTGAGAACGTCTGCCAGTTCATCGTCCCGGTGGTGAAGCCGTTCATCGGGAGCACGGCCAGACACCCCAGCGCGCCGCCCACCAAAGCGATGAAGAGCGATTCGATCAGGAACGAGGCGACGACGGTCCCGCCCCCGAATCCGACGGCGCGCATCGTAGCGATCTCGCGCGACCGCTCGGCGACCGCCGAGTACATGGTGTTCAAAGCGCCGAACACTGCGCCGATCCCCATCACGATCGCAACCAGGAAGCCCAGCACCTTGATGAGCCTCGTCAAGCTCCGCGACTGCCTCTCGTAGTAATCCGTCTCGCGCTCGACCTGCACGGACAGTCTTGGGTCGGCTGTCAGCTCGTCCTTGAACCCCGTCAGCGCGGAGGCCGAGTCGAGGCGCGCCGTGACCGACTGGAACACGTTCGTCGGCCGCTTGTAGACCTCGCTCAAGACGTTGGCATCGCACCACACCTCGGAGTCGAAGGCGCTGCCCCCCGCGTCGAAAACCCCGACCACCGTCCAGTCCCCGCCCCCGAAGCGCACCCTGCTTCCGAGCCCGAGCCTTGCGTACGTGCGCACAGCGTTCCGCCCGACGACGAGCTCCGCGAGACCCGGCTGGAAGAAGCGGCCGGCCGTCACCCGCACGTTTTCACGGACCTCCATGGCCCGCGGTGAGACCCCGCGCACCTGGACATTTGCGTCGGTTCCGGTGCTGGCCAGCGGGAACGCGGCGATCACCACCACCTCCCCCGACACGAGGGGTCCTCGCGCATCGCGCGCGACCCCGGCTGCGCCCTCGATCACCCGGAGCTGCTCGAGCGAGACCACGCTCACCATCTCCGAGTCGGCCCCGGCCCGCCGAACGATCGCGTTGCGCGGCGAGCCCGACGCCACCAGCGTGGCCCGGAATCCGTTCGCCATGGCGAGCATCGCCACGAACACGCCAACCGTACCGGCGATGCCAAGCACCGCGACGATCGTGGAAGTCCAGCGCTGCAGGACGCTGCGAACGTTGTAGCTGATCGGGATGGACATCTCACACCCTCCGCAGCGCGTCGACGACACGCAACCTCATCGCCGCGACCGCCGGGAGCAGGCCCGCGATGATGCCCACGGCCACGGCGAGCGCGAACCCGATACCGAGCGACCCCCACGGCAGGTAAAACGTTCCCAACAACCCGCGCGTCGGATCGCCGCCCATGGTGAACAGCTTGGCGAGGCCGAGGCCGATGAACCCGCCCTGGCCGGCGAGCAGCACCGATTCGGCCAGGATAAGCCCCAGCACCCCAACGCCCGAGAACCCCACGGTCTTGAGCACCGCAAGCTCCCCGGTTCGCTCCCGCACCGCGATCGCCATCGTGTTGCCGGTGACCAGTAGCAGCGTGAAGAAGACCACCGAACCGATGACCAGGACGAGGAACTGGATGTTCCCCATCTGCTTGACAAAAGAGGTCGCGAACGCCTTTTCCGTTTGCGTCAGGGTCTCGTAGGGCGAGTTTGCGAAGTCCCCGTCGATTTTCTTCGTGACCCTTACCGCGTCGTCGGGGTTGCCGAGCTTCACCGTGTACCACCCGACGGTACCCTTACCGAACTGTCGCCGCTCCTCCAGGTAGTCGAAACGGAACAGCAGGACGCTCGTGTCCACCTCCGGCCTGTTGCCCTCGTAGATGCCGACGACGTTGAATTCCCATGCCCCAGTCCAGATGGTTCCCCTGAGCGGAAGCCGATCCCCGACCTTGAAGCCGAAGCGCTTCCCGAGACTCTTGCCGACGAGGCAGGCCTGGCGATCGCGCAGAAACGCCTCGCGTTGGCCCTTCGGAACGATGTACTCCGCGTAAACATCGAACCACGTGTCCTTGTCCACCGCGTACTGGGGAAAGAAGTTCTTCTCGTCCTGGTAGACGCCCCCGAACCACGTCGCAAACGTAACACCCGAGACTCCCGCCACGCTCATGATCCGCTCGCGGTAGGAGATGGGCAGCGGCATGATCAGCGAGGTCTTGTTGATGACGGCAAGGCGGTCCACCCCCGCCACGTCAGCGCCGCCCACGAACGCCCCGCGGATCGTGACCAGCAGCCCGTACAGGAAGAGGGCAACGGTGAACGAGCCGATGGTCAGAGTGGTGCGCACCTTTTTGCGCAGGAGCTGAGCGAGGACCAGGCGGAAAAACTTCATGCGGTGACCCTGGCGCCTTCCACCAGGACACCCTTGTCGAGGTGGAGCACCGCATGCGCACGTTCGGCTGCACGCGGGTCGTGAGTGACCATGAGCACGGTCTTCCCGTGCTCGTTCACAAGCCGGTCGATCAGAACCATGACCTCCTCGGCGCTCTTCCGGTCGAGGTCGCCGGTGGGCTCGTCACACAGGAGGAACGTGGGGTCGGCCACGATGGCGCGAGCGATCGCCACACGCTGTTCCTGACCGCCCGAGAGCTGCCTGGGGTAGTGGTCCAGCCGATCGGACAGTCCAACGATGCCGAGCGCAGTCTCCACGTGACGCCGCCGATCGGACTTGGAAAGCTTGGTCAGCAAAAGCGGAAGCTCCACGTTCTGGAACGCCGTCAAGACCGGGATCAGGTTGTACATCTGGAAGATGAAACCCACGTGCCGCGCACGCCAGGCGGTGAGCTTGCCCGCAGACATGCGCGTGATTTCGTCGCCCGCCACCGTGATGTTCCCCGCCGTCGGAAGGTCGAGCCCACCCAATAGGTTCAGCAGCGTCGTCTTGCCCGACCCCGAGGGACCCATGAACGCGACGAAGTCGCCCTTGTCCACGTCGAGGTTGAGCCCCTGGAGGACGTCGATCTCCTCGCTACCGCGCTGGTACTTCTTGTCCAGGTCTCGCACGCGTACCAGGCTGTCTCCGTTGCCTCGACCGTCCACTCTTACCATTTCCCCCTCCTGCAGCCCACCCAGGCGCGACTCATCATGTGTCCACTCGTGCCTCGTGGCTCAAACCTCGTGCCTGCCTCACTTCACCTTCACCCGCATGCCGTCGTGCAGCCCTTCCGGACCCGTGACGACGACCTGCTCGCCGGCCGAGACCCCGGCCGTGATCTCCAGGTCCGAGCCCCGCGGCGAACCGACGCTCACTGCACGACGTTCCAGTGCTCCGTCACGATAGGCAAACACAACCTGTATCCCGTCAACTTCCCGGACCGCCTCCCGTGGGACAAGCGCCCTGACGTTCGGCTGGTCGGGTGGGCGTTCGTCACCCAGGAAGGCGACCTTGACGCCCATGTCCGGCAGGATTCGGGGATCGAGCGCATTGAACGAGATCCGGACCTTTACGGTCGCCTTCTGGCGGTCGGCGGTGGGGATCACCGTCCGCACCCTGCTAGGGATCTGCCAGTCGGGGTAGGCGTCGAGGGTGGCCACGACCTTCTGGTCCGGCACAACCCGGGCGATGTACGACTCGTTGACGTCCACCTCGATCTCCAGAGAGGCCATGTCAACGATCGTGGCGATACCCGTGCGGGTAAAGCCGCTGCCGGCCGAGACGGGCGACACCATCTCCCCGGGCTGCGCGTCCTTGGACACAGCGATTCCCGCGAATGGCGCACGGACCGTGCAGTTCTCCACGTCCTGCTCCGCCGTGGCGAGGTTCGCCGCCGCTTGACGAACGCCCTCATGGGCTACGACAAGCTGGGCCTCCAGCCCGTCACGGGTGGTCCGCGCGAGGTCGAGCGCCTGCACGCTCGACACCCCTTCCCTCTCGAGGTCCTGCTGCCGAGCGAGCTCTCGTACGGCGTTGGCGAGGTTGACCTCGAGCACGGGCACGTTCGCCGTGGCCACCCCGAGGGCCGCCCGTGCTGCAGCCAGGCGCTTCTGGGCGTCGGAGTCGTCGAGCCGGGCCAGCACCTGCCCGGCCTGCACGACCATCCCCTCGTCCGCCAGCATCTCGACCACCCGAGCGGTGATCTTGGCCGCCACCGTGGCCCGCCGCCGCGGCGTGACGTAGCCGCTGGCGTTGAGCAACGTCGGCGCGCCGCCCTGGCCCACCGGCCTCGCCGCGACCACCTGCACGACCGGAGCGCTCCCCCGCAGGAACACGACCCCGAAGATCCCCAGGATCACGACGAAGACCGCCATCGCCACGACCCGCCAGATGGTCCTCCGCTCGCGCCCGCCACGAGCCCCCTCGTCGATCCTCAGCGCGGACAGATCGGGACCCTTGGAAACGTGTCGACTCATTCGCTCACTCCCGCTGGTTGCTGTCTTCCAGCCGGACCGGTGTACGTCCCGGCCGTTCGCGGAGTTTCGCAGCCGTGGCGCCGCGGCGCAACCCCGCCCGAAGACCGCCTCCAGCAGCCACGTCGGCCGGAGTCGGCCGAGCCGTCGGACCTTCCGAATCAACGGCGATGCCGGCCTCTGCAGCCAGGCACAGGTGGCGGCGTCGGGGTGATGGTGAGGACCTTTGCAGCGTCGACCTGCGAGGGCCCTTTCCGTGCGCTATACTTCTGCCCGTGTCGGGCCCCCCTGCGGCTCCCGAGACCGGCGAAATGACACCGCCTCGAGCGCGCGGAAGTGCCACAGGCGCCACCAAGAATCGACCCGGAAGAGAGGGGATCACAATGCGCACCAGACAGCACACACTGGCATGGCTTCTGTTCTTGATCTGGATCGTCCCGGCGCTGGCCTTTGGCGAGCGAAAAGGCAGGCTCATCGGCAAGGTGGTCGACCCGGAGGGCAAACCGATTCAGGGGGTGGTCGTGACCACCACGTGCAAGCAGATCCCCAACTTCCAGGACGTTCAGACCACCGACAAGAAGGGCATGTTCATGGTGGACTTCCGCCAGGTCGACGTGACGTACGTGTACCGGTTCGACAAACCCGGATACCAGTCCATGCAGATCGAGCAGCTGTGGCGGCTGGAGGGCAGCCAGCTCTTCACCTGGACGATGCAGCCGGGCCAGTCGGCGGCACTAGCGGGCGGGTCACCCCTGGCCTCGACCTCGCAGCCGGCGATCGCCGCCTACAACGCCGGCGTCGTCGCCGTGAAGGCCGGGGACTTCACGACTGCCGAGGCGAAGCTAAAGGAAGCCGTTGGGCAGGACCCCAACCTGCGCCAGGCGTGGGAGGCACTGACCACGGTCGAATTCCAGCTGGGACACAACCAGGAGGCGGCGGAGGCCGCCGAGAAGGCCATCGCCCTCGGCTCGACGGACGCCTCGGTCCTGACGGCGCGGTGGCAGGCCTACCGCAACCTCAAGGATGACGCCAAGGCCGCGCAGGCGCAGAAGGATCTCGAGACGATCGGACGCCAGACCGAGGAAGCGAAGAAGCTGCACAACGAGGGTGTCGCGCTCGCGAAGGCAGGAGATTACACCGGCGCGTTTGCGAAGTACCAGGAGGCGCTCATCCTGGACCCGAATCTTCAGACCTCGCAGCTCGGGCTCGCGAACGCCGCCCTCAAGATCGGCAAGAACGCGGAGGCGGCTTCCGCCGCAGAGGCCATCCTGAAGGCGGATCCCAAGAACGATCAGGCGTTGCGGCTCCGGTACAACGCGTGCCTGGGCCTGGGCGACGCGGCGAGGCTCATCGATGCGCTGATCGGCCTCGCCCCCATCGAGCTCGCCGTCGCACGCAACGGCCTCGCGCGCCTTGCTTTCGACGCGTACGACGCCAACGACATGGCTGTGGCCAGGGACAGATTCAACAAGGTCCTCGCGGTCGACCCGAACTACCCGCAGGCGTACTACTACCTGGCGGTCATCGACGTGGGCGAGGGCGCCACCGCGGAGGCAAAGAGCCACATCGAGCGCTTCCTGGAGCTCGCACCGAACGACAAGGAGGCCGAGTCCGCCCGCGAGATGCTCAAGTACCTCAACTCCCCCAAGCCCTGACGCGGAGAAGCCGCGCGTAGCGGGGAGCATGTCCGACCGGCAGCGCGCCGGGACGATGAGGGGGCTACCCGGATAAAGAGGTCACCGCGGATGTGTAGCTCCGTCTGGATTCGTTCGAGTTCCTCCAGGGGCTGACCGGGTCACGCCCGCGGTTCTATCCCGGTCGGGCAAAATGAGATGGCGTCGCACGGTCGTTGCCTGGAGTGCCTTGCGGCGGGCGCTCCATCCAAATACTTGGACAAAGTTCCGGTTTGGCGTACATTTCGCAAGATGAGGCCTCGTCCCACCGTGCCGCTCTCGGGCGTGACGTTTGCATGACAACCGGAATGTGAATTCTTGTAATGTTGTGTAAAGCTCTGGATTCAAATTGAGGCCGAATGCCGCTTCCCACTCTGCTGCTTCGAAGAAAGGAGGGGCCAGATTAAGCCGTCAAGCCGCAAGTCCGGTGACCCAGTATCAACCACTGCAACTGCAATCGTAGTCGTTCGAATCGAGGGAGAAGGAAAGGAGGCTGTATGAAGTGCGTCAAGTTTGCACTTCTCGCGTTCGCCGCGACGCTTCTCGCCGTGGGGGTCTACGCCCAGGCCACGGGAAGCATCGAGGGCAGAGTCACTGACGAAACAAAAGCGCCTCTGCCGGGCGTCACAATCGAGGCGACCTCACCCACGCTGGCGACAGCAAGGACCGCCGTCTCGGAGGCCAACGGCAAGTTCACGTTCGCGTCTCTGCCGGCCGGCACATACAGCATCAGGTGCGTCCTGCAGGGTTTCGCGACGCTTGAACAGGCAAACATCAACGTTGCCGCGGGGAGTGCGGCGACCCTGCAGGTTCAGATGCAGAGCGCCGTACGGGAAGAGGTGACGGTGACCGGTACTCTGATCCCGCGCCCCACCCTGGAGGCCATGAGCCCCGTCACCACGATGGACGTCGAGGCGATCACCTATGCAGGCAACACCCGCCTCGAAGACATGCTCACCACCCTGCCGCAGATCTTCAGCGCCCAGAACTCCACCGTTTCGAACGGTTCGTCCGGAACTGCGACCATCAACCTGCGCAACATGGGTTCCGTCCGCACGCTGGTCCTGATCGACGGCCAGCGGATGCCGGCAGGCGACGCGATCGCAGTTGCGCCTGACCTGAACTTCATCCCGGCCGGGCTCGTGAAGAGGGTCGACCTCCTCACCGGCGGGGCCTCGTCAACCTACGGCGCGGACGCCGTCGCCGGCGTGGTCAACTTCATCGTCGACAAGGACTTCGAGGGTATCAGGGCCGGCATCTACGGCGGCGGCTACAACCACAACAACAACGACGAGACCGCCCGGGAAATCAACGCGCCCAGGAACTTCACCGTCCCGGAAGGGATGGCCACCGACGGCGGCCAGTTCGAAGCCTACGTATCGCTCGGCGGCAAGTTCGCCGAGGGCAAGGGCCACGGGATCGTCTACCTGGACTACCGCAAGGCCGCCGCGCTCAGGAAAGACCGTCGCGACTACACCAACTGCTCGGTCGGGGCGCTCGGCGCCACCGGCCTGGCCTGTAGCGGCTCATCCACGAGCGCGACCGGCCGCTTCTGGACTGATGACGGGAGCAGCTGGACGGTGGACCCGACGCAAGAGAGAGCGTTCATTCCGTGGTCCACGTCGAAGTACTCGTTCAACTACAACCCCTACAACTTTGCGCAACGCCCCGACACGAGGTGGGCGGGCGGCGGTTTCCTCGACTACGAGTGGAACCCGCGTTATCACGCCTACGGCTCGGTCATGCTCATGGACGACACGACGGACGCGCAGATCGCGCCCTCCGGCAGCTTCGGCAGCACGCTCTACATCAACTGCGACAACCCGATGATGAGCGCGCAGATGAAGCAGATCGTCTGCACAGACAACGGGTACGGTCCGGGCGTCTTGGGGCCGGACGGCGTCGACAACCACGCGGGCCTGCAGGTCTTCCGCCGCAACGTCGAGGGCGGCGGCCGGATGGACAAGCTTAGCCATCAGGCCATCCGCCTCAACGCCGGTCTCAAGGGCGACCTGGGCGCCGGCTGGTCCTACGACATCAGCGGCCTCTACGCCCATACCCGCATCCCGGAGACGTACATCAACGACTTCAACGCCACGCGCCTCCAGGAAGCGCTGTTCGTCCAGGGCGACCCGGACGATCCGAGCAGCTGGGCCTGCACCTCCGGCAATCCCAACTGTATCCCCTGGGACATCTTCACGCCCGGTGGGGTCACTCAGGAGCAGATCGCCTACCTCAATCTGCCCATGCTCTCGAACGGCTCCGCGAGGTCGGAGATGGTCTTGGGGACGGTCACCGCGGATCTCGGGCAGGCCGGTTTGATATTCCCCGGCGCGGCCGAGGGTCTCTCGCTCGCTCTCGGTGCCGACTACCGGAAGGAGTTCATCGACTTCCAAACGGACCTGGCCTATCAGACGGGCATCGGCGCCGGTCAGGGTGCTACCACACCGTCAGTCACGGGTTTCTACGATGTCAAGGAGCTGTTCGCCGAGCTGCTGATTCCGTTCGTCCAGGGCGCCCGCGGGGCGCAGGAGCTGTCCGTGAACCTCGGCTACCGCTACTCCGACTACAACGTGAACGGGGTGCACCCGACCTACAAGGCGGAGGGAGTCTACGCACCCAGCCCCTCCTTCAAGTTCCGCGCGGGCTACAACCGCGCCACCCGCGCGCCCAACGTGGTCGAGCTGTACCAACCGCAACGGCTTGTGCTCGGAGGCAGCAACGACCCGTGCACGAATGAGGAGGGCGACACGCCTCAGTTCAGCCTCGAGCAGTGCCTGCGGACGGGCGTGACCGCCGCACAGTACGGCCACCTCGCGCCGAGCACGGCCGGCCAGTACAACACCTGGTCCGGCGGCAACCCAGCCCTGGACCCCGAGGTCGCCGACACAACCACCTTGGGGCTGGTGTTCACCCCGGCGGGCACGAGCCTTTCCATCGCGCTCGACTACTACGACATCCAGCTCGACGAGACCATCAGCACTTTGGGCTTCGACGACATCGTCTCGCAGTGCGGCCTCACCGGCGATCCCGCCCTCTGCAACCTGATCCATCGCGATCACTTCGGCTCGCTGTGGCGTTTGCAGAGCACGCAAGAAGGGTTCGTGGACACGCTCAACGACAACGTCGGCAAGAAGGAGGCGGAAGGCATCGACCTGAACGCCTCGTACACGCTGCCCGCAGGGAACACCTTCTTCAGCTTCACCCTCCAAGGCACCTACTCGATGACGGCCTTCACCGACACGGGCCTCTACCAGTACGACTGCGTGGGCTGGACGGGCAACAAGTGCAACAACCCGTACCTCCCCTCCGTCAACATGCAGCCCGAGTGGCGGCACCTCTTCCGCGTGTCGTGGCAGACCGGCGGCACGGTCCTCACCCTGGGCTGGCGGTACCTGGGTCCCGTGAAGGCCGAGGAGGCAAGCGACGAGCCGGCCCTTGCGGCGCCGGAGCAGATTGAGCTATTGAAGCTCAACGAGGCCTACGAGTACAGCGGCTGGAACTGGTTCGACCTCGCGGTGGGCTTCCAGCTCGCGAAGGGCATCCAGTTCAACTTCGGCATCAACAACATTCTCGACAAGCAACCACCGAGAGGGGCGGGCAGCGAGGCCGACGACTACGCGAAGGGCTTCTACGGCTCGTACGATCCCTACGGCCGGTACATCCACTCCAGCATCCAGTTCTCGTTCTAGCAAGCCCGCAAAACGCTGCGTCGGGGGCGGCCCCTTCGGGGGTCGCCCCTTTCTTTTCTTTCATGGATGGTCGTCACCGCCGCGGAGCAGGGTGTCGATCTTGCTCGAGTACCTGCGCTTCAGGGCGTCGGTCGCGGCCACCTCCTGTGCCTTGGCCAGCCAGCGCTCGGCTGCCCGCTTGTCCCCCTTCTCCAGGTAACACGCGCCCAGCAGGAAGTAGAACTGATCCTCCTTCGGCCGCTTGCGGATCGCGTACTTGAGATGGCCTATGGCCGCAACGTAGTCCTTCCCGGTGTACGCCCGACGGGCGAGCTCGTAACGGTAGTACGGATTGAGATAGCGATGGTGGATTACCTTCTTCTGGTACGCGGCAGCCCGCTTCCGATCACCCATCCGCTCGTAGAGTCTGGCCAGGTCGCTCAAGGCGACGAGGTCCGATTTGTTCGCATTCACGGCCTGCAGATACGCCGCCTCGGCATGAGCGGGATGGCCGGCTCGCAGGTACAGCGTACCCAGGTTGGCCCAGGCCGGCGAAAACTGGCGCTCGCTGTCGGCGATGGCCGTGCGGAAGCACGAAAGAGCCGCAGCCGTATCACCCGTCTGCATGCGCTCCACGCCGATGTTGTTGTAGTAGTGGGCCAACGCCCGCGGGTCGGGGATCCTTCGCATCTCGTAGCTGGTCTTGAAATCAGCGATATTGAAGTCCACGACGCGCACGCCCGTCTGCCCCAGGTCCACGTACACGTTGACGTGCTGGTTCAGCACGTAGGTGTCTTTGTCGAGAGTCCAGTCTGGTGGAATCTCCACTTCCTGGAACTCGACCTTCAAGCCCACGTGACGGGCCATCGCGACGAACATGTTGGAAAACGACAAGCAGTTGCCCCGCCTGGCGTGAAACGTCTCGGAGGCGGTGCGGGTCCTGTCGTCGTACACCAGGCCGAAGGTGTCCGCGTCAACGATGGCATAGGCCAGCTGCTGCAGCTTGAGACTGTCGCTGGCCTTGCGGTCCACGTGCTTGTCCAGGAAGTCACGCATCTGCGGACTGAGAGCAAGCACCTCATCCTCGGCGACGGGTGCAGGTGGAACCCCCGCCGACCCGAGAACAGTTCCAGCCAGCAGCTCATCGGGGGTGATCCCCGCACGGTCGAGGCTCCCGCGCGAGGTCGTGCATGCGACCACGGGGACCACCAGACAGAGGAGAGAGGCGCGAAGCCACGCGATTAGGCCTGCTCGCGGCGGGCGGGGCGTTCGAGCGCGCGCACCGGTCACCGATCCGGCCGGCTCGCTCGTGCGAACGGTGGTCACCATCTCAGTATCCGCCACGCTACCCGGTCCTGCGCCCCGGGCGACGGCTGGCGGGCCCATGGGTTCTTACGAGTGCTCGCCCCCCGGGGTTGCCGGTTCGCCCGCTGGCAAGCAACCGGACGTCGCACGCGTGCTGGGGATCAGAACCAACCGGAATCCTGGGCACGTTTGTCGGCCCCCAGTGGTCGGATGGGCGGGACTCGCCTGGTGAGCCTGCCGCTGCGCCGTCGATCAAGAACTGCAGGGCCTGCCGTCTCACTCGGGCTTGTACGAAACGACGAACGGCTGATCCCCCTTCATGAAGCTCACGGTCACGACCGTCCTTTGGCCCTTGGCAATCACCACGCTCGACGACAGCCACCGACCTTTCCATTCCACGAGGATCCGATACTCTCCCGCAGGGATGTACCAGAAATTCAACACCCCGTTCGCCGTCTCCCGTATCATCCCGGCGAACTTGACCGTGCAGCGTGCCGGCGTCGAATACACGCGCAGCGATCCCGTGCCCTCGTGGACGGTCTCCACGCTGCCGCCCATGAGATCCCCTCGAACGGTGACCTCGACTCCCGGCCGGATCGTGACCACGCCGGAGATTCGATCGTATCCGGGTTTGCTGAAGGCGATCGTGTGCTCACCGACCGCAAGCCCTTCGACCAGCAGGATCGGTACGCTCTTGTTCTCGCTCTTGCCGTCGATCTCGACAAGACACTCCTGAGGGGCCGATGTGACCAGGAGCTTTCCCCCGGGCTGCTTGGCCATGGCCCTGTCGGTCTCCACGTCCTTGCGCATCACGGGCACCGGGGAGAACGCCCCCACCTTGACCTCGATCGGGAGTTTCGCAACCTCGACCTGAAAGCTCTGCGGGACGAACCCATCTTTTTCAACCCGAATGACGTGTGCGCCTGCCGGCACGTTCGCCAGAAAAAGGCCATCCTCCTTCGAGCTCGAGGTACCTGCGAGCTTCCCGTCCAGATAGACTCGGAGACCGGGCTCGCACGCGACCTGGATGTCACCTGCGAACGACATCGCCGCCACACCGGTCATGAGAAGCAAACAAAGCCAACGCAGGCGCTTCATGCGTCCTCCTGATGGCCCTGAATCAACCCTCGCCAGCATCGCCCTATGAAGTTCATGCCCGTCCTACCGGGTCCCGAGTTCCCCCATGTCGACGTGACGCGCGATCTCGGCTCGCGAGTCGCACCGCCCCGTTATGCATTTGCCGCACCTGAATGGTCCATTGCGCCAAGCGCGGACAGAACCCGGCTAGCCCTCCGACCTAGGCGTCGTCCGATACTTTACCAGTCTCTCGGCTTGCTCCTTGTCAGCGACGGCCTCGACGCGCACAATCCGGCAGGAGACCTGATGACCGAAATCCGTGAAGGTAATCGCGGCCCCCGTGTCCGAACAGACACGGCTGAAAATGTTAGAGATCGTGATTCCGGTCGCGAAGGGCAGCCTCGTGTACACGTGGTCCAGGGTCAGCAGATAGCTCTCACCCCGCAAGAGCCGAACATACACGAACATCTCATGGAGGGCAGTGAAGCTATCGGCATTGCGAACGTTGAAACACGCCTCTTCAGGATCCGTCCAGCTACGGCCGGTGATGCCCTTCTGCGTCGACGAACAGGCGGGTCCCGACACCGTTAAGATCAGGCCCAGGAGCCACGCCGCCGTCCACTGCTCCCTGTGCACTTTGACTACCTCCCTTTCCGCTCGGGCCGTCGTGATGGCCGCCCCCCGCGTCCAGATTTTGGACGCCCCGCTCGTCGCCCCCGAGCACGCGACACGCCATGTTCTATCACTAAGGGCACGCATGCACCAGAGGGCCGCACCCGGCCCCGCCTCCCCTGCCCCCGCGCCCGCACGGGGGACCCAGGCAGGCTAGAATGCGGTCGCCGAGAGCCGTTCACGGGAGGTTGCATGTCGCTCGAGCTGGCAAAGGAAGTGCTGACCACCGAAGCCGAGGCGATCCTGAACCTGCGGGATAAGCTCGATGCCAGGTTCCTGAAGGCGGTCGACATGCTGGTGGGCTGCCAGGGGCGCGTCGTGTGGACGGGGATGGGCAAGTCGGGGATCATCTGCCGCAAGCTCGCCGCCACCATGGCATCGACCGGCACGCCGGCGATGTTCCTTCACCCCGCGGAGGCGATCCACGGCGACATCGGCATGGTCGCCCAGGGCGACGTCGTGGTCACGGTGTCCAACTCAGGCGAGACCGACGAGCTGGTGCAGCTGGTGGCGTACCTGAAGCGACTCGGGACTCCCCTCATCGCGATCACCTCCAATCCGTCCTCGAAGCTCGCCGGCCACGCCGACGTCCACCTCAACCTGGCTGTGGACCGCGAGGCCTGCCCGCACAACCTCGCGCCCACGGCGTCGACCACTGCCGCCCTCGCCCTCGGGGATGCCCTGGCGATGGTGGTCTCGGTGCGCAAGGGCTTCAGGCCCGAGGACTTCGCCCAGCTCCACCCGGGTGGCAAGCTCGGCAAGCGCCTCCTGACCGTGGGCGAACTCATGCACGCCGGCGACCTGGTTCCGCGGGTGAGCGAGGGGACGCCGATGAAGGACGTCATCTACGAGATGTCGCGGAAGGGGCTTGGCATCACGACCGTGCAGGATGATGGCGGCCGCCTCCTCGGGGTGATCACCGACGGCGATCTGCGGCGGCTCATGGAGAAGGACCGCGATCCGCTCGCACGCTCTGCGGGCGAGGTGATGCACAGGGGGCCAGCCACGATCGAGCCCGGCACGCTGGCCACCGGGGCGCTGCGCCAGCTCGAGACGCGCCGCATCACCTCCCTGGTCGTCACGGAGCAAAACGACCGGGTCGTCGGCATCCTGCACCTCCACGACCTCTGGGGCGTCGGCCTGTTCTAGGCGTGAGGGACGCCCGCCCCAGCCCCCAACCGGGCGCGAGGCACGAGCAAGCTTCCGATTCTGCGAATTTTGGGCAGGTGCGCAGTCGTCCCTGTCTCCCGTTGCCACCCATGCCTCGTTCCTCGTGCCTCACTTCTTCTTCTGCCGCCCCTTGCCAGGGCCACCCGCGCAGAGGAGAATGAACGGGTGTTCAGTTCCCACGCTGGTGACGAACGAGTCTCCAAGCTTGTATGTAGAAGGACAACAAGGAGATAGTGCATGTCCAGGGAAATCCGCAAGGTCGGGGTGTTGGGGGCCGGGGTGATGGGGTCCGGGATCGCGGCGCACCTGGCGAACGCCGGCGTGCCTTCGCTGCTGCTCGACATCGTGCCCCGTGACCTCTCCCCCGAGGACCAGAAGGCGGGGCTGACCCGCGAGGACAAGCGCTTCCGCAACAAGCTCGCCCTCGCCGGCATCGAGAGCATCAAGGCCGCCAGGCCGGCGGCGATCTACACCAAGCGCCTGCTGCCCTTGATCTCCGTCGGCAACTTCGAGGACGACTGGGGCAAGCTCGCGGAGTGCGACTGGGTCGTCGAGGTGGTGGTCGAGAGGCTCGACATCAAGCAGCAGGTGTTTGAGCGGCTCGAGAAGGTGCGCAAGCCCGGCTCGATCGTCTCCTCCAACACCTCCGGGCTGCCGATCAAGAAGATGGTGGAGGGCCGCTCCGAGGACTTCCGCAAAAACTTCCTCGTCACCCACTTCTTCAACCCCGTCCGGTACATGCGCCTGCTCGAGGTCGTGGCGGGCGAGGAGACCGACCCCGAGGTCGTGAAGTTCATGACCGACTTCGGCCAGTTCCTGCTCGGCAAGGGGATCGTCTTCGGCAAGGACACGCCGAACTTCGTCGCCAACCGCGTCGGCGTTTACGGCCTCATGGACACCATCCACACCATGATGGACATGGGCTACCAGGTGGACGAGGTGGACGCGATCACAGGACCCGCGATGGGCCATCCAAAGAGCGCGTCTTTCGGGACCACCGACCTCGTCGGCCTCGACACGATGGTCCACGTGGTCCGCACGATCCGGGAGGAGTGCCCCGACGACGAGGCCCAGCCGATCTTCGCCGTGCCCGACTTCATCACGAAGATGCTCGAGAACAAGCAGCTCGGCCGCAAGACCAAAGCCGGCTTCTTCAAGCGCGACAAGGGCCCCAAGGGCGAGAACATCGACCACACCCTCGACTGGAAGACCGGCCAGTACCGTTTGAAGGCCAAGCTCGACGCGCCGTCGCTGAAGGTCACCAAGGCCATTCACGAACCCGGCGCGCGCATCAAGGCGCTGGTCAACACACCGGACCGGGCGGGCGTCTTCGCGTGGCGCATCACGCGCGACACCCTCGCCTACGCCTCGCGCCGCCTCGGTGAGATCTCGGACACGATCGTGGACATCGACAACGGCCTCAGGTGGGGGTTCGCATGGGAGCTCGGGCCGTTCGAGACCTGGGACGCGATCGGGGTCAAGGAGACGCTCGAGCGCATGAAATCCGAGGGCGTCGAGCCC
>Ga0256868_10000411_pt1 | contig 25248 bp, 25 predicted proteins | sample RVTome_13_FD_187341 | JGI IMG/M metagenome (GOLD analysis project Ga0256868, IMG submission 187341) | Soil microbial communities from uranium-contaminated site in the Upper Colorado River Basin, Wyoming, United States - RVT92D227 HiSeq ...
CCTTCATTTCCTCTCGAGAAAGTTAAGCAAGTGTTCACTCAAAATAGGTGGTTAAAAAAATTCTAAAAGGTCTATCTAATTTCTTTAACAGTTAGCATTATTATAGTTATGTACATTCTTAGCTTTTAGAGTATAGTTTCCTTAAAATGGAATAAGCGTAATTTTCTAATTGCCAAAAATCAGAGTTCCAGTCGAAATCTTGGGGGGCGTCCGTATTGTTTACTTTTGTGACAATTCAAATGCATACCCTTTTAGGATTATTGTGCGTCGGAACTAGTTTTTTGTACTGTACCCTTTATCTGTTCCACACGAAATAACGGTGTTGCCTTTGAAATGAGGCTGGGATGCCAAATGGTAAATTCAACAATACTTGACGGCGTATTCGAAAAATTCGTGAACGGCGCCAAACTCTTCAAAGACCGAGAAGTCTTACGGCATGATTACCTGCCTGAAAAACTTCCCCACAGAGAAGAGCAAATACAACGGCTGGGTGAAGCAGTCGCGCCTGTCCTTAGGGATGCCCGTTGCTCCAACATTTTTATTTATGGCAAAACTGGCACTGGAAAAACCGCCGTAACCAAGTACGTGCTAGGCCATTTGGAGACCAAAGCGAAGGAGTACGGCGCGTCAGTCAAATTTTGTTATGTTAATTGCCGCATGATAGGTTCAGAGTACCGCATCTTCGCGAATCTCAGCCAAAACCTAGGCATGACTATACCTTTCACGGGTTTGTCTGTTGGCGAAGTTTTTGATAGATTCCGAAACGGGCTGGATGCTTCCCGAACAATTTTCATTGTGGTTTTAGACGAGGTGGACGCGCTGATCAAAGATCGCGGTGACGGCCTTCTCTACGAGTTAACCCGAATAAATGAAACCTTACACAAAAGCAAAGTTGCAATGATCGGCATATCTAATGACTTACGCTTGAAGGAATTTCTTGATCCTCGTGTTTTTAGTTCGCTCAGCGAGGAAGAAATGGTCTTTAGACCGTATGACGCAAGCGAACTGCGCAACATTCTCCTTGAACGTTCAAAATTATCTTTCCTCGATGGTGCACTATCTGACGCTGCTTTGAGCATATGTTCTGCTCTGGCCGCTGCAGAGCATGGCGACGCAAGGCGCGCTTTGGATTTGCTGCGTGTGGCAGGCGAAGTTGCTGAACGCCAAGGCGCAACCGTGATTACTGAGGAGCATGTTCGGGAAGCTGAAAAACATATTGAACATGACCGTGTTTTGGACGCTTTGCAGAATTTAACTTTGCATTCCAAGTTGGTGCTTCTTAGCGTTTACCACTTAAACAAGTCGAGTGCTACTACTGGAGAAATCTATGATGTCTACAATGAACTCTGTGGTGAATTAGGCTCTGGGCTTCTGACACAGCGGCGTTTGGGTACTCTGGTTAATGAGCTTGATGCGATGGGGCTTTTAAACGCGAAAGTAGTTAGCATGGGGCGGTATGGTCGCACGAAAAAGATTCGGCTGGAAATATCGCGCACTCTGCTTAAGGACGTCTTCGGGGGCGACGCTAGACTTGGGCGTATGCTCGGTTATGACCCGAAGATTCTTTCGAAGAATACAAATAGCAGCAATTGACGAGCGTACTCCCCGAAGAACGCATAAACGCAAACTCTCACGCGGCTCATTTGCCCATTCGTGGGTTCCTAGGCGAATGAAAGCACATTTGTTTCTAGCGTTTGCAGGTTCACCACTGGCACTTTTCCAGGGGTCGGGACTAACCCGAGTTTCTGCATGTAGTCCGTTTGTTCTTGCCAACCGCCAGAATTTACGATTAACACGCCGCGATAATTACAGTATCCTAATACGTGGATGTGGCCAGCGTGGAAAATGTCTGGGGGGCGTTCTATGACCATGAAGTCTCGGTTTTCAGGCGACAGCAATGTTTTTCCGCCGTATAAAGGTGCTAAATGGCGGCTTTGCAGTAACAGTTTCATTGCTTTCTCTGGGTGCGCATGGTCCATGCCTGGTACTGTGTTGATTATGTCGTCTAAACTGCGGCCGTGGTACATTAAAACTTCAACGCCGTGGAGGCTGACTACGCATGGGTCTCCAAGCGAATGCACTTTTCTTGTTTCTTGCAGGATTTTGAGGTAGTCACTTGCTATGGCCGGTTGAGGTAACGCTTTTCTTGGGGCGTCATGGTTTCCAGGCGCAACAATTACTTCCACATAGTCTGGTATTCCTTCCAAAAGTTTTGAGGCAAAGTGGTACTGTTTGTGGATGTCTTTTACCACTAGTTCTTTCGCTTGGTTTGGATAAACTCCCACGCCGTCAACGATATCGCCTGCAACGAGAACGTATTTCACGCGGCCTGCTATCTCTTTCATTTTGTCGTTGCCGTATTTTCCGTTAAGCCATAGTGTGAAGCGTTTGAAGGCTTCTTTTTGGAATTTGGTGCTGCCTACGTGCATGTCTGAGGTGAGCACGGCGTAGATGGGTTCGGTTGCTCTACGTTGGGGTTTTTGACCTACTTCTGGAAAGATTATGTCTTCGGCCAAGAAAAGGCGGCTTCTTGTTTTTACCACGGCGACGCAAACTATCTGGTCGAGGAGGAGCAACCGGGCTTTTTTATGCAGTTCTTCTGGTGCATTATGAGTTATCAGCACGGTGGCGCTTGAATTCAGGTCTTCAACTGTCAGCATTATCTGTTGTTTTGCTTCGCGTTTTTCAGTTATTATGCAGATGATCTTTAGTTTTGTCTTGGGCGGCGATTTTATTGCCTCTGATATTGGTGTTGCCGCTTTAACATCGATTCTTTGCCTTAGTAAGCGTTCAAGTCGCTTGAATCGGTCTTGAAAGTACTGGAGGTAGTCTTCAACTGTTCCGTTGGAACTGAGTTTGCCCGTGGGATCTTCCAATACGTTGATGTTTGTTTCTACGTCTTTGGCGTAGGGGTGAAAAACGCTTGTTCCTTCAGTCAGTTGCTTTTCTGGTTGTTCTTCAAAGGGTTCCTCTGAAGGCTGGCTTTGCTTTTCTTCTGAGGGTTCTGGCGGTTTCAGCACTGCTTCCAGAAAGGTTCTGTCAATGAAAAAGGGTTTCTCTTCCAATTCGCTTATTCGCTGTAACGCCTTGTTTATTATCTCCGTTGGATCGTCAGTGGCAGCGACTATGTTTAAAAATTCGAAAGCGTCTCTGTTCAGCTGGTATCCTGCTGTAATGGCGGTTTCTATGGCTTTTTGAAGTTTTTCTCTTTCACTCATGCTGTTAGTGTTCTCCAGTCTCTTTTCTTTGGGACGATTATGCGGGCTTTTCCATCGCCTATCTGTTCTGTTTGCTTTTCTAGGTGAAGCGTTGCTGTTAAGGCGGCTGTGACAGCGTCGATTTCATGTGTTGCCAACTGTCGCATCTCTAATTCTCCTTTCAGTCCCAACGTTTTTAGGGTATCTTGGATTGCTTCCCCGTCTTTCAGTGGCATTTGAAGGGCTTTCCGGCTTGACGTTGGATGCACTTCGATTGTTTTATACGTGTTCTCCTCTATTAGCCTATTCACTTTTATTGCGCGTAAGGTAAGCGTTTCCATTGCGGGGAGGGTTGGAGGAAATACGCGGTAGCCCCTTTTTATCATTTCTCTGTCTGCTTTTCTAAAAGTCTTGCCCCTTTTTTGGGAGGCTTAAAGGGGCGTCTATGGCTATGAGCGACGGTGCGTTTTTAATTATGCTTTCTAAAATTTCTTTGTCAGTGTAAATCAAGCTGGTTTTCACAGTCTTGCCTTTTAACAGTGCAAAGCCTGTGGGGTTTTTACTTAGCCCAGCTAAATCTACACCGATTGTACATTTGCCGCCAAGTTCTAACATGCGCTTTCACGTTTATATGCGCAATTCTTATTTAGATACGTTTCCACAAATATGCCAAACGTTATGGAGTGTAAGCGTGAATGGGTGACTTGCGCAAGGTGCAACGTACGCCTACTGGCACTTTTTTTGTCTGTTTGCCACGGTCGTGGGCTGAGCAGCATGGCTTGGAAAAAGGCAACTTGGTGGAACTCGGTGAAACTGGCGACGGCAAGCTCCTTATTGACCCTAAATATAATGCTGAACAGTTGCCTAAAGTCGCGACTTTAAGCGCTGGACCTTATTTGCCGCGTGAGATTGTTGGGCGCTATCTTCTTGGTTTTGACATCATCCGCATCGAAGCAAAAGAGCGCATAGACTTCGACGTTAGAAACAGCGTCAAGGCGACAGTGGGCTCTTTGATTGGGTTAGAGATTGTTGAGGAAACCTATTCCCAGATAGTCTTGCAGTGCTTATTGGAGCCTTCTGGTTTTCCGCCGGAAAAGATTTTGCGCCGAAACTATGCAATAGTTGCAGGGATGCACCGTGATGCGCTGGGTTCTTTCATCGATGGTGACTCGCAATTGGCTAAAAGCGTTACTGCCCGAGATGATGAGAGCAACAGACTCTATTTCCTTTTGGTCCGCATTTTGCGTACGATAATCCAGAACCCCGGTTTAAGCGAGAAACTTGGGATAACGCCGATAGACTGCATAGATTACCGTTTAGCCGCGAGTCTGATTGAGGCTATAGGTGATGCTTGCGTGCAAGTAGCCTCTAAGACTATTGAACTAAATGGCGTTAAGCCGTCTGAAAAACTGCGGAAATTGCTGGTTGGTTTACAAACGATTTGCTATGATGCTCACGAACAAGCGTTGAAGGCGTTCGTGAACAAAGATATCTCCTTAGCTGAAAGTGTGCGTAACATGCGCGAGAGAATCGAAGCAAAGTTCCCCGATGTTGAAGCAGTTGCCAAGGATCAGCCGCTCGAAGTGATGCCCAAAATTTTATCCGTAGCGTCCTTTCTGAGACAGATTTACGAGCACAGCGTGGACTTGGCGGATTTGGTTGTTTGAATTCAACCGTTTCCTTAGCTTAGGCGAGTCTGTAAAGGTTAAATCCGTGAGTTCGCATTCAAGTCAGGGATTTCAGAGATGCCTGCTGTAACTGGTAAGGTTGCTGAAGCGCTGCACAGATCTGGCTGCTTGAAGTTTGGCCGTTTTAGGATTAAGTCTGGAGCATTAAGCCCGTACTACATTGATCTTGCATGTTTGCTTTCTTCGCCGCAAGAGGTGTGTGCCATTGCGGATATTGCGGCGGATGCTGTTAAGCAGATTATGGTATCTTATAGAATAAACAAGTTAGCTTCCATCGAGCTTAAGGGCGCGTTGATTTTGCCCAGCATCGCCTGCAAAGTGGGTTTGCCGTGTGTTGTTGTGAGGAAAGAGGACAAGGCTTATGGAGTAACGGGTAGGGTTGCTGGTGCAGAAATAGTTCACGGTGATAGCGTATTGTTCTTTGATGATGTGGTTAGTGAGGGGGTGTCAAAGTTGGAGGGGATAAAACCGCTTGAGGAGCGTGGCGCGCGTGTGGAGCATTTGCTGGTTGTGGTGGATAGGGAGCAGGGTGGCAGAGAGCATCTTGAGAAGTTGGGTTACCACGTTCATGCTTTGGCGAAGATTTCCGAGTTAGTGACTTCTTTATATCAATCCAAGAACATTTCGAAAGAACACGCGGACGCTGTCTTAGAATATGTTAAAAAATAGTTAAAGGCGCTAGTTTAGAAGAGGGCGGTTTATGTTGTACCATTTTATGATTTCTGTTATTGCCTTGTTGGAGTAGCCTACTTCTTTAAGCGCCAATTTCAGGTCATCTATGGTCTCAATGTTCACGTTACTCACCAGTTCACAGGTATAGTGAATCTGTATTTAATATTTAATTCCGAAATCGGAATATATCGTAGACTGCGCTTAAAACTCGGAATACGAAGCCACGCCAATCTCAACCCATGAACCGCAGGCTCACCGTTCGAAGCTTGCCGCAGATATTCCTATATTGCTCGTTAAAGGTTTGTTCATAGCAGAAGGCTGCGTATAGCCTTGCAGGAAGGCGTGTTTGGCATGCTGGTTCAGAAGCAGGTTGTGGAAGCGTTGATGAAACCTGAAGCTTACGATGAAGACGTAGGCAGCGTTGAGCTAATGCAGACGCACATATCTTTTGTCTTTTTAGCTGGAAACTTCGTTTACAAAGTGAAGAAGGCTGTTGACTTTGGCTTTTTGGACTTCACCACTCTGGAGAAGAGGCATTTCTTCTGTGAAAAAGAGTTGGAGTTGAACAGGCGACTGTGCGGCGACATGTACTTGGAAGTTGTGCCCATCAACAAGGCGGATGCCATCAAGATTAAAGGTTCAGGGGAAACGATTGAGTACGCCGTGAAGATGAAGCGGATGCCACAAGAAAGGATGATGAGCAGGCTCTTTGAAGAGAATAAAGTGGATAATACGCTCATGGACAGATTAGCTAAGATTATCGCGGATTTTCATTCAAAAGCGGAAACTAACCGGCGAATAAGCGAGTTCGGTTCTTTGGCGATAATAGAGACTAATTGGAAGGAGAATTTCGCTCAGACCGAGGAGTATATTGACACAACGTTGTCCGCTGAGGATTTCACGCTAATCCGCAAAAGAGTTAGCGATTTCATGAAGAGAAACGTGCCCCTTTTTGAAAAGAGGATTATGGAAGGTCGCGTTAGAGACTGCCACGGCGACATCCACTCAGGCAACATTTTTGTTACAGACAAAATTTACATTTTCGACGCGATAGAAGTCAACGAGAGGTTCAGGTATTCTGACGTTGCCGCTGACGTGGCTTTTCTAGCCATGGACGCAGACTTCAGAGAACGCCCCGACCTGTCTAACTTCTTCATTGAAAGATACATCAAATACTCTGGAGACCAAGAGTTAACGAAGCTTCTGCCGTTCTACAAGTGCTATCGGGCTTACGTGCGCGGGAAAGTAGTCAGCTTCAAACTCAAAGACCCCCATGTACGTAGTAAAGAGAAAAGCGCAGCACTGAAAGAGGCAAAAGCATACTTCAAACTAGCAGCAACTTACGCGAAAGGGCTATAGTCAAGACGCTGCTTAGAGTCGGAATTGGCTGGCTACATACGCGGGGATTTTCACTGTCCCCATGATTACTGGTTTCTGGTGGCAGTCGCTGCCCCCTGTCATTAGCAGCCCATGTTCTTTTGCAAACTTTACGTAGTGGTTTGTTGTTTGGGCGTCGTTTCTGGAGTGCCAGCACTCCACACCATCAATGTGAGCCAACATTGACTCTTTTATTATCTCTGTCTGCTCAGGCAGAGCTTTGGTCAATGTCACCAACGAGGTTCCGTGAGGGTCGTTAGGATGAGCCAGCACCAGTTTCCCTCCAGCAGCCCTAACAAGCCGCGAAGCCTCTTCAAGGTAAAGCGGAAACTTTGGGACATCACACTTCACAAGATACTGGTCAAACGCTTCCTGCCTATTCTTAACAATGCCCTTCCTCACAAGATAATCCGCTATGTGCGGTCTGCCAAGCGCGCCGTCAACGGAAGCCTGAATCTCCTCAAAATCGCTCCGCGTTAGCTTGCTGATGCCTTCTTTTTCAAATTCCGCATTAAGATTGCTCAGAATCTTTGCGGCTCTTTCCTCTCGGTACGCAGCCATCTGCTGAAGCTTCGCCTTCAACGCCCTATTCGCTACGTCAAACTGGTAACCCAAAAAATCCGACGATACTGGTTTACCCTCGCGGTATCTGGGGTGCGCAAAGGTTACGTTCAATTCAACGCCAGAAACATAGCGTATACCCACTTGCCCCGCCAACCCCACAGCCACTTCTTGGCAATCTATCGAGTCGTGGTCAGTAATTGACATAAACTCGATGTGCCTGCGTTTAGCTTCCCTGATAACCGCGTCAACAGGTAAAGCACCGTCGGAACTTTTCGAGTGAACATGCAAGTCGATTATCATTGTGAAAGCGGCGTCCAGCTACCTTTTTTCCACGCCAATTACGAACCAAGTCTCAGGAGCATCATGCTCCGTGTCCACCGTGAAATGCACTATGCGAAGCTGTGGATACCGTCTTTTCAAGTCAGCCGCGTCAACAGGCTCAAACTTGCTCTTGTTGTTACGGTACGCCTCCACTGTCAACGCGTTCGACTCATACTTCTCTTTGGTTCGCCTCAGAATCCGCGCAACAGACGCATCTTCAGAACAGTTGGTTTGGAGAATCGCAAAAGTCAAGCCGTGCTTCGCTGCAATTTCAGCCGCGCGCCGCCGCAAGTCCTGCGTAACAAACGTAGCATCCAAAATCACGCCTTGCTTACTTTTCTGCGCATGGTCGTCTGCTCGGCGAAACAGTTCATCATAAACCGACAAGCGTTTGCGCATGTCGCCCGCAACTTTCGTGTCAAACACGTCCTCATTCTTGAGGACTTCTAACCGGATCAAATCGCTTCTGAGAATCGGGTACCCCTTGATCTTGGCGATTTCCTCTGACGTCTCTGTTTTCCAGGTTCCAGGCAGCCCACATGTAATCAGCAGAACGCGTGAGCCTAACGTGTTCTTAACAAACTCAGCAAAAGGTTCCCTCAACTGGCATACCTCACAAAATAGGTTCAGGCAAACAATAATTAAACCTTTCCCGCAGCAAAACGGTCCAGCAAACCATTAGCGAAAACACTGCAACCAACATATTCATTCCAAGCGATAAAGCAAAGCTAAATAACCAGTCAACTATCTTTCCTAAAAGAAGGAAACCAAAATGAAAGACTCCCAAATTAAAGACAAAACACTAGCGCCACAAGGACATTTACAAATAGAGTGGGCAGCAACACACATGCCCGTGCTAAGCCAAATCAAAAGCAGGCTCAGCAAAGAAAAACCATTCAAGGGCTTAACTTTAGGCGCATGTTTGCACGTGACGAAGGAAACAGCCGTCCTCGTAGAAGCCTTACAGGCTGGGGGCGCCACGGTCGCCCTATGCGGCTCCAACCCGCTTTCCACACAGGACGACGTAGCAGCGGCACTCGCGGAAAAAGGCATCTACGTCTTTGCATGGAGAGGGCAAAACACCGAAGAATACTACCAGTGCATTAACAAAGCATTGGATTATAAACCCGCGATAACTCTTGACGACGGCGCAGACCTCGTCGGCACACTTCACAGCAAACGACCAAAAGAATTAGGCAACGTTAAAGGCGGAACCGAAGAAACCACCACAGGCGTGCTGCGCTTAAGAGCCATGGAAAAAGCTGGAAGCCTAAAATACGCGATTATAGCTGTCAATGATGCTTATACGAAGTATTTGTTCGACAACCGCTATGGCACTGGGCAAAGCACAATCGACGGCATCTTACGCGCCACAAACACGCTTCTAGCAGGAAAAACTTTCGTGGTCTGCGGCTATGGATGGTGCTCAAGAGGCATAGCCATGCGCGCGCAGGGATTAGGCGCAAACGTCATAGTAACCGAAGTAAACCCGCTTAGAGGGCTAGAAGCAGCCATGAACGGTTTGCGAGTTATGCCAATAGCCGAAGCCGCCAGCATAGGCGACATATTCGTAACAGCCACAGGCGACCTCAACGTCATAAGAAAAGAGCACATGCAGCGAATGAAAGACGGTGCCATACTCGCCAACAGCGGGCACTTCAACGTCGAAGTAAGCCTGAAAGACCTGGAAGAACTCTCAACAGCGAAGAGGACAATGAGACCCAATCTGGAAGAGTACACACTAAAAGACGGCAGAAAGCTTTACCTCTTAGCCGAGGGAAGGCTCGTAAACTTGGCAGCCGCAGAAGGCCATCCGTCTGAAGTTATGGACATGTCCTTCGCAAACCAAGCCTTATGCGCAGAGCACATAGCTAAAACCGCGAGAATGCCCCCCAAAGTTTACGCTGTCCCCCGAGAAATCGATGAAGCCGTCGCTGATCTGAAACTCAAGGCAATGGGCGTAAAGATTGATAAGCTCACGCCTGAACAGCAAAAGTACCTTTCAACGTGGGAAATGGGCACCACATGACCAGCATATGCCGATTTTCACGGTAAACTTTAAATGGATTGAGATAATAAAAAGGCTATAAGTGGTGAATTAATAAATGGCAAGCAAAGATCAGGCAATAGGTGGAGTAATCTGCCTCGTATGCGTGCTGGTTGCAGTATTCTACGTGCTAACACTGTTCGTTCCAGATTGGCTTACGCGAATCGGAATAAATTACACATTCGACCAATTCTGGCTAATTGCTATACCAGTGCTTGTAGCGTTTGTCGCAATCCTAGCTATAGGCGCATGGATTGGCTGGACAATGGCTACTACCCCGCCGCCGAAACCCATAGAGGAAATAACCACGGAAATCGAAGAGAAAAAGGAAGAACCGAAACCAGAGGAAGCAGCACCTGAAACCGGCGCAGAAGAGAAAAAGCCTGAAAAGAAAAGAAAATAAAACCAAATTCTGCATAACCCAGCAGGCAACAATTTCCTAGCCTGTTTTTTTTCATTTTTTTATTAATCACAGTCATTACAAAATCCAGTGAACACTGGGAAAAGAGATGACTTACCTTTTCATGTTCTTCAGCATGCAGGTGGTTAGATCTTTGCACGTAATGCATTCATCAGGAATGTTGTCTTTCGTCGGCCGCTCGCAAAGATACCCGAGATAATGGGTGCATGCCGATGCCTTTTCACGGGGAGGCGCCGCAGTCTTTTTGTCGTCAGTTGTTACTTCGGTTAAACAGTACGGGCACGCATCATATAACTCGCCGGGGCTACGCTGGAGATTTAAAGTTTTAAGGGGCCGTGTGAAAACTTTCCCGCAGGCGGCATTCGGGCAGGTGAAGCTGTTGCTGTCTTTCGTTTCTTCTTCGGTCAGGTAAAATCGCCCCTTCTTTCACATGAAGAATAGCTGTTACAAACTTATAGTTTTAATGGATTTTGCTGAAATATTCTAATTCTGAATTGTTAATAAGTGGAAATTAAATTTTGCCTGTACGTTTCGCTGTGGCAGAAAGCGGGCTATTGTCTTTTATGGTGGTTTTTCCCTTCTCAAGCAAATTCACCGTCTCGTCTACGTAATCAAAGTATTCTTTAGCCCTCAGGTATTGAGAACGCGGGCGCGGAATGTTAATTTTAATTTCCCCGACAATTTTTCCAGGTCGTGGAGACATCACTATGATTCTGTCAGCCATGAACACGGCTTCTTCAACGTTGTGACTTACCATTATGAATGTGTTCGTCGGTAAAGCTGGGTTCCGCCAAATGTTCAGCACCAGCTCTCGCAAAGTTTTAGCTGTGAGTTCATCAAGTGAAGAGAAAGGCTCGTCCATGAGCAAAACTGTAGGTTCTAAAGCTAAAGCCCGTGCGATGCCCACTCGCTGTTTCATTCCTCCTGACAGATCATGAGGGTATGTGTTCTCGAATCCTTCTAATCCCACCATCTGCAGGTATTCTTCGGCAACATGAACACGGGCTTCTTTCGGCATTTTTAGAACTTCCAACGGAACTTCAACGTTTTCCAAGGCAGTTTTCCAAGGTAATAACCCAAAAAGTTGAAAGACCATTGTGATTTTTGGAGATGGTCCCGTGATAGGTTGCCCGTTAAACAATATTCGTCCAGAACTTGGCTTTTCCAACCCTGCTATCATTCTAAGCAAGGTGGATTTTCCACAGCCTGAAGGACCCACTATGCATAGGAATTCCTCTTTTCCGACTGAAAAGCTAACGTTGTCCAATACCAAGATGTTGGTTTTATCTGTCGGAAACGTTTTGGAGACATTTTGTATTTCAATTATGGACATGTGTTACACCTCGATGTGATATTTCTCAAATTTCCTAAGCAGGCGACGCCAAACCAAGCCCTCCATTAAAAGGACTATTGCCGCAATTATTATTAATATAATAATTAGAACGACGGTGTTCCCGTATTCGTATCCTGCTTTGTCAAGTAATGATCCAAGCCCAGGAATTGAAACAGGGGGGATTGTAGGCTCCGTAGAAGGCAAATATTCTGCAAAGATTATTGTGTTCCATCCTGTTCCCCATGAAAGGATGCTACCTGTAACAATAGCTGGTAGTATCGATGGGATAACAATATGAGTTATCCTTTTTATTCCTTTGAAACCTAGGAGTTGACTAACTTCGGTTATTTCAGTAGGTATGTTCTTGACGGCGCTAACGATGTTGAGGAACATGTACCAGATCATGTCAAGAACTAGCATGATTATGCAGGTGAGTTCGAGGGCAATTCTGGGGTTTCCGATGAGATCACTTAGTCCAAGCGAAAGTACGGGGAACAAAGCCAGTATGGGTACTCCTTGTCCAATGTCATAGAGAGGGAAAAAGATTGTGGCAAACCGTTTGTGTTCAGCTGCCAAGACTCCCATGGCAATGGCTGCTCCAAGAGAGATTGCATAGGCGAGTGTAAGACGCCCCATTGTTAGGAGAGCAAGCCAGGGTACGCCCACCAGTTCAGCAGCGGGTGGTTTCGCCAAGCCCTCTTGAAGCAATTTCAGCGTTGGGAATTGCCCGAAAACGTAATAGAGAACAATGAAAATAGTAGAGAAAGCTAACACTATCGCAACAACCTTTTCGATGCGAGAGTACTTGCGTAACCTTTGTGCAGCTATTGAAAATGACCTTGGCCAGTGGAGTCTTCCAAAGTGGAGCCAACTGCTTGCCTTCTCCATGCCGAGTTTTCCAACTCCTGAGAGATCCATTTTGAAGACGGGTTTGTATGTGCCTGTGCTTGCGCGCGCCATCAGTCTACGCCAAGTTAGCGTGTTGAAGTAGACAACTATGAATGTAATGAACAAGAGGAGGATTATCGCCAAGTTCATGTCTTTAAACTCGTAGGCAGTTTTGGCGAGAAGATAGCCTAAGCCGCCGCTGGGAGGAGAGACAACTTTCCCTTGATATTGGATGTATTCTGCCGCGATCATGAAGAACCAGCCGTCGCACCATGCGAGGTTTGCGCCTGAGATAACTGCTGGTGTTATTGCTGGCAAGATAACGTGGCGCACGTTTTGCCATCCTGTCAGGCCGAAGCTTTTTGAGGATTCGGTGACGTTTGCAGGTATTCCTCTGATGGCGCCTATCACTCCGAAGAATATTGCCCAAGCCATTGAAGTGAAAAGCAAAACAATGACTGAAAACTCGATGCCGAGAGGCCCTAAGGCAAAAAGGAAGCCAATGACAATGGGGAAGTATCCTAAAATCGGGACGGATTGCAAAAGGTCTATGAATGGCGTCAAAATGAGCGAGGCAATCTTGTTTGTTGCTGCTAGTATTCCAAAAGATACGCCCCAGAGTACAGAAAGCGCGAGTGTGATTAGGATACGTGTGATGGTGCTTAATGTGTATAATGGGAGATTCTTTATTTCAGGGTAAGGGATAGAGGATGTTATGAGCCATGTCATAATACTTATGGCAACTAACCCCAGCACTAACCATGCCAAGTACCTCCGCAAAGCACATCCCCCTCAGCTGCCTAAATTGCAAAATACAGTAGCGATGCGAGGGCGATTTAAGTTTATCGCAGCTCAAAAAGAGCGCCATTGCCACAGGACAATAGTAAGACAAAAAAAGGCCATAGGTCAAAAGGGAAAACGGGCAGTGAAATTCAGGTAAACTATTAAAGCTGAAAGGCTTAAGACATAGCAAATTCAGCGGTGAAAAGATTTGTACGATTGGATTTACGCGTTAATTGGCTTCTTAATAATGCTCGGCGTGCTAGTCGGCATCGGCATAAACCAGCCGAGAGGAACCAGCGTTAAAACATGGTGCTACGGCTACCTAGCAATCGCCGTAGTGTTCGATTTACTCGTAGTATTCGCCTTGTTAAACGGAGCACAATACGTTTGGCTCATCAACCTCTTGCTTGGGCTATCAGCAGGTGCCGCTACTGGCTTAGCCATTCATGTGGCGCATCACATATCCGAAGAAGGAGAACACGGCGAAGAATCAGATAAGAAAAAAGAAAAGTCCCTGTTTGGCTTTTAAAGTTTCAATGCAGACTGAGCACTAGGCAAAGAAGCCCGCACCCACAACTGTGTCTCCAGCGCATTCGTTTTTTCCTTTTCCATGTAATTTAACCACTCAACTATCTTCGAAAAATAGCCCTTTGGAAAATCTTATATTTTAAACGATTTAAACAAGTACTTGCGGTGAAAAAAATGAAAATGGGAGATGCGAAAGCAGTTGGTAAAATGGTGATCGTTGGCGTACTGATTATAGTGATAGTCGTCGCTGGCGTTGCTGGTTATTACCTGATGGCACCTCAAGCCAAAATGAAGGATACACTGATAATTGGAACAACTGATTCGGTGGAAACGTGCATAGACCCGGCGCGAGCCTACGATTTCTTCGGTTGGGAAATAATCCAATCAATGGGCTGCCCGCTGGTTGAGTACAAAGCTGGCGCAACAGGTAGCGCTACGGACCTTATTCCGTCACTGGCAACTTCATGGACCGTATCCGACGACGGATTACAATGGACTTTCAACCTTCGGCAAGGCGTCAAATACGATGATAACTCAGAGTTTACCGCTGAAGATGTCAAGTACACTTTTGACAGAGGAATAGGCATAGCTGATGAAGACGGAGCGTTCGTAGGCATTGGATATGGCGACATCATCCAAAGTGTCACGGCTGTGAGCACCTACGTTGTCAGATTTGACCTAAAGATTCCGTTTGCAGCGTTCCTCTCGCTGATGGCTTGCCAAGCATCATACATTGTAGATCCAGCACATGCTCCGAAAAGCGGAGCCGATTGGAGCGTGAACGACGTAGTCGTTTACAAAGGCGGCGATGCTAGAGGAAGCCACCCGATGGGGTTAGGTCCCTACAGACTTAAGAGTTGGACTAGAGTCGCGGGAAAAGACACTGAATTGACACTTGAAGCGAATCCGCTTTACTGGGACGCGGCTTCGGGCTACCCGAAAACTAAGACTATTGTTTTCGACTTCGTTGCCGACGCTGCCGGCTTGGCTACAGCAATGACGGCAGGAGACGTTGATATTGCGTTTAGGCAGCTTTCTGCCTCGGACATTACTACGATGAAGTCAAATACCAACCTGAAGGTTTGGGACGGCGCAGGCGCGTTTATCCAATACTTGTGCATGCAGCAGAAGAATGCACCTTTCAACAACGTGAAGATTAGGGAAGCTGTAGCTGCTGCTATCAATCGAACCACATTGGTTGACACTGTGTTCCAAGGACAGGCTGTGAGGCTGTACAGCATGATACCAATCGGCATGTTCGGTCACACCGATGCATTCCAAGCTATAGGTGATCCAAACTACACGCGCACGCGAGAACTTTTAGGCGAGCTTGGCTACAACGAGAACAACAAGTTTTCATTCACGCTGTGGTATGAAACTTCAGGGCACTACCCGCAGAGCCAACAGCAAGCACTGGTACTCGAATCTTCGTTGGAAGCAAGTGGAGTAATTAGCGTATCGCTGGAAGGCCGCGACTGGGCAGCGTACAAAGTTGCAAGATCAGACGAAATCATGCAGGCGTACATTTATGGTTGGTACCCAGACTACATTGATCCTGATGATTACATCTACCCGTTTGTGCAGTCTTCAGGCGGATCATGGCTACATCACAACTACGCTAGCTCGCAGATGGATCAGCTTATTGCGTGGGCTCGAGGGAACACTACTGAAGCAGCTAGAACCGACTTGTATGGGCAAATCCAGAACCTGATGGTTACAGACGTTCCGATAATTCCGATGTACCAGAGCAGTGCCTACGCGGTGTCAAATCTTAAAGTGAAAGGAGTTTACTTGGACATTACGCAGCAATGGCGCAACTGGCTGGTCTACGCCGAAGAGTAAATTATAATACCTTATTCCCCCCTTTTCTTTTTATTAGTAAGCGAGCACGTGACATGAAATGACTCTGCGCACTTACATAATTTCCAGAATTCTGCTCACAATTCCTATGATATTCATTCTTTTAACTACCGTATTTTTGGTTATGCGCGTTTTGCCAGGAGACCCCGTTATGCTTCACTTTGAAAAGATGGAGAACCCCGAAGCAATGGCAACAATGCGCATAAGATTAGGACTTGACAAACCGTTGTGGGCACAGTACTTTGATTACGTGGTTGGCCTTTTCAGTGGCAATCTCGGCTTGTCTATGCAGGATTATTCTCCTGTAGCGCAGCAGATTTTTTCAGCATTTCCTGCAACGTTAGAATTGGCAATTTGCTCTATGATAATTGCGGTTCTGATAGGAGTATTTCTAGGCGTAGAATCCTCGAAAGCATACAACAAACCCAAAGACCAGTTGATAAGAGTGTTTGGAATAGTGACTTATGCCATCCCCGTCTTTTTCCTAGGCATGCTTCTTCAGATTATTTTCGGAGTTGGATTGCACTGGTTGCCAGTGGGCGGAAGAATCTATCCATCTATGGAACCACGAGGGTTAAGCATACCGCTTTCTGTTCCACCTGGCGGATTTATTACTCATTTTCTGCTGTCGTCCTTAGCCGGTCTATTTTTGCTGGGCGTATATTATTTCGCTATGGTAAAAATAAAACATAAGAAGTTTAACCGCAAAGACTACATTATTTCGCTTGCCCTTTTCGTAACGGGCTGGGTTCTCTGGGCAGGAATCGGCTGGTATTGCATATCAAATGGGGGACTCCGCGTGGCAACTGGTCTATTCACAATCGATAGTCTTCTTGAAGGGAACCTGTACAAGTTCGGTTTAACTGTGAAATACCTGTTTCTGCCATCATTAACTTTGGGTTTGGTTCTGTGCGGAATATTCATCAGGCTCACGAGAAGCAACATGCTTGAAACCTTGAGGCTGGATTTTGTAACGGCGGCCAAGGCAAGAGGGCTAAGAGAAAGCACGGTGACTTATGGCTACGCTCTTAGAAACGCCTTCCTGCCTGTACTCACAATGATGGGTCTGCAGTTTGCTATGCTTTTAGGTGGTGCTGTGCTGACTGAAACCACCTTCTCTTGGCCAGGTCTCGGAAGATACCTTGTGGATCGTATTAACTTTCGAGACTACACGGCTATTCAAGGAACAGTGGTTGTTTTCGGTATTCTCGTTTCCATTGTGAGTTTAGTAATTGACTTGCTTTATGCTTACCTTGACCCAAGAATCCGCTTGTAGAGGGATAAAAATGCAGAAACTCAAAATCAAAAAAAGCATGCTTGCGCACCTTCTGCCTAGACTTACCTCATTGACTAAAAGGGGTTTGGCAGGGTGGCTAGTAATTCTTGGCGCAATTCTAGTTATAGCAGTTATTGTAATGACTGTGCTTTCACCAGCGATTTCGCCCTATAACCCTTCTGCTCTTAATGTGGGACCGCTGCTGTCGCCTCCGAGCGCCCAGTTTCCTTTTGGAACTGACGATTTAGGCCGCGACATGCTTAGCAGGGTCCTCTCTGGCGGAGGCATAATGCTTCAGGTCGCCCTCTTATCCGTAATCGTCTGCGTAATCATAGGCGTCCCGCTGGGCTTGTTCTCATCCTACACCGGCGGAGTAATTGACAAGTTTTTCAGCCTCATTATGGACAGTATCTACGCGTTTCCAGGTTTGATTCTAGCCATTGCGTTCGCGTTGGTTTTAGGAAGAGGCGTTATCAACATGGCGCTCTCCATCGCGGTAGTGTACGTTCCCTCCTACTTTAGGATAATTCGCAGTCAAGTACTAAGCATAAAAGAAACGCCCTACGTTGAAGCAGCAAACGCGGCTGGCGCCAAAAAAAGAACAATTCTTTCACGGTACATTCTGCCAAATGCTGTTCCCTCAATTGCTGTGGTTGCAACGGTGAATTTTGCTGACGCCATACTCACCGCTGCGGGTCTAACCTTCCTTGGCATGGGCATGCCCGCTAACATCCCAGATTGGGGTTGGGACTTATCAAACGGGCGGAACCTTCTGCCGAGTGGCGCATGGTGGGTCATAACTTTCCCAGGCTTGATGATTATCCTGCTGGCTTTAGGGTTCACTTTAATGGGCGAAGGCCTGAGCGAACTGTTGAGCCCAAAGCTGGAAGAGTGAAGTGAAAAAAATATGGCACGATCGTTGATGACTGTTGACGCGTTAACTGTGGAATACTGGACGAGAAAAGGAAAGATCCGTGCAGTTGAGAACCTGTCCTTCTCTCTAGAAAAATCTGAAACGCTGGGTATAGTCGGAGAATCGGGCTCAGGAAAATCCACGCTAGGCTTATCGTTAATAGATCTCGTTCCTTTCCCCGGTAGAATAACGCATGGAGAAATAATTCTTAACGGTAAGGCAGTTTTGAAGCTTCAAAAAGACGATTTGCGTAACTTGAGAGGGAAAGAAGTCTGTTACGTATTCCAAGACCCAATGACTTCCTTAAATCCTGTCAAGAAAATTGGTGACCATTTTGTTGAATTAATCCGAACTCACGAACCTCAAGTGACCAAACATCAGGCACTTGAACGCGCTAAAATTTTGCTCAAGGATGTGGGGATACAGCCTGAGCGAGTGAGCGATTATCCTCATCAGCTCAGCGGCGGAATGAGACAAAGAGTGATGATAGCTTTGGCGATAGCGCTTAAACCCGCCATAGTTGTTGCTGATGAACCGACAACGGCGTTAGACGTTATTGTTCAAGCAAAAATACTTGACCTTCTAAATGCGTTGCGTGACGCTTATGGAATGGCGCTAATCCTAATAACCCATGACTTGAGTATAGTGTTGCAAAGAAGTGACAGGATTATTGTCATGTACGCTGGGCAAATGGTTGAGTATGCGCCCAGCACAGAAGTTTACTCAAACCCCAAGCATCCGTATACGCAGGGGCTTCTTAAGTCAATTCCCAACATTGAACTCGCTGACCAAAAACTCGAAGCTATCTCGGGTTCTCCTCCAGATTTGCTTAACCTGCCCAAAGGCTGTCGATTCTGGCCTCGTTGTTACTGTGCCTTCGGAAAGTGCCGAAGAGAAGCTCCGCCGCTTATTGAAACTGGGACGGAACATTTCGCTAGATGCTTCCTGTACGAAGAAGGGAGAAAAACGTGACCCAAAACGAAACTCTCAAAGTTGAACATTTGAAAAAGTATTTTCCCGTGGAGAAAAGTTTCCTGGAGAGGATGCTGACGCGGACGCGGCATTTTGTCAGGGCAGTTGACGATGTGAGTTTCTCTGTCCTGAAAGGGGAAATTTTCACTCTAGCAGGGGAAAGCGGATGTGGAAAAACAACCACAGGCAAACTTGTTGTAAACCTCATGCAGCCGACTAGCGGAAAAATCTTCTTTAACAATGTTGAGATTACAGCACTTGATCACGAAGCACTCCGAATGCTAAAAAGGAAGCTGCAAATAATATTCCAAGACCCCTATGCCTCATTTAATCCTCGCATGAAAATTGGGGAAGCTGTGGGGCACCCGCTTGAAATTCACGATATAGCTAAAGGTCTTGAAAAACGCAGAAAGGTGCTGGAGATATTAGAGCGGGTAGGTCTTACGCCAGCAGAAAAATTCGTGGAGCTGTATCCGCATCAAATGAGCGGGGGGCAAAGGCAACGTGCAGCAATGGCTAGAGCGCTCATATTACAACCTGAATTCATTGTTGCAGACGAACCCGTTTCAATGATTGATGTTTCACTTAGAACGGCGATAATCGATTTGATGCTCAAGTTGAGGAAAGATTTCGGGCTTACGTACCTGTTTATCACGCATGATCTGGCAATAGCTAAATACATTTCCGACAGAATCGCCATCATGTACCTCGGGAAAATTGTCGAGTTAGCTGACAAGAAGACTATTTTTGCCAATCCCCTGCATCCTTACACTCAAGCGCTGTTGGCGGCTATTCCTGTTCCAGTTCCAGAAGCAAAGCGGAAAAAAACCGAACTCATAGGCGACGTACCTTCCGCTATACACATACCTTCAGGCTGCCGTTTTCGCACAAGATGCCGGCGCATGGGAAAAGCGTGCAAAGAGAAAGAGCCACAGTTGATTCCTGTTTCGCCTAACCACTATGTTGCATGCAGTTTGGCTGAAAACTGAGGCTTTTTAGGGCAGAGACACTTGTGTTCAACACAAATACTCCACGTTTGACATTAAAAGTTAAAGTAGCCTCACTGCACTTTTCCGTTTTTGGCATTTTTCTTTCATTTTTCGAGTATACGCGTATATCAGTTAGTACCAACAACCATTCAAAACGTGTATTGAGGACAGAAGCATTACTACGTACAATACATGTTAAGGAACAGAGGAAAAGCCATGTTTAAGAAAGAAATGCTGTTTTGTTTTGCCCTGATTCTGATGGGCCTGCTAGATTGGGTAACCACAGTTACTGGCACACTCTGTTTCGGCGCAGTAGAAATTAACCCTCTGTTCGCAGGATTAACAAACACAAACATTCTGCTTTTTAGCGTAATAAAACTCACAGCAGTTGTACTTACAGGACTCCTGTTTTATAAAGCAGGCACAATTGTGACAATGGTAAAAAGCAGTTCACATTTAGGAAAACGCGCTTTGGAATCAGGATATGCTCTATCACTCATGATGCTCACGTTTGTAGTCACGAACAACCTAATCACAGTTGCCAGAATCATGTAAAAATCAACGCCAACACACGTGGTTTTATTCAGACGTCTTTCTCAACTGAAATTTTGTGGCTGCAAGAGGCGCTGGGGAAGGGACTCGGACGCTCGTGAAAGAGGGGGCAATCCCTCTCGATACGTTTCTTCGCAGCTATTTCCCTCTGTTTTCTCTCCGAGAGCAGGTTTGGCAGGAGATGAAACACAAGAGTCAAAAGGAAGCCAGATGTCCCCATTGTGGGCGAGAATTGCCAAAGGAACTAGGAAATGAAGAGCGCCAAGTGGATGAGATAGTCAAGTGTCCTCGATGTGGCAGCACTAGAAACTGGAAAGATGCAAAACGGTACACAGCATCGGGGGTCATTCAACGCTACTATTGTAGAGACTGCGGACGCAGGTTTTCAAAGCAGCCATAATTTTTTTGGCATATTCCCTCTTTTTTCCAAACCTTTTCTGTTTTATTCAGCTACAGTTTTTTCTTTTCTGGCGCTTGTTTTTCTAGTGCCCACAGTGCAGCTGGATATTCGGCGATATTTTTGTGGAAAATGCCCTCTGGGTCTATTAGGTTTGGTTTGTAGGTTTTTTGTTCCCAGAATTGATCTATCATTTTTTTCTCATCGACGGTGATGCTTTCAAGCTGTGTTCTGGTGAAATTTGTGACCTTTCTTGCGATTTCATTGAAGTCGAATTGCTGGAGTTTCTCTGTCTGAAGTAGATTTTTTAGACTTGAATCTAAGGGGATTGTACTGATGGCGTCAGGATTGAGTTCGTAAAGCTTGGGTCTTTTTCGGGTTAAGCTGTCGATTATTGCGCATTTGCGGAACTTTCCGTAATCGATTTTTATGTCAGCGATTCTGTGAATGTCAAATACGTCGCGAGCTGTTTTTCTGTATAGCATGGCGCAGAATTTGTTTGCGAATAATTCTTCTTTAACGGGCGTCGTGATTTTGAATGTTTCTTGTGTCCCTATGTGTCGAAATTCAGCATGCGTGTCTGTTTTGAGGTAGGAGTCCTGCGCATATATCCTATTTCTATTTTGCAGGTGTCTTCTGCGCCTGCAGCATTGAGATATTTGACCGTGAATCTTGTAAGAGGGTAGCTTGCCGAGATAGCTATCTTAGTTTTGTCGTATCCTTGTCTGTAAAGGATGTCTTTCAGTCGCTTGTCGATTTCTTTTCTGACTTCTCCCCAATCCGCCGTGTTTTCGTGCCGATAATTGAGGTCTAAGTCTATTGAGAGTCTTAGACTTTCCGGGGAATAGATGAAGGTGAAGGCAGTTCCGCCATAGAGTGATAATCGGTCTGAGAGGAATTTTACAGCTGAAAGGTCTTCAAGTATATCTGATATTCGGCAGGTTTTTTCTATGTCTCTGCTATTGAAGCCGTATTGTAATGCTAGTGATTGGAAGTCGTATTTTCTCTTCACTTGATTCATATTCCTTTTAGTTTTTCTTCAAGGCTTTCAGGGATGTAGAGGCGCCATCTTTTGTTGAGTTTGCCAGGTTCTCCGCGTATGAGGTACTGCGGTGCTCCTTTGACTTGTTTTTTCAGTTTTTCGAGAAGGTCAACGTTTAGGTGTTCGTAAAATGGAGACATATCTCTTAAGAGTTCTAGGAAATACCCTGCTTCTCTCGTGAGGATTTGCTTTCCTTTTTGGATAATTAGTGTTGCGGTCTTTTCGAGGTCGATTCCGCCAAGTTCTGCGAGGCTTTTTATGCACTCTTCCCAACCGCCCGCGTATTGCACTCGGTCGAGGCATTCGATGAAAGTTCTTTCTTTGGTGCTCACTCTTATGAGGTCTTGGCCGTAGGGTTTATCGATGATTTGCGAGATTGTGTCTTTTGTGAATACTGGTGTGAACACAAACCGTCCGTAGTTGAATGAGTCGAACCTAGTTTGTGGTTGCACACATACGTAGGCTTCGTTGAATGCTGAATATGCACTGCCGTAGTACTCGAGGGCTGTGTGATAACCTAGGTAGTAGTCTTTTCGTATCTTGGAAGCAATGAGAAACTTATCAGTTTCCTGTCGTTCTGGTTTCTCAAGTGGGCTCAGTACTGCATAGAGGCCCTTCCTTATAGGCTGCAGTCTTCCTGTCTCGATTAGCCTGGTTACATATTTTCGGTAGATGTACCTACGGTCTGCCGAAGGTCCTATGATATTTAAGGCAAACTGCACTATTTCGCTGAAGGTGACTATTCTCTTTGGCAGGAGATTTCTGTAGAGGTCTTCGGTTTTTCTTCTCATGTTTTTTCACATTTTTAATGCAGTATGCCCTTTATTGGATAACTGCATTAAAATATTTAAAAATTTCGGAGGTGAATTTTTCAGAAATTTACCGCAGTTACCCCCAACAAGGCATGCTGCAGTAAATTGTCGCAAAAGGCCAGTTCATTTATATCACAATACTGCATTTTTTGCAGTATTATGGTATGTATCAAAACTTTTTAAAACTAGCAACGCCGACTCAAGATGACTTGGCACCTACACAACCTGTTCTATTGAATCAAAGGGGGCGCTCTTTGTTTCTCTTAAAGTTTTCATTCGGAACTCTGCAAACGTGTAATCTTGTGGAATGGAATCTTTCTGGGGAAAAGCGTTTATTAGTATGAAAGTAAAATATTCTTACTGATGAATATGACAGGAGAGCCTGAAGTAACTACAATCAGCGAAAAAGGGCAAGTAGTTATTCCTCAGTCTATACGAAAGGAGCTTGGGATAAAGCCAAAAACAAAGTTTCTAGTCTACGGCAGAGGTGACACCGTGATAATGAAAAAGCTCGAGTTGCCTGACTTAAAGAAAGAGTGGGAGGACATCTTTAAGCAGATGAATAAAAAAGAACTCAAGATATCCGATAAAGAAATCCAGAAAGAAATAGAAGAAGCCAGAAAAGTAGATAGATGATTTGAAGCTTCGGGTTGTGCTTGACACCAACGTTTTGATAAGCGCCATTATTTCTGTTGGCAAACCAAGAGAACTCTTAAGGAGAGGCATATCGAAGCAGTTTTCCATTGTTACATCAGAGCTTATTTTAAAGGAGCTCGGAATAGTCCTTCGCAGGCCAAAATTCAAAACCAGCAAAGACGAAGTTAATAGGATTATTCTTGCGTTGATGCAAACAGCCGAAGTTGTAAATGTAACGTCAAAACTCAGGGCAGTTGAAGAGGACCCCAAAGATAACATGGTTATTGAGACGGCCCATGATGGAGGCGCTGACATGATTGTTACTGGAGATAGCCATCTTTTGGCGCTGAAGAGTTTTAGAGGAACAAAGATAATTACTATCGAACAAATGCTCGATTGCCTTGGAGGAAAAACGACTTAGGAATGCCACCGAAAAGAAGAAGGATAACTAACCCGATGCTGACGGAAGCCGCATCCGCTGCAGTTTTTCTTATGAGAAAGAAGCCTAACCTCGGGGAGGATAGCTTATTCCTGACCCTGAAACGGCTTAAGCCACATATTGGCGATTCTGATCTTGTGGTTGGCATAACCCGGGCAAAAGGCGCATTGTTTAAGCCTGAGTATTTGACCAGTGAGCTTAAGCAAGAAATAGATGAGTGGGATAGATTAGAGTAAGAAGATTGCAGCCAAATCCCCGGGTGTTTTTGCAATAGTGGTCGGACTCGGACCCTTAACCAGCGGGTGATATCGCCAACTGAAACGTTTTCTCCGCAGCTATTTTCCCTCTTTTTTCTCTCCGAGAGCGGGTTTGGCATGTGCTCTTGGCTAAGAACATGGGAGCGTAACTGTTGCAGTTTGAGCCCTACTGGTACTTCTTCGACAACGGCGAAGCGATGGAGCAGTTTACAACTCTAAAGAGCATGGTCTTCTATTGCGATCTATATTTCACTAACCTAGAAATTCGCGTGCGCTTCGCTTGCTTGGTTAGTGCCTTGCTGGTTGAAAAGCTACTCTTCAAGCGTTCTCTCTAAAATACTCGCTAAGAAGGAAAAAAATGGGTTCTAGGTAAGGACATTACCCATGTTCTCTTAAGACAAAACCGAGGTTAAGACTATTAGTTAACTCAATTGTCTGGGAATTGCCCAATAACTGCCGACGTCGCCTTTCACCCATTTGCCTCCTATACTCGTAACAACATCATTAATGTCATCCCATTCAGCCTTCAAGAATTGAATTGGTTTCACTATAACGTATTCGTCTTTTACCGTGAAACTTAGTAGCTTGCGCTGCTCTGAGCTGAACTCTTTTTCAACTTCGCTTGTGTCTTGGCTTGATTGAATCCGCAATTCCTTCAGAGGCTGAATTTCAGGTTCAGGGCTTATCGTAGACTGAGGTTGATTTCTTGAGCCTATCGCAGGCTGAAATTCTCTTGAGCTCGGCACAAGGAGTACGTTGAATTCTGGCGCGTAGACAACGTCGAACTCCTGGATTGGGTATGATTCTGCAGCGTCTTGAAATTTGTCGCTTCTTACGATTGCGGTTACTTGTTTGGAGAACAAGTCGTATTTTATGTCTAAGAGTTCAGTGTCGTCTGGGAGGTTGGAAGCAAAAGAGTTTGTTTTTCCTCGGAGTATTTTCATGAGGAATTCAGGACGAAATTTTATAATTCTCATTTTCATAACAGTAACCACTTGAGTTTGTCTTTCTTAAGGCAGGGTATCTAATGTGCATATTTATCTTTTTGCCATGGTTTGCTGGACGTTCGTGACCGTGAGGTCAATGCCTCTCAGCGTTTCTTCGCAGCTTTTTCCCTTTTTTCTTTGTAAGGGAAAACGGTCTTCTAGGTGAAGATTTTGTGGGCTGGAACCCCTAACCAATTAACTGTTCTAGGCGCGCTGGCTTGTCCCTAAATTAATAAGTGCAGTTGGGGTCTCGTATTCTATGGCTAACGTCCAAGCTTAGGAGGTGAATCCTAGCGGG
>Ga0256868_10000412_pt1 | contig 25225 bp, 20 predicted proteins | sample RVTome_13_FD_187341 | JGI IMG/M metagenome (GOLD analysis project Ga0256868, IMG submission 187341) | Soil microbial communities from uranium-contaminated site in the Upper Colorado River Basin, Wyoming, United States - RVT92D227 HiSeq ...
CATTGTGGCCAGAATGGCGAATATCATCACCAGGTAGAAGTAGCTCGCTTTGGATTTTAACACGATACCAGCTATCTTAGGTCTCGGGACAGGTAACCCGTTGGGACCCCCCGTGATGCTGTAAAGCTGGAGGATGACCCAGATAATTATGAACTGGGCGGCTACGGTTGCCATAATCAGGTAGAATCCCTTAATCTTTAGCGACGGTAACCCAAAAACCAACCCCACCAATCCCGCGCTCAGGGCAGCCACGGGCAGGGCTGTGAAGAAGGACCAGCCAAGCTTGGCACAGAGAATGCCTGAAACATAACCCCCCACGGCCATAAAGGCAGCATGGCCCATGGAGATCTGACCACAATAACCGGTAAGGATATTGAGACCGTGTACGCTAACAATGGTGATGCCGATGATGATCGCTATGGTAAGCAGGGTATCAGTGAGAAAGAACGGGAAGGTAAAAAGAAGGACGAAGAAGGCTGCCAGTATCCCCCACTGGGTCTTGGTTCGGAAAATAGCCATGTCCTGTGCATAGTTTTGCTGAAAGACCCCGCAGGGTAAATCCATTTATCTAAATCCTTTCTATTCGTTTTAAACCAAACAGGCCGTAGGGTTTAAAGATGAGGACAATGATCATTACAATAAATGGGAAGACAGAAGCCAACCCACCGGCAGGGAGCATTGGGTCCAGGTATCCGGCTGCTATATTCTCCAGCATACCCAGCATGATTCCAGCAACAACAGCTCCCTCAACCGAGTCAATTCCTCCCAGGAGCACGACAGCGAGCGCTTTCAAGCCGACATTTTCCATTTGTATCGTGACACCACCTTGGCCACCTAAAAGAATGCCACCGATGATGCCAACAACCCACGCAATTGCCCAAGAGATGGCATAAACCATAGTCACTTTAATGCCGGCAACCTGCACCACCTGCTCATCCTCGGCAGTGGCTCTCATCGCCAGACCAATTCTGGTATAACGAAAAAAAATGATGAGTATCGCTACGGCAACAATAGATACCATGATGCCAATTAATATCTCCGGAGGCACGGATATCTCACCCACTTGCAGGTTAATCGTTGGCAGTAATCCGTGGTAAGTGTAATATTGGCTCCCCCAAAAAAAGACCGCTACTGCATCCAATAGAGTGGCCAGACCCATCGTCACCATGATGATCGCCAGTACTGGTTTACCAACCATAGGACGTATAATGAGGCGTTCTACTACCAGGCCCATTATTATAGCCACTGCTATCGCAATGATCAGGCTGATCCATACTGGTAAGTGGAGCATCCCTAAAAAGGTATAGCCCAAGTAACCACCAATCATTACAAATTGCCCCTGGGCAACATTAAAAGCCTTGGAACATTTAAGAACGATGACAAAGCCGAGAGCCACCAGGGCATAGACCATGCCCTGGGAAAAACCGGTTACCACTAATTGTATAAAAAAAGCCATTAATCATCTCCCTCGACAGAGTTAATTCTGATCGTGTTCTTCATTGTCCTCGCTTTTCCATTTTGGGCTTTGACCTCAACTTCTATTGGCACCTCAGTCTTATTATTGTAGATGGCAAGAATAAGCTCATGGTAGCGATCCTCTAAAAATGCCCTTCTCAGCTTCCTTGTTCTAGTCAGCTCGCTTTCCTCCGGATCAAATTCCTTGTGGAGATTGACATATTTCTTCACCCTAATGCCTGCGGGTAAATCTTGATTGATTCTATCGATATAACTCTTCACTAACTGGTAAACCTCTGGCTTCTGGGAAAGCTCTGCAAAAGTGCGATAGGCAATCCCTCTTTGCCCCGCCCACTGGCCGACGCTGCCATAGTTGATGACTATGATTGCCGAGGCGTAAGCTCTTTGGGTGCCGGCCAGAACCCAGGCGTCTTTGATATAAGGGCAGAACCGCAACCGGCTCTCAATAAACTGAGGAGCCAGTTTATCGCCATTGGATAGATCAACAATGTCCTTAAGTCTATCTTTAAAAACAATATGTCCATCTTCCCTGACAAAACCACTGTCCCCACTATAGAACCAACCGTCTTTAAGTACCTCAGCAGTCTTATCTGGATCCTTATAATAACCAATAAAGATACCAGGCTGCCGATAGATGAGTTCACCTTTATCGGTTATTTTTACCTCTGCCCCATTTTGAACAGGACCTACCGTCTCTAAGCGGATATCATCATTCTTGGCACCCGACAGCGCACCACCTTCTGTTGTCCCATATAGGCTTTTCAGAGGTAGATTTAGCGCATGGTAGAATCTGAACGCTTCAGGGCTGAGCATTGCCCCACTATTGCAGCAGATTCTGGCATTTGACAGACCAAGGCTATCCCTCAGAGGCCTAAATAGGACGATGTTTGCCAAAGCATAAAGTGTTCTCCACAACAAACTTAGCTTTTCCTTTCTATACTTAAATCCAGCCATTTTGTAACCAATGGGCATTAAAAATCGGAAAGCTAATCTCTTGATGACATCAGCTTCCAGAATTCTTGACTGAACCTCACTTGCTTGATTCTCCCATAGCCGAGCCCCATAAAATATCACATTGGGTCCTATTTCTCTGGTATCCTGTTGCTGGGTTTCTGGTTTTTCAAAGAAGTTCAGGATGGCAGCTGAAAGGAGGTGACAACCAATCGCAATCCATTGCTCGGTTATCCAAGCGGGTGGCAGAGAGGGGACGACATTATCATTCTCATACCAAGGATCGAGATGCAAAAACCAGTCAGAACTGGCCTTCATTGTCTTATAGGTATGAACAGCTCCTTTGGGAACCCCGGTGGTTCCCGAGGTGTAAACGAGAGCGCAGATATCATCCGCACTACCGGTTTTCAGATTCTCCTCAAATGCTCCGAGGTGTTCCTGCTCGTAATTTTCCCCAAGGTGCAGCACCTCTCTATATCCCACCAAAATAAGGTTATCATAGCGAGCCAGCCCTTTATAGTTCCAGTAAATAATCTTTTTGAGGAATGGAAGCTCGTCCTTGATTTGAAGAAGCTTATCAACTTGCTCCTGGTCTTCAACGATAGCAAACCTCGCCTCGGAGTTTTGGGCAATATATTTTATCTCCAGGGGAGTTAAATCCGAGTATAATCCCACTGAAACCCCATGGTTAGCTTGGGTAGCTAACTCAGCATAATACCACTGTGGGGCATTATCCCCAATAATAAGCACCTTATCTCCGGATCCAAAACCGAGGGATAGTAAACCAAGTGCTAAGCGCTTCACATTGATATAGTAATCCTTCCAAGAATAAGGCCGCCATATGCCATTGTGCTTATAGCGTATAGCAATACGGCTATCACCATACTTTTCATAGTTATGGTGAAGTATCTGGGGCCAAGTATCACCCTTATCAACCTTTTCTTTAAATACCTGCTTCATTTTAATAGTCATTACCCCTGTTCATCTTTTTAAGTCAACCATCTCTTCTTTCGCCGGTAGTGTTTTACTTCACGGTAGCTCTTTTCAGAACCTACAGCCGATAGCCCCATATAAAATTCCTTAATATCCTCATTATCCCTTAACATCTCAGCCGGCCCATTAATAACTATCCTACCGTCCTCCATCACATAACCATAATTAGCGATGTTAAGGGCCGCTCTTGCATTTTGCTCCACTAAAAGTATTGCCACTCCTCGCTCAACATTGATTCTTTTAATAATTTCATAGATTTCTTGCATCATCAATGGAGCAAGACCGAGCGAAGGCTCATCCAGAAGCATGAGCTTGGGCCGGGCCATCAGTGCACGTCCTATTACTAACATTTGCTGTTCACCGCCAGACAGATAACCACTTGTACGATGGTGGAAGCTTTTAATCCTGGGAAAGTAATCAAATACCATCTCGAGATCTTTTTTGACCTGCCCCCGGTCTTTACGACGATGAGCGAATACCATCAAGTTCTCCTGAACAGTCAGGTGTGCAAGAACTCTCTTCCCTTCCATCACCTGGCTCATCCCCAAAGCAGCAATATCTTGAGTATTGAGCCTATCTATCCTTTTGCCATCAAAATAAATGCTGCCGTCAGTCACCTCTCCTTCTTCTGTCTTCAGCAGCCCTGATATTGCCTTAATGGTGGTAGTCTTGCCTGCGCCATTTGCCCCGAGCAGGGCAACAATTTTCCCGTCACCCACCTCAAGTGATACGCCCCGAAGCACTTGAATAATATTCACATATACCACTTCAATGTTATTTACTTGAAGCATTTTGTTTAACCTGCTTTAGTCTTCTGTTCTCTTGAGGCCTCCATTTCCTGCCCTAAGTAGGCTTTGATAACTGCTGGGTTGCTTTTAATTTCAGCTGGAGTGCCTTCAGCGATTTTACACCCAAAATCAAAAACGATGATCCGATCGGCAATATCCATAACCACCCTCATATCATGTTCAACAAGGATAATACATCTAACCCCATCCCTTAGGACAGGAATATCGGGATAGGTAGCTCCCTGACCTTCAAATATATCAATGATAAATCTGGCGATATCCTCTTTCTCTTCGAGGTTCATCCCGGCCATAGGCTCGTCAAGAAGTAGGACTTTCGGTTCCAGGGCTAAGGCTCTTCCCAACTCAACCCTTTTTCGCATCCCATAAGGTAGAACAGCAACAACCTTTTTTCTGACATGCTGTATTTCAAGAAAGTTGATGATCTCCTCCACTGTCTGGCGGTGTTCGATTTCCTCCTGACGTGCCCAACCAAAGTATAGGGCATCGGTGAGAAAGTTTTGCTTCATAAGCACATGTCGGGCAGCCATCAGGTTATCCAAAGTGCTTAGTCCGGTATAAAGCTCAATATTTTGAAAGGTTCTGGCAATGCCGAGTTTAGCCAACTTATCGGGGCGTACTCGGGTTATTTTTTGCCCATCGTAATATATTTCCCCCTTTTGAGGTCGGTAAAAGCCATTTAAACAGTTGAGAAGGGCGGTCTTCCCAGCACCATTCGGCCCAATAATAGCCAAAATCTCATTTTCTCTGATATCCAGGCTCACGTCATCTAAGGCTCGTACACCACCAAAGCTAAGGCCAAGGTTTTCAATCCGTATTTTAATAGGCTTTTCAGTTTCCATCCCTATAGTTTCTTACCCCACATGTTTCTCTCACTTTTGATTATTTCAGTTAGAAGGTTTTTGTGGATTCCTATATCTTTATTTTGATAATTATTTTTATTTCTTTTATAAATGCACTTAAATTTAAGTCTTATCGTTAGATTTCTGCTAATGGAGACTGTAAGCAAACCCTTTCACACAATTAGAAAAGGACGCCGTAGGCCTTACTGAAGTCGATCATGGCTCTGACATTGTCAGGTTTGGCATCCTCCATTCCTGCCCCCGTGGAGAGAATGAATCCCCCGTTCCTTCCTACAGTGTCGATGAGACCTTTGCAGTAATCTTTGACCTGATCCTCCGTACCTGTACACAAGAGACTGAGAGGAACATTACCTGCAATGCAGGCTATCTTTCCCACTGTCTGTTTTGCGCTCGTCATGTCGGTACGATCAAACCACCATACAGTCGTCCCTTTAGGCAGGTCGGAGATAACCTCCAGGCGGGAATTATATCCGCCTTCTGCAAATAGGTAAGGGACCAGACCTTCGTTGACAAGGCCAGTAATAACCTTTTTCAGTGTGGGCCAATAGAAGGTCCGGAATTGCTTGTCCGACATGAACCCATCCGCGCCTTTATGGAGGGGCATAAAAGTAATAGGGTGGCCGGTGGCTCTGCCGGCTTCTATTCCTGCTTTTACCATGAAGGGTGTCAGTCTCTCACAGGCCTCCAAAAGCTCATCAGGATGCCTGTACATATCCATCATAACTCCTGCAGTGCCACGAAGGCTGTCTCCAATCACATCAAAAGGGGCCCTTGCGAGTCCACCCGAAAGGATGGGATACCCTTTTCCCATGATCGATCTGTTTATTACCTCCACTTCATTGGCCCACCGAATCGCCTCAGATGCAGCATCCATCATGTCGTGAAGGGCCTTCTGAACTCCCGGCGTCCCGAGAGGGAGAATCGCAGGGGCCACAAGGACCAATTCACTGATCAGTGGTAGGAGCGGTATGCTTTCGAATAGTTTCAGGGATCTGAAGATGCGTGGGAAATAGACTCGCAGGAAGTACCCACTCGGATCGTCGATCAGGTCCTGATACTCGTCCACTTTCATGTACTCCCCTTCTACAAACTGATAAGACCGCTCTTTGGACACCCCATGCCCAGGCCACTTGAAGAGGGTGTAATCCAGAAGGTCAAAAACCTTGCCGGGAGGCATTAAACCAGGACCGTCGTAGGCATCGGGTGCAAATTCATCACAATATTTCTCCCACATCCGTGCCAATGCACCGTAATCATACATAGCGTCATACAACGTCGATCCCGCATAATGAGCGGGGAAGAAGCCTGAGGCTGGACAGACCGGGACACGCTGCGGAGGCTTTATCAGCTGAATCGCATCTTTGACGAGGTTGGTCCGCTCTTTATAGGCCCTTTCTGCATCAGGACTTTTGAAGAGAACTCCCTCCCCTGAGAGCCAGGTGCCAAACTTCTGCTCCTGCTTGTCCCTTACATAATCGTCAACCTCTGTCCATCTTTCTTTCATTTCAGTTCGCCCTTCAAGGCTTCTCTTCAAATAAACTTGAACTAAGCTCTTCTTGAATTCCTATATCTCTCTTAGGTTGAGACAAAGAATTAGCTCGTATAATACGATCTTTAGGCGGGGGAACTTTGGCGGTGACGACTAAACACTATGTACTTTTCTCCAGGTCAGCTTAGTAATGGTAATTCTTGCCTCTTTAATATCCCTCTTATGGAGACGAGCACAAAAGCATCCATAAGAATTAAATCCGGAATCGATAGGATTACATGCCTAAATACGCTTTTCTCACCTGATCGACCTGAATGAGATCCTTTGCCTTGCCTGATAAGGCTATTTTCCCCACCTCTAAAACGTAGGCTCTATCGGAAATGCCTAATGCCATACGAGCATTCTGTTCAACCAATAAAACCGTGACACCCGATGCATTTATCTCTCGAATCCTTCGAGCAAGATCTTGCACTGCAGAAGGTGCAAGTCCTAACGATGGCTCATCTAATAACAGTAGTTTTGGCTTACTCATTAAAGCCCTTCCAATGGCGAGCATTTGCTGCTCGCCGCCGCTCAGCGTCCCTCCTCTTTGGCGACTCCTCTCCTTAAGTTTTGGAAAGAGCACATAAACGCTTTCAAGACTACCCATTACCTCCTTTTTATCCGAGCGCAAGTAAGCACCCATCATCACTAAGTTTTCATATACATCCATTTCAGGGAATATCCGTCTTCCTTCCGGGCAATGAGAGATACCCTTCTTTACGATCTTGTGAGGAGGAAAACCGTTAATTTTCTCTCCCAGGAAGGTAATTTCGCCTGACCTGGGAGTGAGAAGGCCTGAGATGGTTCTAAGGGTTGTGCTTTTACCAGCGCCATTTGCCCCAAGAAGTGATACGACCTCCTTCTCCCCTACATCGAGCGTAACATCTCTCAGGGCTATGGATTTGCCATAGTATACGTTTAAATTAGATATTTGAAGCATTGACTACTCTTCTCTGCCGAGGAAAGCTTCCAGAACTGTCTCATTTTTACTGATTTCCCCGGGTGTTCCATCCGCGATTTTCTTGCCGAAATTGAGCACGATAATCCGGTCTGAAAGTGTCATTGCCACCCTCATATTATGTTCTATCAGAACAATCGTTACTCCTCTATCTCGTATCTTCTTAGCGATCTCCATTACCTCATTGCACTCCTCCCCACTCATGCCCGAAGTAATTTCGTCGAGAAGCAACAGGTCAGGCTCTTCAATCAGAGCCATCGCCACCATCAGACGCCTCTGTTGAGCATGCGTCAGGTCGCTCGCAAGGGCGTGCTTGACCTTCCCTAAATGCGTAAACTCTAAAACATTATCAATTCTTTGAGCCGTCTCTTGAGAAGCATGTTTTTTCCGAGTGCGCGCAATCATAGCAATGGCAATATTTTCCGTGACGGTTTGGTTATGAAAGAGTTTAGTAGCCTGGAAGGTTCTACTGATTCCTTTCAAAGCAATCTTGTAAGACAATTCGTTCGTAATATCGTGTTCTTCAAACTTGATCCGTCCGGAGTCTGCTTCATAGACGCCTGTGATCAGATTGAAGATCGTTGTTTTCCCTGAACCGTTTGGTCCAAGGAGGCCCAATATCTCACCTTGCTTGACTTCAAAACTCAATTCGTCGACTGCCTTGATTCCGCCGAAATTCTTGCACAAATCATGAATTTCTAAGATTGGCCCTTCTTGTTTTGCCACTTATTTTTCTCCCCGTTTCCTTAAATAACCTGCCAGCTTTTGAAACCCACCATAGATTCCTCCGGGAAAGAGTAAGATAACAGCAACCAGAATGGCTCCCATAAAGGAAGGTCTCCAGATATACAATCCTTTTAGAACCCCCCTTAGAGCCTCAGGCACTCCAACCACGATCAATCCCCCTATAATTGGCCCAATTAATGACCCACCTCCTCCGACCACAGTGCAAGCAAGAATGGAAAATGAAGAACCAATCGTGAAGTAATTCGATGAGATGTATGTTTGATATGAAATAAACATGGCTCCAGCTAACCCCGTAAAGGCAGCGGAAAGAGCAAAAGCGAGCCTCTTGTATTTTGTAGTATTGATGCCAAGATGTGGAGCCAAGTCTTCATCTTCACGAATGGCGGTTAAGATCTTTCCCCAATAAGACTCTACGAGGATCTTGGTTCCAAAGAGTATCGCGATGATGAGAACGATCTCTATGTAGAAAAAGGCCGTATCACTCTTCAGCAATCGAGGAATCCCCCTGAGACCCGCTTCTGCCCCTGTGATTTTGTGGGCATTGATTAAAACCGCATTCACAACCCCGGTGAATGCCAAAGTTCCAATGGCGAAGAACATCGAGCGAAGTTTGAGAAATGGAATAGCAGCCAGGTAACCTACGGCAAAAGCGATGAAGGGACTGAAAATCAAAGCGATCCACGGCGAAACGCCTAACCTCAAGGTGATTAGTGCCATCGTGTAACCACCGACACCATAGAACACAGACTGAGAAAGCGAAGGATACCCCATGTATCCAATGACGATGTTATAACACATGGCGGTAATAATGCTAAAACCAATCGTGACCATCAAACGAAGTGAGTAGCCAGACTTAAAATAAAGGGGAAGCATGCATGCTAGAATGACAACTGCTATGAAAAAGTAGGTCGTTCTCTTTTTGAACAAATCCAGTATCCTCACCATTTATATCTGTCGCCCCTTCTTCCCGAATAAGCCACTGGGTTTCAGTAGTATGACGATGATCATAAATACGAAGGCAACAGCCCCTCCATATCCACCAGAAACATACGTGGTAACAAAAGTGTCCACAAACCCTAACAGAAACGCTCCAACAATGGCCCCACCCAAAGAGCCCATGCCACCCAGAATGATGATGGCAAACCCCATGATCTCTGCGTTTCCCCCCATGGTAGGAGACGCAGCCGTGATGGGTGCTGTTAACATTCCACCGATCGAGGCCAGCATGGTTCCAAGGGCAAACGTAATCAGCCCTACGGTATTGACGTTGACCCCGATCAGCCAGGCGGCTTCTTGGTCTTGCGAGACACCCCGAACGGCACATCCAAACTTGGTCCATTTAAGAAATGCATAAAGAAGTAGGGCGATCGAGATCGAGACAATAATAATAACGACATTATGCAAACCAATTGCCGACCTCCCTATCTTCAACACATAGCTGAACGGAGTTTGGATTCGCAAAGGCCAAGCGCCCCAGATATTTGTGATCACATTGATAAGTATCGTCGATAAGCCCATACCACAAATGATGGCAACGACGGGTGATGCACCCGTGCCACGGAAGAATGCGCGTTCCAACGCTGCACCTCCCCCAAAGGCCGCAAGTGCTGCAATAAAGAGGGACGGAACGAATGGAAGGCCTAACCATTCAATCAAACTGTAATGGATGAAGGCTCCCAAGGCGTACATGGCACCATGTGTCAGATTGGCTATCTTCATGACACCGAATATGAGGGTCAAACCTAATGCCATGATCATACAGATGGCGGTTTGGACCAATGCGTTTAAGATGACTTGGACTATCATAGCTACACTATCCCATCAAAAAAAACCAAAAAAAAACTCCCCTCCTCCGGAGGGAGGGGGGAATTTGGTTTCTTTTGTCCACCCCCACCCTCACCCTCCCCCATCGAAGGGGGAGGGGAAATATTGGGGGATATCAAATATCTTTGGCAAGGTTTATGCTGATCACTTTTTCCGCTCGTGGAAATCCTTAATAACGCCATCAATTACTTCTTTTTTCGGATAGGTGACTTTCTTAATCTCCATTGTTTTTTCGTCTACGACCATGAAGGCTGCAGGGACTTTGATTCCTTCCTCTGTCCATCCGGCGACCTGTACCTCCATCAGGGCCTGATTATTATCCCATAGTTTATTTCCTCTCTGAGGAAGCATGGGGGTCTTTAATTGTGACTTCAACAAAAAGTCGAAAGGCAACTCAGCAAGTGCCTGGTTGAATTTGGCACCGTCCGTCACTGTACCTGCAGCGTATGCTGCTGAGACCAAAACCATTATTTCATCCCAGCCCCAAGGAACGAGATCGATCGGGTACTCATTATACTTGGCAAAGTAATCCCTACCCCACTGTCGAACCTTAGGATCCGGATGGGTAAAAGGCTCCACGCCTTCTCCCTGGTAGACATGTGAGAGGTACGAAGCGTATTTAGGACCCAGCATGGTCCGTGCCTGAATATCCGTCATGCCTGTGTACGCACAGAAGTAACCCTTAAATCCCAATTCTTTGGCCTGCAAGTAAATATCACAACCCGCCTGGGTTCCAGAATATTCACCCGTTGCTCCGTGCACAATTACGTCTGCACCTAAATTCATTGACTTCGTCAGGTATGATAAAAACTTCGATTCTGAGAGAGGGACTTTGTATTGCTGCCAGTCAATCTTGTCGCGTGGTACGCCAACCTTAACTAAGGCGTTAACCCATTGTTGCCCACCTGGAGTTCCCATAGCACCCGTCTCGGAGTATACAGATGGCCGTTTTAGGTTGAATTTCTTGATCACATACGAAGCAGTCGCGGGCATGACTTGGGGAGCAGTATTTCTGTACCGGTAATTAAATCCTCCAATCTTCTCAGTCATGAATGGACTGGCAGTAACCATCGGTACCTTCATCTCAACGAGTTTGGGGAAAATGGGTTCGTAGAAAGAGCCAAGCACCGTGAGCATCGCGAATATACCTTTATCTAAGGCGCGCTGTGCTGCCATTGGAGATTCCTCGAGTTTTGCTCCATCGTCCTCCATGATAAGCTCAAAATGGTATCTGTCGTTTCCAATGGGCACACCATCCGGATAGAGTACCTTGTTGATATACTCAATTGCCCATTGATGGGGGTGTATAAGAGGCCAGGAATAATTACTCAAAGGACCGGTCATGTCACCTACAAAGCCTATCTTGGCGATTTTAATGTTACCGGCTGCATGTAGAGACCCCGCGCTAACAACTGCAATAACAATGATAGCGATTACCATGAATGCAAAATATCTTCTTTTCATTTTTAAACCTCCTTTCCTTTGGCCGCTTAGAGCGGGTGATCTATTAGATGATCATTTGTTCCGGTCGCGCCATTCCTTGAGAAGGGAATTAATCAAGTCTTGTTTCGGATAGGTTTCTGAAGTAATCTTCATTGTTTTTTCGTCCACGAACATGAAGGCTTTGGGTATTTTGATTCCTTCTTCTGTCCATCCACAGACCATGACCTCCATCAAGGCTTGACCTTTTGCGTCGAATAGTTTCTTGTCTCTCTGAGGACTCATTGGTGTTTTTAGATGAGGCTTCAACAAAAAGTGGAATGGCAGCTCAGCAAGTGCTTGGTTGTATTTGGCACCGTCCGTAACAGTACCTGCATGGTAGGCTGCTGAGACCAAAACCATAATTTCATCCCAGCCCCAAGGAACGAGATCGATCGGGTACTCATTATACTTGGCAAAGTAATCCTTGCCCCATTGTCGAATTTTAGGATCCGGATTGGTATAAGCATCCACGCCTTCCCCTTGGTATACTTTCGTAAGGTATGAAGCGTAGTTTGGACCAAGTATTTTCCGCGCTTCAACATCCGTTAGACCCGTGTACGAACAGAAGTAACCCTTATACCCCAATTCCTTGGCCTGCAAGTAGGTAGCACAAGCCTGCGGCGTTCCAGACCCTTCACCCGTTGCTCCTTGCACAATTACGTCAGCACCCCACTTCATTGACTTCGTCAGGTAGGTTAGAAACTGCGATTCTGACAGAGGATATTTGTATTGCTGCCAATCAATCTTCTCGCGTGGTATGCCAGCCTTAACTAAAGCGTCGACCCATTGTTGCCCGCCTGGAGTTCCCAAAGCACCCGTCTCAGAGTATACAGATGGCCGTTTTAGGTTGAATTTCTTAGTAACGTACCAAGCAGTCGCAGGCATAACTTGGGTAGGAGTATTTCTGTAGCGGTATATCCACGGATCTTGCAATTTCTCGGTCATGAATGGACTGTGAGTAATCATCATCGGCACTTTCATCTCAGCAAGTTTACCATATAGGGGTTCCAAGAAAACGCCAAGGTCCATGCAAAGCGCAAATACGCCTTGATCTAAGGCCGCCTGTCCTGCAGTTGGGGCTTCCTCAATTTTTCCGCCATAATCCTCGACGACAAGTTCAAAATGGTACCTGTCGTTGCCAATTGGTATACCATCGGGATACAATACCTTGTTGATATACTCAATTGCATATTGAGCAGCGTGCGTAATAGGTTGCCCATACATGCTAATAGGGCCACTGACGTCAACTACCCAGCCTATTTTGGCAGTTTTTATGTTACCAGCCGCATGCGAAAACCCCACACTTGTAATAGCTGCAATAAAAATAATCGCGATCACAATTAAAGGAAAACACTTTTTTTTCATTTATAACCCTCCTCCTTTATCATTAAGTTCATCTTCATGAAATAAGAATCCTTCCTCCTTCTTGGACAAGAATCACTTCAAGAAAGAGTCTCCAAAAAATGAACTTTTAATCCACCTCCTTTCCCCTCATCCCATTTTTTGAAAATACACTCGACTCGACGTAGTAGATGATAACTATTTTATTTCTTGAACTCCTCAATGCTCTTTGCCACCTTTCCATTAGGCAATAGCACAGGTTCCACAATCCCTTCACTGTGTAACGCCCAAGGCAGAATGACACCTGAATGTCCACCGCGTCCGCCAACAACCACCACATCAATGTCCTTGGGACTGCGGGTGACCGGCATGGGATGCTTATTAGCGAACTCCGGAGGACGCACGGGCACCAGGCCTCTGTCCCTTACCATAGGGACATCGTGCACTGCACGGAGATGGATATGTTCACGGATCATATCTTTGTTGTAACCCGAATTCTTGAGCATAATTCCATGGTCAGGGGTGAGTGCTACAACCATTGGACCGGGCATATAAGCGTTGTTCGAGCCCAAAGTTGTGCAGCAATCGGTGATGGTATCTAACAGGTCGTGACCGTTGAGGCTCAGGAAGTCGATGATGTCATGCTGCGGCTCGGCCTTCATCACGTAAACGGTTGTAGTCTTGGCGTTGTAGCGCTCCTCGTTGATCATCTTCCACTGGGCCAAACTGGGCTCTTCAGCAAAGCAGTATGTAAACTCCGCCTGCGATGCAATACAGTCAAGGTCGCAAATGCCTGGCACCGAACGGCAGACATTCATAATCACAAGATTGACTGCGCGGCCAACAGTGGCGTTGACAGGATAGCCCGGACCCATGCATCCCTGCTTGCCCGAAAGTCCGATTTCTTGCGCAATCGGTCCGCTTACCAATACCAGATTGCCGCCTGGGTGAGAGGTTGTCACTGACTGGAGCAGGTTGTATTTTGGATTGAATAGCGCCTTGAAAGCAGTCACCAGAATAGGCATGGCCTGGGGTTTGCAGCCAGCCATGACTGCGGCAATTGCTACATCTTTGACCGTAACGTTCTTACCGGTCGGGCCCACTTCATACCAGAGCACACTCTCCGGGTCGAAGGGACAATAGGCAAGCATCTTTTCGTAGCGGGCGCGGGTCGGAGGAATGATGGGCAGACCATCGCTGATATGCTCATCGTTGAAGTAGTCCATGATTTCATCCATATAGCAGCCCGGTTCATAGAGTTTGTCTTCATCTACTTCTATTTTTTCGATGATGGGCAGCAGCCCGTCCTTGGCAGGAGGAATCTTATCCATTTTGAAGTCAATGTGTGCCACCTCTTTCAACTTCGCACCGGTGGCAGTCAACGAGTTAATGATGTAGTCCCACTTGAGATCGATCTGCTCCCGGATCTCCTCCTTAGTGCTGGCCTGGTAGATATCGATCTTGCAAAGGCACAGGTTGCCTGCCCGGTAGACCGCAACGCCTTCCACCAGCTCACCGCCTGGAGGTGCGGTAATATAAACGCTGGGAATGCCAAGCTTTTCTAAAGCAATAGTAACGATACAGGTGGCTGGAGAGGTCCCCATGTCTCCCAATGCCAATACTGCAGCGGTCGGCTTCTCTTTGGCCAACATCGCTGCATAATCCCCAAGTTTCTTGCTGTCCTTGCCGCGGACCGTCTCTCGGTAGTCCACGAAATTTTTGATACCCATCTCACGAAAACGCTCCTTGATCCGGACAAAGGTCTCACCGTAATTACAGAAACTAAGTTTCGTATTGTCGTAAAAAAGAATTTTTCCGTTTTTTAGTTGTTTCAGGCTAACTCTTGGAGCTAACTTTAGAATTGGTCTTTCCTGTTGTCCACGCGGGTCTAACAAAGAATTCAGTCTCTTCTTCATAATGGACTCCTTTCAAAAATTGTGTTGGTTTTATTTTTTATCTTCAACGAATCGTCCCATTGCCATGTTTCGTTAGTGTGTACCGTATAGTATCACTCCCTGCTTGAGAAGAATCTCTTGGAGCTTCGACATATTCTTTTCAAGTTCACGTGGGGTTATATTCTGCTTTGCACAGAGGGCTGCTGCCGCACCGGCCGCCTGCCCAGTCACCATCGTCTGCTGCAAGAACCTGTGATATGCGTCTCTGTCGGTTGAAATTGCCTTACCGGCAACGAGTAGGTTTTCAACATTCTTTGGCACCAGGCACCTGTAAGGGATGTCGTGAGAACCACCATCTTTGGGATACCCATGGTCCCCACCCACAGTGATTGTCGAAGTGGATGCTACGTGATGACCGCCTTTCGGGAAGGAACTCTTACCGATGACGTCTTCGAATTTCCTGGCTTGGAGAACATCGTCACTTGTCAGCATATAGTCGCCCATGATGCGCCTGGTCTCCCGCACCCTCAACTCAGTACAAATCCTCGTGATATATGCTTTTTCGAAGCCAGGCATATACTTCTTGATGAACTTCCATGCAATCATGATCTGCCTCCTCGCCTCGATCTCACCATAGGTCAGGTCCCTCACATCTGTGGGGTCAATGCCATGTACGTGGGAAGAGTGCTGGAAGTGAGCTTGTATCACACCCCCCTCCCGAGGCATTAAGAAAAAGCCTACGCCGCTATGCCCGTGCCATTCTCCCTTAGCCATGGCCTCGTTTCTTAGGGAAATCCATCCCATTTGTTCGCCGAGCTCTGTGATGTCCTTGACCTGCTTAATACGTTCATGCATCTGCTCCTGAGTCCAATTCAAATAGGGATGAGGTCTAAAAAGAAATTCGTTAAGATTCTCTTTTATGAACTTTAAGACTTTGTCCCAATTTACTCCATCGACAGTAAAGGATAGTGTATGCGGTTGAATCTGTTCCCGAGGAACCTTTTCATAGGGCGCACCAGCCCTGACAGATATGTCACCCTCACCCGTGCAATCAATGGTTACCTTTCCAAAGACAGTCTGCCTACCAGAAGTGTTTTCAACAACGATGCCTTTAACAACGTTACCCTCCTTCAGAACATCAACAGCCAAGGAGTGGAGTAAGAGGTGAACACCGTTTTCCTGCATCATCTGGAACATCAGAAGACCCCACCAGTCCGGGTCAACATAAGAGAAGCTATAACCTGCACGAAAATCGGGTTTGAGATGAGGCAGGGCATGGCCTTCCTTCAGCAGCCTGTTATGTGTCTCTTCCATGAAACCTGCAATGACCTGCTCCCAGCGCGGGTTAAACATCCAAGCGTAGGCGAACCCCGGAGGACCCGAAACGTTCATCTGACCACCTAAGGCGCCGAGACGCTCTATCAAGAGCGTGTTGGCGCTGACTCTGGCGGAGGCAATAGCAGCAGCTACGCCAGAAGTTCCACCACCGACAACAACTACATCATATTTTCCAAACATCTCCATCTCTATACCCTTCCTTTCTGTCAATTCCCTAAGGTGATATTAATAGGAGTTCTTCCAGATCAACTGGTACCTTTCCAATTTCTGTAGGAACCTATTGCCTATGTTCCCATTTTGTAGACAAACTTACTTGTTCTTCCCCCAGGCACAGACCCAACGTCCTATGATTTGCCGATTCTTCATGGCTTCAACGACCTCATTGATCTCTTCCACCTTGAACTTTTTGGTGATCAACTTATCCAGCATCAGATCCCCCTTCATCGCCATATCAGCAAACCTTGGGATATCGACGTGAGTGTGAATTTTGCCATACGTGACACCTCGAAGTTCTAAGCAGTGACCGGCGAAAAATGTGAGCGGTAGTCCTACCAGTGCGGTCGGAGGTGCAATTCCAATTTGAATCATCTTTCCCCCAAGGCCCAGGGCCCAAGAAGCCTGGGTCGCTGCACCCGGATCACCCGTGACCTCAAAAGAATAATTGGCCCCGCCTCCAGTGAGTTCCTTAATAATCGGTACCGGATCTTGCTTACTGCTTTCAATAAAATGAGTAACGCCAAATTCTCTCGAAATAGTCTCTTTACTTCTCTCCAGATCTACTCCGATGATGGGATTTGCACTCCTTAACTTAGCACCCCTTACCACATTGAGTCCAACGCCTCCCATTCCCCAAATGGCCACGGACTCCCCTGGTTTAACTTCTGCTACATTATACACTGCCCCAACCCCTGTCGGCATGCAACACCCTAAAAAGCAGGCCTGATCTAAGGGCAGGTCATCTCTGACTTTAATGGCTCCTGCCTCGGGAACAACCATATATTCCGCAAACCCTGAAACGTAGGTCTGATGACATAGCATTTTGCCTTTAGAATCTGTCAGTCTCGATGTCCCGTCAAGAAGCACACCCCTCATAAATAGCTCCACACTCTTCCTACAGATATACCCCTGACCGGTTACGCATTCGGGACAGGTCCCACAGGGAACCATCCACGCTGTCACCACGTGATCCCCCTTTTTGATGGATGTTACTCCCGATCCAACGTCTTCAACCACACCCGCAGCTTCATGGCCGAGAACCCCGGGCAAGCCAAAATTGACTTTGCCTATGATGAAACCCAAGTCCGAATGACAAAAACCAGTGTAGGCAGTTTTAACTAAGACCTCCTTTTCCTTTGGAGGTGCCAAATTCACTTCTTCAATACTGATAGGTTTATTAAACTCCCTTAGAACCGCAGCTTTGATTTTCATTGGACCCTCCTATTTTTAGTTCCACTATGTGAAACTAACTTCACTTTTTTGGAACCTATTCTATACAACTCTATCGAACCCTGTCAAGGGAAAAATATAGTCAGAAAAGATTGCCGTAGGCCTTACTGAAGTCAATCATAGCCTTGACATTATTAGGTTTGGCATCGTCCATCCCTACACCGGAGGAGAGAATGAATCCCCAATCCCTTCCTACAGTGTCGATAAGACCTTTGCAAGCTATTTGACGATGGGAGGAGAGAATTTAAGGACGGTGTAAACACTACTGGGACACAAAGACTTGAGAATGACAATAAAGTACAGCCACCTCTCCCCGAATACTTGAGAGATGCAGTCCAAAATTTAGACAAAATCCTTACCTTAAAAGAGGAAGGTAGAAAAAATTTGAATGAGCAGTTAATACCAGCTAATGCTGGATTGCGAACTTCACCAAAGCTGTAAGATCCGATTGCAATAAGATTTGATCATCATCGATAGAAATCATCAAGCCGGGTCGGTATAAGAAAATTATATCCAAACGTTTTGAGTAGTTTGAAAACCTCACATTTATAACCAAAGTGGCAACCAACGGTGTCACCCCGCGCGATTTTGAAATCCTGTGGGAATCCATCAGATAATTTCGGGTCTGGATAGAAGGGAGGGGCAGAAAATGGAACCAGGTAATCTGAATCATCAACACTGGGTGATCCTCCCTCACAAATACTACATCATACTCACCGGAAATCTCCACTTTTGAACCTTCCTATTTGTATTTAGACTACATTAGATTGGGAAGCGATGGGGATGAATCGCGGGGTGGGGCGACGAGCGCCATCTTCAGGTCAGATTGACTTTGAAATTGAAAGTGAAGAACTCAAATAGGGTACTCATGAACCGAATACCTATCTAAACTCGGCATCGTTAGAGTACTCCCCTTAGCCTCGGGTCAAGGGCATCCCGTAAACCGTCACCTACCATGTTGAAGGAAAAAACCACCAGCATGATTGCCAGGCCGGGGACCAGGGCAAGCGTCGGATGGGTCACGATATACCGATAGCCATCGGTAACCAGGGAGCCCCAGGCAGCCCCGGGTGGCGCTATACCCACACCGAGATAGCTGAGGGCGGCTTCAATCATAATGGCCCCTCCCATGTTGATCGTTATCAGTACGATCATTGGTGGAAAACTATTAGGCAAGATGTGGCGCAGCATGATACGAAGGTCACTGGCCGCATTAGAGCGAGCTGATAAAATGTAATCGTTTTCCTTGATACTGAGCACGGTACCGCACATTACCCTGGCGTATGAAGCGGATAGGCCAATACCGACGGCAATCATGATGTTGGTGATTCCGCCACCGAGCAGTACAGAGAGAACCAGAGATAGCAATATGATGGGGAATGCCATAAGAGCATCGATTACCCGCATGATCACTATATACGCGATCCCGCCGAAGTACCCGGCAACTAATCCCATAGTCATGCCAACTGAGGCAGCAACGGCGGTAGCCATCAAGCCTACCAAAAGTGCAACCCTTGCACCGTAAGTCATGCGACTTAATGAGTCTCTGCCCAGGGCATCCGTGCCCAGGAGATGCTCACGATTAGGTTGAAGTAAGGCGTTTTCCATGTCCGTCTTATAAGGGTCGTATGGGGCTAGCAGGGGGGCAAAGATGGCAGTTACTATCAATGCCGTGATTACAATCAGACCGAATACGACCACATGTCTCCTTAATAGAACCCTGACAATGCGTCGATATTCAGCGACGCGAGGTGGTACTCCTGAGGACTCCTTATCGGCGGTGGGATTTATTTCCATGATCTAAACCTTCTCAGCCATACCGGATCCTCGGATCGAGCCAGCCGTAAGAAATATCGACCAAGAAATTCATGAACACGACTGCTACCCCCACTATCAGAATACCTGCTTGCACAACCTGGTAATCTTGACTGAAGACGGAGGCCACCATCAACCGTCCCATGCCAGGAATATTAAATACATTCTCAATGATGACCGAGCCGCCGATGATATAGCTGAGCTGTATGCCCATCACCGTAACAACCGGGATAAGGCCATTTTTCAAAATGTGCCTCAATACCACGACCCGTTCCTGCAAGCCTTTAGCCCAGGCGGTGCGGATGTAATCCTGGTGTGCAACCTCAAGCATGTTTGACCGGACTTGCCGCGAAATGAAAGCCATACTCCAGGCAGCCAGAACAGAGACCGGCATGACCAACTGTCTGGTGCTCCGCCAAAAGTCAACAAATGGCGAGGTGTACCCTTGTATGGGTAACCATCTGAGATAAAGGCCAAGTGCATAGATGAGCATGATGCCCAGCCAAAAATTGGGGGCGGATATTCCAAAATTGGCTAAAGACGTCACGATGTTATCCAGTGCACTGCCCCGCCTGAGAGCCGCCACCAGTCCGGCCAGTATACCAAGAAAGCTACTTATTAAAAAGGCCAGGAGACCTAAATGCAAAGTTACTGGTATGCGCTGAGCCATGAGCGTACTTACTGATTCACGGTAGTGTATTGATTTCCCCATGTCACCATGAAAGATGCCAGATATCCAGTCGACATACTGCAACACTAGGCTCTTATCCAACCCGAACTCATGCCTGAGTTGAGCCTCCATTTCCGGGGTTATTAAGCTGATGTCTTGCTCCGTGATGTAAATCATGAGAGGGTCCCCGGGCAGAATGCGCATCGCAAAAAATACCAGCAAAGTGATAAGAATAAGGACAATCACTGCCTGTATCAGGCGGCGAATGATATATGTAGTCATAGCTGTGCTCCTGCCAGTACGGACAATCCGCTCTTTAAGCAGGCTTTAATTCGAAAAAAGAGCCTGATATGGAATGGTCTCAAACCTGAAGAAGCGATAAAGTCCTTCAATCTCCTTTATTTCGGTTGGGGAGATCGGGTACCTGCGGCGCTAAAACATCGGCTGCTTCGGCCGCAGGTACCCGGGAAACCTCTGGTTACTCCACATCAGGCGAGTGTGGGAGTATTTTGTGAGTCCAGCGGGGGATTACTTGCTAAGCCAGGCGTCCGCAGGAGTCCACTCAACTACAATAGTTTCAAAACGCCTGGCATCGTGGACGTAAGGAGCCGCAATACTGACCCCATACTGTGTATAGAGCGGGATAAAAGTAACATGGTCGAACAGGAGCCGGGTCATTTTTTCACTCAATGAGGTCTGCGTCGGCAGGTCCTGCGCCTTTAATAAGTTTTCTAACATCTCCTGTAATCCGTCCGGTCTTGCCATGCTGGCGTAATCGTTACGGCTCTTGTCAAGGATAAATTCGGAAAGGTTAGGTGGCCACGGAAACCCTGCATTACGCATGAACATCAGAGCGTCTTTCCAGCCACTCTTTCTCCGCCAATCGGCATACCTGCCGGGGTCGGCATAATCAATTTGGGCATCAATGCCTACGTCAGCAAGCTGTGCCTGTATACCGCTCATCATATCCCGCGATACAAACTCGGCATCAGCGATAATTTTAGTCTTGAACCCTTTGGGGTAACCGGCCTCTGTCAAGAGCTGCCTGGCCTTTTGCGGGTCATACTTACGTTCCAAGCCGGCAATGTACCCCAGGTAGCCAGGTACTATGAATTGAGTACGGGCCTTGAGAAATCCATACCCCAGAGTTTTCACGAGAGCCTGGCGGTTAAGGGCATACTCTACTGCTTCCCGGACTTTCAAATTGTTGTATATGGATTCGCGGTTTTTGGTATCAGGGGCTAATCCCATAACTAACCCGGGGATGGCAGAACTTACAAACCCTCGTGCCACCAGGTCGGCTGCTTCTTTAAAATTTGCACCGGCGTCGTACACATCCGCCTCTCCTGCCAGGAGCGCGGCTGAGGCTGTCATCGGGTCACTGATGAAAATAATCTCCAGGCCGTCAAGATAGGGTTTACCCTTCTGCCAGTAATTCCCGAACTTCTTAAATTTTATATACGAGTCGCGCTTCCATTCCACGAACTCGAAGGGGCCAGTGCCTAACGGGAAGAACTTGACGGCATCTTCGCCCTTGGCGAGATGTGCGGGTGATGAAATAAAGGCTCTTGTACCAAGGCGGTCCCATAGATTGTTGGCAAAGAAGTTGAGGTTCAGCCGGACAGTATCATCGTCGATAACATCTACTGATTTTACACCTTTTAACTCACCGGGACGGAGCTTCATCTCCAGGTCTATGTTGTATTTTACCGCCTGGGCGTTGAAGTCCGTGCCATCATGAAACTTTACCCCCTTCCTCAGGTTAAAAACGATGAACTTCCCGTTCGGGTCTATTTGCCAGTCCGTGGCCAGCTTAGGCAAAGGCGACCCAGTCTTATCGAAGGTGACAAGAGCTTCGACAGCCGGGCTAGCACCATTGGCCTCACCGGCGGCAAATGTTGGGGTCCAGCCAAATTGAGGTGGTGCTACTTGGACGATAATTCTGAGGACGCCGCCATATTTTGGTGTCGGGGCTGCGGAACTGCTATGGAGCAAACCGCCCACTGTGATGAGAGTCAAAACAACGATTTGAGTCAAAACAATTTTCCAGAACCTGTTCATTGTTGCACCTCCTTATAATGCTTACTTGTCTTTGGTTAGCTAGATAATTCCTCGTTACAAACTTTTAGTGTGTTCCGAACAGTATAGCCCCCTGTTTAACCAGGATATTCTGGAGTTCTGAAACGTCTTGCTCCAGCTTTCTCGGGGTTATCCCCTTCTTGGCGCAAATGGCTGCTGCCACACCGGCCGCCTGCCCTGTCACCATCGTCTCCGGTAGAAACCTGAGGTAGCAGTCTCTCTCGGTTGATACCATCTTGCCAGCCACCAGCAGGTTCTCAACCTTCTGCGGCACGAGCATGCGGTAGGAAAGGTCGTATGATCCATCGTCCTTAATTTGGCGAGCTTGGCGCACTCCCGGCCCGAAAGTCAACATATCAATTGTTGCCGTGTGATGGCTGCCCATGGTCATGACGCTTTTCCCGATAACGTCCTTAAACTTCCTTGCTTCGAAGACATCCTGCATGGTCAGCTTGTAGTCACCCATGATGCGCCTGGTCTCTCGTATCCTTAAGTAAGTGGTGATTCTGGTAAGGTAGGCGGTCTCGAAGCCGGGAATGTACTTTCTGGCCGCCTTCGCTGATATGGCTACCTGCCTCCTCGCCTCCACTTCGCCGGCGGTCAGTTCCCTGATGTCCGTGGCATCGCACTGGTATACCTGTGAGGAGTGCTGGAATATGGGTTGTATCTTACCGCCTTCCCTGGGTGTAAAGAAGAAAGCCAGGTCACCGTACGGGTGATAATCACCATTCGCTATCGCCTGTTCGGTCAGCTTGCGAAAAGAGAGAGACCCTAACGGCACCAGATCCATGATGTTTCTGGCTTTCTTGAGCTGTTCGACGAGATTCTTATTGGCTGCTTCGTCCATCCAGTTCACGGTTAACTCTTCGGGTTTTTCTCTGACATATTTGATGAATTTGTCCCAGTCCATACCGTCCATGGTGAAGCTGATGGATGGCGGCTCAATCTCGTACTCATCTTTCGATATCTGTTCAAAAGGTGCACCGGCCCGCGCCGCTATGTCTCCCTCTCCACTGCAATCGATGACTATTTTACCACGGACGGCCATCCTGCCGGAGGTATTTTCAACGATCACACCCTTGACCGCGTCACCCTCTTTCAAAACGTCTACCGCCAGTGAATGCAGAAGAAGATTGACCTTGTTCTCTGTCATCATCTGGAATATCAAAAGGCCCCACCAGTCCGGGTCAACGAAGGCGTAGGTGTTAGAACGCCCTTCTCCCGGTGGTGGATACGGCAGGGCGTGTCCTTCCTTTTCCAGCCTGTGATGCGTCTCCTCGATAATGCCGGCAAGGCATTTCTCGCCATGGTTGTTCCATAGGTGACAGTAAGCGAAGCCGGGAGGCCCGGAAACATTCATCTGACCGCCCAACACGCCAAAACGCTCTATCAGGATAGTATTGGCACCAGTCCTGGCCGAAGCGATAGCAGCCGCAACACCAGAAGTTCCACCACCAGCAATCACTACATCATATGTTCCAAATATCTCCACTTCTATCCCCTCCTTTCATTAAAATGCATGATCTCTCCTTAAAATTCTATTTGCCGATCCCCCAGTCGCAGACCCAACGTCCTATGATTTGACGGTTCTTCATGGCCTCAACGACCTCATTGATCTCTTCCACCTTGAACTTTTTGGTGATCAGCTTATCCAGCATGAGATCCCCTTTCATGGCCATATCAGCAAACCTTGGTATATCCAGATGGGTGTGGATGTTACCGTACAAAACGCCTATCACAGATTTACAATGAGAGGTAAAAAAAGTTAGCGGCAGCGGTGTCATTGAAGTAGGTGGAGTAACTCCAACTTGAAGTAACTTTCCCCCAAGGCCCAATGCCCAAGAAGCCTGTGTCACTGCACCCGGATCACCTATCACCTCAAAACAATAGTTGGCACCTCCTCCTGTGAGCTCCTGGATGATAGGAACTGGATCCTGTTTGCTGTTGTTAATAAAATGCGTCACACCAAATTCTCTGGCGATACCCTCCTTACTGCCTTCCAGATCTACTCCGATGATAGGATTCGCACTCCTTAACTTAGCACCTCGAACGGCATTGAGCCCTACTCCTCCCATCCCCCATATTGCTACGGACTCCCCGGGTTTTACTCCAGCCGCATTGTACACAGCCCCAAACCCTGTCGGCAGACAACAACCAAGAAAACAGGCCTGGTCCAATGGCATGTCATCTCTGATCTTAATGGCCCCAACCTCAGGGACAACCATATATTCTGCAAAGCCGGAAACGAAAGTTTGATGATGTAACTCGTTGCCCTTCGAGTCGGTCAGTCTGGTTGTCCTATCCAGGAGCACTCCTGACTTGAATATTTCTGCGCTATTCCTGCAAACATACCCCTGACCGGTGACGCATTCAGGACAGCTCCCGCACGGAACCATCCAGGCGGTCACCACGTGGTCCCCTTTCTTGACGGACGTTACGCCAGGCCCAATATCTTCAACCACACCCGAGGCCTCGTGACCAAGTACCCCAGGCAATCCAAAATTAACCGTACCTCTTACGAAATGGAGGTCTGAATGACAGAATCCAGTATAAGCCGTTTTGACCAGAACCTCCTTTTCCTTTGGAGGCGCCAAGTTAATTTCTTCAATACTCACAGGTTTATTAAACTCCCTTAGAACCGCAGCCTTGATTTTCATTGGATCTCCTTTTGTTAGTTTCACAGTGTAAAAATAATTTAACAATTTTGGAATTCATTCTATGTAACTCTTACAATCATTGTCAAGAAAAAAATCAGGAAACAGCACCGTATGCCTTACTGAAATCAATCATGGCTCTGACATTGTCAGGCTTTGCATCCTCCATTCCTGCACCGGTGGAGAGAATGAATCCCCCATCCCTTCCTACGGTGTCAATGAGACCTTTGCAGTAATCCTTCACCTGATCCTCCGTGCCTGTACACAAGAGACTGAGAGGAACATTACCTGCAATGCAGGCTATCTTTCCCACTGTCTGTTTTGCGCTCGTCATGTCGGTACGATCAAACCACCAT
>Ga0256868_10000413_pt1 | contig 25210 bp, 37 predicted proteins | sample RVTome_13_FD_187341 | JGI IMG/M metagenome (GOLD analysis project Ga0256868, IMG submission 187341) | Soil microbial communities from uranium-contaminated site in the Upper Colorado River Basin, Wyoming, United States - RVT92D227 HiSeq ...
CCTGGGGACAATGTGGCGTTGACGGTGGAGTTGATCACTCCGATAGCGATGGAGAAGGAGTTAAGGTTTGCGATTCGGGAGGGGGGTCGTACGGTAGGCGCAGGCGTCATCAGTGATATCCTTGAATAGAGGAGAGGAATTTCGACATGACAACTCAGAAAATCAGAGTTAGTTTAAAATCTTATGATCATAGACTTCTAGACAAATCGACTGCTGAAATCGTCGATACGGTTCGTCGAACAGGAGCCAATGTGGCAGGGCCAATCCCTCTTCCAACAAGGATCAACAAATATTGTGTGCTGAGATCCCCTCACGTGGATAAGAAATCGAGAGAGCAGTTCGAAATTCGAACCCACAAACGCCTTCTCGATATATTAGAACCAACTCAACAGACTGTTGATGCGTTGATGAAACTCGATCTTGCCGCCGGAATTGATGTAGAGATCAAGTTATAATCCCCTCTGCTCCCTAATTAAAAGGGAGATTTGGGACGAAAAACAATGAAAAGAACCTTAGGAATCATCGGAAGAAAATTAGGGATGACTCAAGTCTTTCTCGAAGACGGTTCCGTCATACCAGTGACCGTTGTCGAGGTTGGTCCATGCTCGGTGATTCAGAAGAAGACGAAGGAAAGGGATGGCTACAATGCTCTTCAACTCGGTTTTCTTCAGAAGAATAGCCAGAGGGTAAACAAACCTCTCTCCGGCCATTTTAAAAAAGCAGGAACAGCAGCTTTTTATACTTTAAAAGAATTCCGAGTAGAGGATTTAGGAGGGTACGAGTTAGGTCAGGAAGTAAACGTGGGTCTATTTAAACCTGGAGATGTAGTAGATGTCACGGGCCTCAACAAAGGAAAAGGTTTTACAGGAGTGATCAAACGCCATGGGTTTCATGGCTCACCCGGATCTCATGGAACCCACGAATATTTTCGTCATGGAGGTTCCGTGGGTTCCGCCACTTTTCCCCATCATACCTTTAAGGGTATGAAGATGCCGGGGCAGCATGGGAATCGAAAGGTGACTCTCCAAAACATCAAAGTCGTGGATGTCAAAGAGGATCAGAACCTCCTCCTTCTCAAGGGAGGAATCCCTGGAAGCCCGATGGGATGGGTCCTCATTCGGGGTGCTACCAAGAGAAAAGGTTCTGCTGCCCCATCGGTTTAAGGAAAGGGAATGGGATGACCACGTCAGTTGTCTATGACACTGGAAATCAAAAAGTGAGCGATATCGAATTGGATGACCGGATCTTCGATGCAAAGATCAATCCTACGCTTTTCCATGATGTCGTCCGAAAGGATCTCGCTTCCCAGAGAAAGGGGACGGCCTCCACAAAAAACAGGGCCCTTGTCCGAGGGGGGGGGGCAAAACCCTGGAGACAAAAAGGGACCGGAAGGGCCCGGGCAGGAACCCGGAGATCTCCTCTTTGGAGAGGCGGAGGGACCATCTTCGGTCCCATGCCAAGAGACTATTCTTTCTCTCTTCCCAAAAAAGTAAAGAGAGCCGCTCTCAGGGCGGCGCTCAGCCTAAGGCGTCAGGAGGGAAAACTGATCCTGCTGAACGATTTTCTACTGGAAGGATTTAAGACCCGCCAGGTTCTTGAAGTCCTGAGAAGATTTCAGGTTGAAGACGCACTCATTGTCACGGATGAGAAATACCCTCATTTAGAGAGGTCCGCTCGAAATATCCCCGGAATTGAAGTTCTCCGTTACGAAGGTTTAAATGTCTACGACATCTTAAATCATGAACATTTGATTTTACTTCGTCCAGCGGTGGAAAAAATCGAAGGGGCGCTCGCATCATGAAGGAAGCACAGAAAATTATCCGAAGGCCTTTAATAACTGAAAAAAGCACCCAACAGAAAGAGGAGAACCATCAATACGTTTTCGAAGTTCACCGGAATGCTAATAAGATTGAGATTCAGTCAGCCGTTGAACGCCTCTTTAAGGTAAAGGTCCTTCAGGTAAGAACATCCAATGTAATGGGCAAGATCAAACGTTTGGGAAAAAAATATGGAAAGAGACCTGATTGGAAAAAGGCGATCATTACTCTGAAAGAAGGGGATCGTATCGATTTTTTTGAAGGAGCCTAAGAAAAGAAATTGCAGATTGCAGATTTCGGATTGCAGATTTAAAAATCAAAAATCTAAGATTGAAATTGCTTTGACATTTGAAATTTTATTTATGGAGTTAAGTAATGGCCATTAAAAAGTTTCGACCTACCTCTCCTGGAAAGCGGTTTCAGACCATCTCCGAGTTTAGGGAGATCACCTCCATAACACCCGAGAAAAGTCTTCTTCTTCCTTTAAAAAAGACAGGAGGAAGAAACTCTTATGGGAGAATCACGGCTTGGCATCGGGGAGGAGGTCATAAACGAAAATATCGAGTGATTGACTTCAAACGAGACAAAAGGGAGATCCTTGCAAAAGTGGGTTCGATCGAATACGATCCAAACCGATCTGCTCGGATTGCCCTGCTTCACTATAGAGATGGAGAGAAACGATATATCCTCGCTCCTTCTCAACTACAGGTGGGTGAGCAGGTGATCGCAAGCCCGACAGCGGATATTAAACCTGGCAATGCCCTGCCCCTTCGAAATATCCCAACAGGAACATTGATTCACAATATCGAACTGAAAATGGGAAAGGGTGGCCAGATCATTCGAAGCGCAGGAGCCTCTGGCCAATTGATGGCAAAGGAAGGGAAATATGCCCATGTCAAACTTCCTTCAGGTGAAGTCCGGTTGATCCTCCAGGATTGTTATGCCACCATTGGCCAAGTAAGCAACCTTGAACATGAAATTGTCTCTTTAGGGAAAGCAGGTAGAAATCGCTGGTTAGGGTGGAGGCCTACGGTTCGTGGAGTGGCGATGAATCCCGTTGACCATCCTTTAGGGGGAGGCGAGGGAAAAAGTTCTGGAGGCAGACATCCTTGTACACCCTGGGGCGTGCTGGAGAAGAAGACTCGAAAAAATAAAACGACTGACAAATATATTTTGAAGAGGAGAGATTGATGGCCCGTTCAATCAAAAAGGGGCCCTTTGTCGATTCCCATTTGATGAAAAAAGTGGAGGAGGCCCGAAGGACAAAGGAAGGAAAAGTAATTAAAACTTGGTCGAGGCGATCTACAACTATTCCTGAAATGGTAGGATTGACATTTGCTGTCCATAACGGGAAGAAATTTATTCCGGTCTTCGTTACAGAAGAAATGGTCGGACACAAGTTAGGTGAATTTTCTCCAACTCGGACTTTCCATGGCCATTCCGGAGACCGAAAGACTAAAATTAAAGGGAAGGCTGCTCCATAGCAGGTGAACGGCGAGATGGAAGTGAAAGCAAGATTGAAATTTGTTCGGGTTGGGCCCAGAAAGGCGCAATTGGTAGCGGATCTAATCCGGGGCAAAAGGTCAGAAGAGGCCTTAAATATATTGACCTTTACAAAGAAGGCAGCGGCTAAGCTCCTCATCAAATTATTAAAATCTGCCATTGCCAACGCAACTCAAAGGAAGAACATGGATGTGGATCGCCTTTATATTAAAAAGATTACCGTGGATCAGGGGCCAACGATGAAGCGTTTCCAACCCAGAGCTTTGGGCCGTGCCACCACGATCCGAAAGAGAAGCAGCCATATCACCATCGTCTTGGACGAAAGGTGAAGCGAGCGCAGGAGGAAAAACCTTGGGACAGAAAGTACATCCAATAAGTTTTCGACTGGGAATAATTAAGTCCTGGGATTCCCGATGGTATGCTGGGAAGGATTATCCTCAGCTCCTCATCGAAGATATTCGAATCCGCAATTATCTAAAGAAAAAACTTTACCACGCTGGAGTCTCCAAGATCGAGATCGAGCGGGCTGCCAGCAAGGCCAAAAAGGCAAAGATCTCCATCTATACTGCCCGGCCAGGCATCATCATCGGGAAAAAGGGAGCCGAAGTGGAGAACCTGAAAAAGGAACTCCAAAAAATGACCAACAAAGAAATTTTTATCAATATCCAGGAGGTTAAAAGGGCAGAGATCGACGCTCAACTGGTGGCGGAGAATGTGGCCCTTCAGTTGGAAAGACGGGTTGGATTTCGAAGGGTAATGAAAAAGGCTGTGACATCTGCACTCAAGCTTGGAGCAAAGGGAATCAAGATTGCTTGTGCCGGAAGGTTGGGAGGCGCAGAAATGGCCCGCAGAGAATGGTATCGGGAGGGTCGAGTTCCCCTTCACACGCTCCGCGCAGATATTGATTTTGGCTTAGCAGAGTCCAAGACCACTTATGGGATCATTGGTGTGAAGGTCTGGATTTTTAAGGGAGAGGTCTTCCCGATGAAAGAAGTAGAAGAACGCGCTACATAGGGCAGGTTGAGGTCAAGGCTAAGGTTTAGGACTTAGCCATTTTTTCCTCAACCTTAACCTCACCCTTAACCTTTAAGGTGACTCATTATGTTGATGCCGAAGAAAACAAAATATCGAAAGCAACAGAAGGGGAAGAGGAGAGGGGTTGCTTCCCGTGGGAATACCCTCAATTTTGGCGACTTCGGACTTCAGGCCATCGAATGCGGTTGGTTGACTGCCCGTCAAATCGAAGCCGCACGAATTGCCATGACTCGATTTATTAAACGAACCGGCCGGATCTGGATTCGTATCTTCCCAGATAAACCAATCACTAAAAAACCCGCAGAGACACGGATGGGAAAAGGAAAAGGTGCCCCTGAAGACTGGGTGGCTGTCATCAGACCTGGTCGAATTCTTTATGAGATGGAAGGGGTTGCTGAAGAAAGGGCGAGGGAGGCATTCCTTCTGGCCTCCCATAAATTGCCGATTCATACAAGGTTCATCATGAGGGGGAGCCATCTATGAAGGTAAAGGAACTTCGCCAACTGAGCGAGGGGGAGTTGCTCGAAAAGGAAAAGGAACTGGGTGAGGGACTCTTTAACCTTCGCTTTCAGCATGCCACAGGTCAGTTGGAGAACGTCATGCGAATCCCTCAGGTCAAACGGGACATCGCTCGGGTGAAGACGATCCTTAAAGAGAAGGCTCTGGAAAAGGGAAATAAATATCTTCCCCTTCCCCCTTGACGGGAGAGGGGGACCCTGAATCCCGCCATCGGCGGGATTAGGTTCAGGACAGCCATGCACCCTTCGTGGTGCATGGGGTGAGGTAATGATTTGGGACCCATCCCGAAGGGATGGGCAATTTCGGAGAGGGTTTTTAAATATGCCAATGGGAGAGAGAGGGAAACAGAAGACGTTTACGGGCGTGGTGTCAAGCGATAAAATGGATAAGACCGTTGTTGTCATCGTTAATCGTCTCGTCCTCCACCCTGTCTATAAAAAATATATCCGGAAGAGGACGAAGGTGAAGGCCCACGATGAGAAGAATGAATGTCATATGGGGGATAAAGTCCTATTGATTGAAACCCGTCCGCTCAGTAAAGAGAAAAGGTGGCGAGTCAAGGAGATCCTTGAACGGGCTGCTTAATCAATTGGGAGGTTGAGAGTGGAAGGTGGAAGGTAGAGAAAAGATTTAACCACTTTCCACATACTACCCTCCACTTTCCGGTAGGGAGTGGATCATGATTCAGATGCGGAGTATTCTTGAAGTTGCCGATAATTCAGGAGCTAAAAAATTGGGATGCATTAAAGTCCTCGGAGGCACCCGTCGGAAGTATGCAACCTTGGGAGATATCATTATTGTCTCCATCAAAGATGCCCTTCCCAATTCCAAGATTAAGAAAGGGGATGTGGCTCGGGCTGTCATTGTCCGAACGAAAAAAGAGGTGAAACGTCTTGACGGCTCTTACATCAAATTTGATGATAACTCTGCTGTCCTCATCAATCCGCAGGGGGATCCCATTGGGACTCGGATTTTCGGTCCGGTTGCGCGGGAGCTTCGGGCAAAGCGGTTTATGAAGATCATCTCCTTAGCTCCAGAAGTCCTCTAAGAAAAGGAATCTGAAATGAACGTCCCAAAATATCACATCAAAAAAAATGACCTGGTGATGGTCACCAATGGAAAGGAAAAGGGGAAGAGCGGTCGAGTTCTAAAGGTCCTTCCCGAGAAAGAGAAGGTGCTGGTTGAAAAAATCAATTTTGTGAAGAGGCATTCCCGGCCCCATGGGAAGCAAAGACAGGGGGGGATTTTAGAGAAGGAGGCACCCCTCCATATTTCCAATGTAATGCTCCTCTGCGAAAAATGCAATAAACCGATTCGGATCGGACACCGAATCTTGGAAGATGGGAAGAAGGTACGGTTCTGCCGGAAATGTGGGGAACTTTTGGATAAATAGGTGATGGAATGGCAAAGTTAAAAGAGATTTATCAAGAGAAAGCAATCTCTTCTCTGATGAAGCGTTTCAATTATAAGAATAGGATGGAAGTGCCCAAACTGGAGAAGATCGTGATCAATATGGGGTTGGGAGAGGCTATCCAGAATATAAAAATTCTCGACTCTGCAGTCCAGGAAATCAGCCAGATCACAGGACAGAAACCTATTGTCACAAAGGCGAAAAAATCGATTGCCCAATTTAAGTTGAGAACAGGGATGCCCATTGGATGTATGGTCACGCTTCGGAAAGAGAGGATGTACGAATTTTTTAATCGCCTTGTGAATGTCGCCCTTCCAAGGGTCAGGGACTTTAAGGGTCTCTCTGGAAAATCCTTCGATGGAAGGGGAAATTATGCTCTTGGGATACGTGAACAACTAATCTTTCCAGAAATTCATTATGATAAAATTGATAAAGTGAAAGGGATGAATATTGTCATTGCGACCACAGCCAAAACCGATGAGGAGGGAAAGGAATTGCTGAGGTTACTGGGAATGCCCTTTCGCAACTAAAATACGCTAAGCGCTTAGCGCTATGTGCATAGCGTGATTTTGATAGGGAGGAGGAAATTGGCAAAACTATCCTTAATAAATAAGGCACAGAGACCGCAGAAATTCAAGGTACGGGAATATCACCGGTGCCCTCTCTGTGGAAGACCGAGGGCTTATTATCGGAAATTTAACATGTGCCGACTCTGTTTAAGAAAATATGCCTCCCGAGGGGAGATACCTGGAATGACCAAATCCAGCTGGTAAAAGGTACGGAGGGTTTTATGTCCATGACCGATCCATTAGCCGACATGTTTACAAGAATTCGGAACGGATCCAAAGCTAAATTCGAAAAAGTAGATGTCCCCTCCTCTAAGATGAAACGAGAGATCGTGAAGATTTTAAAGGATGAAGGGTTCATTAAAAACTTTAAAGTGGTCACCGATGATCATCAACATGAGATACTTCGAATCTTTCTAAAATACGATGTCAACCGGAAGGAAGTCATCCATCTCAAAAGGGTCAGTAAACCAGGACGGAGAGTTTATGTGGGAAAAGATAGAATCCCCTCTGTCATGAGTGGATTAGGATTTTCGATCCTCTCCACACCGGAAGGAATTTTGACAGAAAAATCTGCCCGCCAGGCCAATATCGGCGGAGAGGTGCTTTGTTACGTATGGTAGGAGATTTCAAACTCGAAGCACGAAATCCCTGCCTTCGTCCCGCAGGGCGGGGCTACGCGCAGGCAGGCGAAATTCGAAACAAGCCCTGAACCTAATATGGTACAGGGCAAGCACCAATTTTCAAAATACAAATGACTCAAACAGAAACGAATGGCATAGAAATTTGAAAATTTGAATTTTGGATTTGCCTGCCCTGTTAAGTAGGTTTTGGATAACTTTTGGTTTAATGTACCACGTTCCGTCCGGGAAAAATAAAGTCGTCGACTTCGGACAAAATTACTTAACAGGGTAAAGATCTCGATATTCGGATTTAGGATTTAAAGGGGTATAGGATGTCTCGTATTGGAAGGATGCCCATTGCACTACCAAAGGAAGTGAAAATTGCCTGTGATCCCTCCAAGGTGGAGGTGACAGGACCGAAGGGTCTTCTCATTCACAAACTCCCTCAGGGAATTTCGGTTTCAGTGGATGGGGGAAAGATTGCTGTCCATTGCACCATTGAACAACGCACTTTTAGGGCACTTCAAGGTTTGACGCGGAGTCTCATCGCTAATATGGTCACTGGGGTAACTCAGGGATTTGAAAAACGGCTTGAAATTGTGGGAGTGGGCTTTCGGGCAGATCTGCAGGGCGATACACTCAAGCTTACCCTGGGATATTCCCACCCAATTCTCTATCCTGTTCCAAAAGGGATAAAAGTCGAGGTGGACAAACAAACCCTCGTCACAGTGAAAGGGATTGATAAGCAACAGGTGGGTATTGTTGCTGCTCAACTTCGTAGCATCAAACCACCTGAACCTTATAAGGGGAAAGGTATCAAATATCTCGGCGAGAAGATTCGCAAGAAGGTTGGGAAAACAAAAGCATAAAGATACCAAGGTTAAGGTTGAGGTTAAGGTTAAGGTTTGGAATAAGGACCTACTAAACTTAAAAGTTTGAGGAAAATTCTCAAACTTAAACATATAAGGATTTAATAAATAAACCCGTCCTGCAATGGAGGATAGGACTGCTTACCCCGCCTTCGGTCGGGACCGGGGCCGGTAGGCAGGGAGGATTGCCTTGAAAGATAGAAAGAATTTGGCAAGATCGAAAAGGAAAAAAAGGGTGAGGAGTCGTGTCAAGGGAACTTCCGAGCGTCCCCGAATCAATGTCTTTCGAAGTCTAAAACATATCTACGTCCAAGCGATCGAGGATTCAACAGGAAGAACTCTCGTTAGTGCCTCCACCTTATGCTCTGAACTGAAAGGGAGTTACCGTTATCCAGGGAATGTAGAAGCAGCAAAGAAAGTTGGAGAACTAATTGCAAAGAAATGCCTTGAAAAGGGGATTCAAAAAGTGGTCTTTGATCGAAGTGGGTATCTTTATCACGGCAGGATTAAGGCATTAGCCGAAGCTGCCAGAGCAAGTGGGTTGATCTTTTAGAGATTTCTGTAAAACTCAGAAATCTCATAGGTCTCTGAAAAAGATTTTTCAGAGACCTCTTTTAACGGAGGTAAAGACATTGCCGAAAATTGATCCGAGTACATTGGAATTAACCGATCGGGTGGTTCATATCAATCGGGTAGCTAAGGTGGTGAAGGGAGGGAGACGATTCAGCTTCAGCGCATTGGTCGTGGTTGGAGATGGAAACGGTCATGTGGGGAGCGGATTGGGCAAAGCCAATGAAGTCCCGGAGGCCATTCGAAAAGGAATTGAACATGCAAAACGGAACCTGATCAAGGTTCCGATCCTCAATAAAACAATCCCTTACGAGGTGATGGGGAAATTTGGAGCAGCCAAAGTACTGCTCAAACCTGCCTCTGAAGGAACGGGAGTCATTGCTGGTGCAGCCGTCAGGGCCATCACCGAGTCTGCGGGGATTCAAAACATTTTGACAAAATCTCTCGGATCAAACAACCCTTACAATCTCATCAAGGCCACCCTCCAGGCTGTCAATCAACTGAAGACTCCTGAAGAAGTTATCGAAAAAAGGCATGAAACCACAGCAGAAAATTAAGGGGTTTGATATGGAGAAAAAAATTACAGTCAAATGGATAAGGAGTGTGATCGGACGAACCGAAGACCAGAAAAAAACCATTCGAGGCCTTGGATTCAAACGGCTCCATCAAACCCTTACCTTACCAGACCGACCCGAAATTCGTGGGATGGTTAATCGTATTATTCATTTGGTAGAAGTGAAGGAGTGATTTAAAGGTGAACGCAGATGAAATTAGATGAGTTGAAACCTCCAAAGGGAGCGAGAAAAAAGGAGAAACGTGTGGGGAGGGGCATTGGATCCGGTCATGGAAAAACCGCCTGTCGAGGATCTAAAGGCCAGAATTCCCGTGCAGGGAGAGGGACCAAGGCAGGTTTTGAGGGAGGTCAAATGCCTATCCAACGACGCCTTCCTAAAAGAGGGTTTCGTTCACCTTTTAAAAAACACTTTTCCATCATCCACGTAGGAGACCTCAATCGTTTTCCAAAAGATACAGTGGTAGAACCCGGTCTCTTACTTCAAACTGGCCTTCTAAAAAAAGAGAGACCAGTAAAGCTTCTCTCTGATGGAGAACTTCAACATCCTTTGACCATCCGTGTCCATCAAGTCAGTAAGGCCGCCCTTAAAAAAGTTGAAAGTGTCTCAGGGAGGGTGGAGGTCATCGGCTCATGATTTCAGGGGCCCAGAACATCTTTAAAATCCCAGAACTCAAAAAAAGGATCCTGTGGAGCCTTGCTCTCCTGGCGATCTACCGTATCGGTGTCCATATTCCCACTCCTGGAATCAATGGAGATGCCTTAGCCTCCTTTTTTGCCGCACAAAAAGGAACGCTCTTCAGTCTCATCGATATGTTTTCAGGAGGGGCATTGGAAAGACTCTCCGTTTTCGCCCTGGGCATTATGCCCTATATCACTGCCTCGATCATCCTTCAGCTTCTCACAGTGGTCATTCCCTATTTGGCACAACTTCAGAAAGAGGGGGAGATCGGCCGAAAAAAGATCATCCAATATACTCGTTACGGAACGGTCATTCTCAGTATGATCCAGGGATTTGGGATCGCCGTTGGCTTGGAGAATATGCGAGGGGCAGCCGGCGAGATGGTCGTCATGGATCCAGGATGGTCCTTCCGGATCATGACCGTCATCACCCTGACCGCTGGCACTGCCTTCATCATGTGGCTGGGCGAGCAAATTACAGAAAGGGGAATTGGAAACGGTATCTCCCTGATCATTTTTGCGGGGATTGTCGCGAGAATGCCTAATGCCGTGGCCAGCACTTATGAGCTATTCAGGGTGGGACAGATGAGCATTATCACCATCCTGTTCTTAATTATCCTTATGGTGTTAGTCGTTGCAGTGATTATCTTTGTTGAAACCGGGCAACGGAGGCTGCCTGTTCAATATGCAAAGCGGATTGTTGGAAGAAGGGTCTATGGTGGCCAGAGCACCCATCTTCCCCTCAAGTTGAATACGTCAGGTGTCATCCCTCCGATCTTCGCCTCTTCGCTCTTGATGTTTCCCTTGACGATTGCCAACTTTATGCCCAAGCCTTGGCTAGAGGCACACCCCTGGGTTCAATCGGTCATCAGCAGTTTAGGCCCTGGTGCACTCCTCCATAATCTTCTTTATGTGGGATTCATCATCTTCTTTTGCTATTTTTATACGGCCGTCACCTTTAACCCAAATGATGTCGCTGAAAATATGAAAAAATTTGGCGGTTATATCCCTGGCATTCGTCCTGGACAAAAGACAGCCGAATATATTGATAAAGTGCTTACTCGAATCACCCTTGGAGGAGCGATTTATGTCTCTGCCATCTGCGTCTTGCCCACCATCCTTTATAGTCGATTCAATGTCTCTTTCTATTTTGGGGGAACCTCTCTGTTAATTGTAGTCGGCGTAGCCCTTGATACGGTCCAGCAGATTGAGGCTCACATGCTCTCAAGACATTATGAGGGGTTGATGAAAAAAGGAAGACTGAAAGGAAGAAGAGGGTAAGAGTTAAGAGTTAAGAATTTAGAGTTTAGGAGATTGACTTGAATTTGATTCTATTGGGCCCTCCGGGGGCGGGAAAAGGAACTCAGGCTCAAAAAATTGTGGAACGTTATCACATCCCTCAGATTTCTACTGGAGATATTTTAAGGGCGTCGGTGAAGGAAAGTACCTCTTGGGGAATGAGGGCAAAAGGATTTATGGATCAAGGGCAACTCGTTCCGGATGAAATTGTCATCGGAATCATTGAGGAGCGTCTGAAGGCAAAGGATTGCGATCCAGGATTCATCCTCGATGGATTTCCCAGGACGATTCCTCAGGCTGAAGCACTGCATCCCATTCTCACTAAAGTTGGGAAGAAAATTGATCATGTCATCAATATTGAAGTGGATCCTGAAGAATTGGTGCATCGACTGACGGGCAGGAGGACCTGCAAAAACTGCGGGGGGATGTTTCACCTTCTTTTTCAACCTCCCAAAAAAGAAGGGATTTGTGATCGGTGCGGTGGACCGCTCTACCAGCGTACAGACGACAAAGAAGAAACTATCCGAACACGGTTGAAGGAATATGAAAAGCAGACCGCCCCTCTCATCCAGTATTATCAGGGTAAAAATACACTTCGATCAGTTCAGGGAGCTGGCGGACCTGATCAAATTTTTGATCAAATCGTCCGTCTCTTAGACACAACGCCCTTGAAGTTTTAGGGTGCGGATGGAGATGCTATGCCAAAGGAGGATGCGATCCAAGTTGAAGGGAAGGTTTTGGAAACCCTTCCCAATGCAATGTTTCGAGTCGAATTGGAAAACGGCCACAAGGTGCTGGCCCATATATCCGGAAAGATGAGAATGCACTTCATCAAAATCCTCCCTGGCGATAAGGTGACGGTGGAACTCTCCCCCTATGATCTCTCGCGGGGAAGAATTATTTTTCGGGAGAAATAGACCCCGAACCATGTAAGGTTCAGGGCAAAGCTTTCAGGTTGCCATATTGATTAATGAATTGAGGTAAAAGCTGTGAAAGTAAGGGCATCGGTCAAAAAGATCTGTGACAAGTGTAAAATTGTAAAACGAAAAAGGGTGATCCGGGTGATCTGCGAAAACCCTAAGCACAAACAACGACAAGGCTAACCCACCGCTATAGGTGGGAGGAGCGTCCCCGATAAATCGGGGACTTGAGGTTGGAGGCTAAATATCTTTTACCTCAAGCGTAGCGCTCCTCGATCCTCAAACAGAGACGAAGGAGCTTATTATGGCGCGTATTGCAGGAGTCGATCTTCCAAAGGATAAACGGGTGGAAATCGCCCTCACCTATATCTATGGGATCGGAAGACCCTCATCCAATAAAATTCTCGAAAAGGCGACCATCCATAAGGACACCAAAGTAAACAAATTGACAGAGGCCGAAGTGGTTCGCATCCGAGATATCATTGAGCAGGAACACAAGGTGGAGGGAGATCTCAAACGAGATGTTGCGACCAACATTAAACGATTGATGGATATCGGCTCCTACCGAGGACTACGCCATCGAAAATCTCTACCTTTGCATGGCCAAAGGACTCACACCAATGCTCGGACTCGAAAAGGACCGCGCCGGGCCATCGTTGGAAAGAAAAAAGAGAAGGAAAAGGTTGGGGAGGGTAAACCCCGTTAGAAAATTTTGATGGGGCCTCAAACCTTGAATAGACATTGTATGAAATTGATCAACGATAAATGATAAGATTAATTCCTAACGGGGTAAAGGAGGAGTTATGCCCAAAGGGCAGGGAATAAAGAAAAAGAAGATTAAGAAAAATATTCAGACTGGAATTGCCCATATCCAGGCGACGTTCAATAATACGATCATCACGATTACCGATATAGAGGGAAATGTCATCACCTGGTCCAGCGCCGGCACACAAGGTTTTAAGGGCTCCCGTAAGAGCACCCCCTTTGCGGCGCAAATGGCAGCAGAGGATGCTGCTAAAAAGGCTATGGAACATGGCGTTCGATCCATTGATGTATATGTCAAGGGCCCGGGAGCTGGAAGGGAATCGGCGCTGCGATCGCTTCAGGCAGCTGGTTTGAAGGTCCACCTCATTAAGGATGTCACCCCTATTCCCCACAATGGATGTCGTCCACCCAAAAGAAGGAGAGTTTGATAATCAGTGAAATCTGAAAATTTTAATCTGTGTAATCAGTTTAACTTAGTTAAACAGGAGGGTTAGCGTTGGCGAGATATACGAAATCCGTTTGTCGGCTATGTCGGAGAGAAAATCTCAAGCTCTTTCTCAAAGGGGAAAGATGTTATACCGAGAAGTGTGCGATCGACCGGAGGAATTACCCTCCTGGGCAACATGGGCAGAATCGAAAAAAATTCTCAGCCTATGGGACCCAGCTTCGGGAAAAACAGAAAGTCAAAAGAATGTACGGGATTCTTGAAAACCAGTTCCGTAACATCTTCAAAGAAGCAGACCGACAAAAGGGCATCACTGGAGAAACCCTCCTCTCCCTTTTAGAAAGGAGATTGGATAATACCATCTATCGCCTCGGGTTCGCCAATTCAAGAAGCGAAGCACGTCAGCTCGTTCGACACAGCCATTTCTTTGTTAACCAGACCAAGGTTAACATTCCTTCCTATCTCGTAAAGCCAGGGGATGTCATCGAGCTCCGGGAGAAGAGCAGAAAGATTGTGCGTATCTTAGAAGCTTTGGAAGGAGTGGCTCGGCGAGGTATCCCCCAATGGTTGGAATTGGATAAGGAGCAAATGAAAGGAAATGTGAAGGGTCTTCCGACCAGGGAAGATATCACCCTTCCGATCCAGGAGAAGTTAATCGTCGAGTTGTATTCGAAGTAACTTGGAGGTAATATGCATCAAAAAAGTTGGAAAGATCTGATTAGACCCAAATTGTTGGAGGTAGAAAAAGAAACATTAACTCCTTTTTATGGGAAGTTCTCAGCGGAACCCTTTGAAAGGGGCTTCGGCATTACGATTGGAAATTCTCTTCGACGAATCCTCCTTTCCTCGTTGCAAGGGGCGGCCATCACATCAATAAAAATTGATGGTGTGCTTCACGAATTTTCGACCCTCCCCGGGATCAAAGAGGATGTCACCGAAATTATTCTCAACCTCAAAGAAGTGAGGCTGAAACTTCATACCGAAGGACCCAAAACCATTCGGGTGAAGGCAGAAGGTTCCAAAGTGCTTAAAGCAGGTGATATTATCACAGGCGATGCCGTAGAGGTTTTGAACCCAGACCATTACCTTACCACGCTCTCCAGAGATGGCAAACTCTCTATAGAGATGGTGGTGAAGGTGGGAAGGGGATATGTCTCTGCAGAACGAAATAAGGAGGAGAACCAACCGATCGGGACCATTCCAATGGATGCTATCTTTTCTCCAATCAAAAAGGTGAACTACACAGTGACGAATGCCCGGGTGGGACAGATTACCGACTATGATAAATTAACCTTAGAAGTTTGGACCGATGGAAGTTTGAATCCAGAAGAAGCTATCGCCCATTCGGCAAAGATCCTGAAAGATCAACTCTCCATTTTCATCACCTTCGAAGAAGAGGAAGAGGAGGAGATATCGCATTCAGAAGAAGAGGAGGAAAAGGAGGCATTTAATGAAAATCTCCTCCGAAGTGTTGATGAGCTTGAACTCTCCGTCCGATCTGCCAACTGCCTGAAGTATGCGAATATCAAATTGATCGGGGATCTGGTTCAGAAGACAGAGGCAGAGATCTTGGACACTAAGAACTTCGGCCGAAAATCTCTCAATGAGATCAAGGAAATTTTAGCAGAGATGGGACTCAATTTAGGAATGAAATTAGACAATTGGCCTCCCAAGAAATCGGAAGAGGGATTGGAATCGGGAGCCACGGGATAGGAGCAGGGAATGAGGCATCGTGTTGCAGGCAGAAAATTAAGTCGCCACACTCAACATCGTGAACTGATGTTTCGTAATATGTTGGTCTCGTTGCTTCAATACGAACGGATCAAAACAACATTGGCCAAGGGGAAAGAACTCCGAGGCTGGGCAGATAGGATCATCAGTATAGGAAAGAAAGGCACCCTCCATGCACGAAGAAAGGCCTTTGCTCTTCTCCGCAATGAGGGGATCGTAAAGAAACTCTTTGACGAAATCGCCCCGCGGTTCAAAGATCGAGAGGGAGGTTATACCCGGGTCTATAAATTGGGATGGCGCCAGGGAGATGGAGCTCCTCTTTCCCTTGTGGAGCTGGTCACCTTTACCGCACCCAAGGAGAAAAAGAAATCACCTTTAAAAAAGGCCAAAGAAGTTCTTGAAAAAGTCACCCCCAAAAAGAAGGGAAAGGAAGAAAAGAAAGAGAAAAAAGAGAAGAAGGTCAAGAAAGAGGATAAAGAAACCGCAAAGGAAAAGAAGAAATCCTCAGAAGAAAAAAGCAAACCCCGTTAGAAAAGACAGGGCTTTGACCCTGTCCTCAATAAGGAGCTGATTCGATTTAATATCTCATCCACGTTATAAATGGGAGAGCTTTCTGACGGGGTAAATAAAAAATTTTAAACTTGCCAAAAAGTCCGATCTTCATGCTGTGGATCGGACTTTTTTTTTGAACATTGCAAAAAAAATATTATTAATTTATAAATGTCATTGACCTCAAGGAGGATAGGGGAAAAATAAATGGCCCAGAAAATCTATAGAAGAATAGCAATCTTTATCTCCCTCGTTTTATTAATACCCTTTCTCACCTCATGCCCCAAAAAGCAGAGTGAACCAGCTCCAAAGGAAGTGACTCTGGTCGAAATCGTTCCGGTCAGGCAGGGAGATATCTTTCAGGAAATCAGGTTTACAGGCAACATCGAGGCTAAAACAGAGGTCAAGGTTTTCCCAAAGATCACGGACAAGATTGAGGTCATGAAATTCGAGTTGGGCGATCCGGTCAAGAAAGGTGATCTCATCGCTCTTTTGGAATCGGAGGACTTGAAAGTTCAGGTGGCACAAGCTGAGGCCGCCCTCCAAGGCATACGGGCGAAGTGGGCGCAGATGGAGGTCGGAGCGAGATCGGAAGAGATCTCTCAAGTAGAAGATCTGGTCTCAAAGGCGAGGGCCAACCTGAAGGATGCAGAGACTAATTACGAGCGTCTGAAAGGGCTTTTCAACCGAGGAGTCATTACCAAACGTGAATTTGATTCCTCGGAGCTGGCCTACACCGTGGCTAAAGTGGATCTCAATTCGGCTCAAGAAAGGTTAAAAATGCTCAGGGAGGGAGCCACCAAGGAGGACCGTCTGGCACTGCAAGCCCAGGTCCGCCAAGCCGAGGCAGCCTTGGACCTTGCAAGAATCCATTTGTCCTATACTCGAATCACCTCGCCGATCGACGGCACCATCAGCCAACGATTCTTCGATCCTGGCGATCTGGCAATCCCTACCCAGCCTCTCGTCACCATTGTCCAGATGGATTCTGTGAAGGTGATCGTCTTTTTCCCCGAGAATCAGATTCGATTCATGGTTCCAGGAACTGAGGCAAAGCTCATGGTGGTTACCTACCCCGATCATATCTTCCATGGGACGATTGATAAGGTGAGCCCTACCCTCGATCCAACCACCCGCATGTTTTCTGCTGAGATCAAGGTATTGAATGAAAAGCGCTCTCTTCGACCTGGCATGTTCACCACAGTGACGCTGTCGGTTGATCCTCATTTAAATGCACTGTTGGTCCCCAAAGAGGCCGTGCTCTATACGGAAGAATATCAAGAGAATCAAAACTCCAATCAGGGAGGGGTCAGCCAGACCAAATACATTTTTGTAGTTAGGGAAGGCAAAGCTCATAGGCGCAAGGTTTCACTCGGCCATGAATCAGGTAATGTGGTGGAAGTGCGCGAAGGCGTAGAAAAAGGGGAAGACGTGGTTGTACGTGGCCTTCATCAGCTCAACGACGGCGACCGAATCACCATAGTCAAGCGCGAGGAGGTTGGAAAGTGAGCCTTTCAAGTCTTTCCATAAAACGCGCTATCACTTTCACCATGATCTACATTTTTGTCGTTGGTTTTGGGCTTTTTGGTCTATCCCGTTTGAAGATCGACCTCTATCCGGATGTCTCATTTCCTGTAATCGCCGTCATTACGACTTATACCGGCGTTGCACCAGCGGAGATGGAGACACTGGTCACAAAACCCATCGAGGAAGCGGTCGCTTCAGTAGAAAACATCAAACACATCCGAAGTCTTTCGAAATTAGGGGCTTCTCTGGTTTTAGCTGAATTCGACTGGGGTCTCAATCTTGATAAATCGGAAAAAGATATCCGGAACAACATCGATTATATCCGGGAGTATCTGCCGGACGAGGCTGGCGAGCCTATTATTATTCAGTTCGATCCTCAGAAGATGCCTATCCTTTTCATGTCTGTCTCAGGACCGATGGGGCCTGCTGAACTACGAGAGCTCTGCAGAAGAAGGATCAAACCTGCCCTTGAACGGATTGAAGGCGTTGCCTCTGCTGAGACGGCTGGAGGTCTGAAGCGGCAGATCCAGGTGCAGATTGATCCTGTAAAACTTCATGCTCAACGTCTCTCTGTTGATGCAGTGATCTCCGCCCTTCGGATAGAAAACCTTCAGGTCCCAGGAGGAAAGCTCGACGAAGGGGAGACCGAGTTCAGCGTCCGTACTCTGAGTGAATATACATCCGTGGACCAGATCGCCGATACTGTAATCGGGTATCGTAATGGAGCACCGATCTACATTAGAAACGTGGCCCAGGTCAGCGATGCTTATGAGGAAATCACCCGTGTCATTCGCAACAATAAAAAGCCAGGAATCTTGCTTATCGTCTCGAAAAACTCAAAAGCCAACACTGTCCAGGTGTCCGATCGTGTGGTCAAGGAGTTGCCCAATGTGCTTAAAAGGCTTCCTGAGGGGGTGCAGGCCGGAGTAATCTTCAACCAGGCGGATTTTATCAAACGGTCGATCAGCAACCTAAGTTCTACAGCGGTTCAAGCATTCTTCTTAACAGTACTTGTCCTGCTTTTCTTTCTTCACAATATCCGGGCTTCGATCATTGTAGCCCTCTCCATCCCTATATCCGTCGTCGTGACGTTCTCCGTTCTGGATCTGACCGGTCTCACTCTCAACATAATGTCTATGGCAGGCCTGGCCCTCGCAATAGGAATGCTGGTCGATAACTCCATAGTGGTGCTCGAAAACATATACCGTCATACTGGTGAAGGAGGGACCTCCATTGTAAGTGCCGAGAGTGGAACTACCGAAGTGGCAATCGCCATTATCGCCTCAACGCTGACCACGATTGCGGTCTTTTTCCCAGTCCTGTTTGTTCCCGGAATTGCAGGTGTGTTGTTCAATGACATGGCACTCACCATCTGTTTTTCACTTTTTGTCTCGCTCCTCGTGTCCCTGACGCTCATTCCTCTCCTTTCTTCAAGGTTCTTGAAAATCTATAATCAACCACAGCGCCGCCTCACCTCAGGCATCTCTGATTGGGTTGATTCGCAGCTGCAGAAGTTGTACCGTGGCTACTCTCAAGCATTGAACGGATGTCTGAACCATCGGAAGACAACCCTGTTCATTGCCTTAATTCTATTTATTGGTAGTGGGGCACTCGCTCTAAAGATGGGCTTCGATTTTTTCCCAAAAATGGATGAGGGTCAGTTTGAGATGCAGGTGGAGAGGGCTCCAGGGACAGGTCTCAGATCGACTGAGATGACTTTTCGTCAGATTGAAGATATTCTTTATGAGACGATCCCCGAGTTGAAGAATCAGAACACGGACATCGGTGTGGGGGAGACCTTTGGTGCCTTTGCAAAGGGTTCCTATGCAGGAACAATCCGTGTCAATCTGGTCGAAAAGGAGAAGAGAAAACGAAAGCAGATGGAAATTGAGTCTGCCTTGAGGAAGAAATTGGAACAGATATCCGGTATTACCTATTCAATCTCTCATGGCCAATTCCTTGGTGAGGAGGGAGATCTCGTCATCTATCTCTATGGGGAAGACATTGATACCGCACGAATCCTATCCGGGAGGATAAAAAACTTAATAAAAGATATCCCTGGTACCGCCGATGTCAAAACGAGTCTGGAGACTGGAAGACCGGAGCTCCAGCTCGTTCTGGATAGAGACAGAATCTCCGCCCTCGGATTAAGCACTGCTCAGGTCAGCAATGCGGTATCTACTTATATCAAGGGAACCAGAGCTTCTTTGTTTCGTGATCGAGGGGAGGAATATGAAATACTTGTTCGACTCGATCGGAAATATCGGGAAAATACAGAGATACTCAAAGACCTCTTTGTGACAAGTCCACGGGGAGATCAGATTCCTCTCTCAAGCATCACTCAAACCCATCGGAGCCTATCACCCACAAGTATTTTGAGGCGTGACCAGCAGAGAGTGACCAATATCTCGGTCACTGTTCAGGGGGCAAACCTGGGAGAGGTGACCCGACAGGTGGAAGCGAGACTGGAAAAGATGGAGATTCCATCGGATTTTAGTTATGAAATCGGCGGCTCTGCCCAGGATATGAGGACCTCTTTTAAATGGCTGGGGCTGGCTTTTTTCGGAGCCTCTTTTATCGTCTATATGGTCATGGCATCCCTTTACGAATCATTGTTGGCCCCTTTTATCATCTTCCTGACTATTCCCCTCTGCGTGATTGGAGTAATCGGCATACTCTTCCTCACAGGTACCCCTGTGAGCGTTGTTGCCCTTGTTGGCGTCATCATGCTGGCAGGAATCGTGGTGAACAACTCCATCGTTCTGGTCGATTATACCAATCAACTGAGGACAAAAGGATACGCTGTTCGTGAGGCTGTTGTGGAAGCGGGTAAAACAAGGCTTCGACCCATCTTAATGACCTCTTTGACCACCATCTTTGGTCTGCTCCCTCTTGCTTTTGGATGGGGGTCAGGGGGGGAAAACTGGGCTCCTATGGCCCGTACTGTGATCGGGGGTTTGACAACAAGCACTCTCGTGACCCTTCTGGTCATTCCCGTCATTTATACTTATATGGCCCCGAAAAAGATCACGATATAAAGCAGGCTCATCCCTCTTCTTAACGTTGTTGACTTTATCCAGTGAACCACTGGAAAGGATTAGCCTCAGGTAAATCTCGAAGACCCACCCACAGGACCACAAGAAGACGATGATTCCGATCCTTTAGAAGAAGAAAAACCAGAAAGAATCTTTTCAGGCTTTTTTGCTCCACAGGCAGGGCAGGTCAAAGACTCCCCACCCTCATTGACCTTCTGGAATCTCTCAAAAATAACCTCACACTTGCGACATCGATATTCGTAAATAGGCATAACGCTCCTCCTTAATTGCAGATTGAAGATTGTAGATTGAAGATTGAAAAATCTAAAATCTGAAATTTACTATTGCACCACTTGATATCCTGCATCTCCAATAGCTTTTTCGACTCTATTAGATGCTACCTCTTTTGTATTATCAAATCGAACCTCCCCTTTTCCAAGGTCCACCTGGACATTCTTAACTCCTTCCAGTTGACTCAGCGCCTTTGTGACCGACATCACACAATGCTGGCAACTCATTCCTTTAACCTTCAGAGTTGTAGCCATTTATTTTCCCCCTCCCTTCACCCTAAGATTCCAGAATCAATGAGTTTGCAACCATATTGGTCAGGAACTCCACCTTGACCCCACTATGGTATCTCTCACTCAAAAAACCTAACTGTGTATGGCAGTTTTCGCAACCCGTTGAAACGATGGAGGCCCCTGTGGCCTTGATCTGCTCCACTTTAATCTTCCCTGTCTTTTCCCTAAAATCTTCATTCTCCAAAGCCACCAGTCCTGCACCCCCCCCACAGCACCAGTTATATTCCCGGTTAGGCGTCATCTCAACGAAATGCGAAGTCAATTGGGATAAAACATATCGAGGCTCTTCGATGACGCCACCATTTCGGGCAGACTGACAGGGATCGTGATATGTTATCAATCCTTTGATTCGATCTTTCTCTATTCTGATCCTGCCTTCCCTGAGATATCTCGCTACCACCTCGGCAATATGAGAAACCTTAAAAGGCTGTTTTCCAACAAGATTCTTCATCACCCGGAAAGCTGTCCCACATTCACAGATCACTACCTCTTTCACTTTAAGCCTGATGGCTTCATCGATGATTCTTTTTGCGATGAGCTGTGTCTTGGTCGGGTCACCCACAAAGGCACCAAAGTTGACCGCCTCAAAAAAACTCAGAGTCCAGTTCTCCTTGGCCGCATTAAAAATCGAGGCTGTTGGAACAATCGAATGGGCTCCAGCCAGAGCAACATAGATTATATTTGCTCCCTCAACGTCCAGAGGAATGATTTGATTAGACTCACCTTTCCATTTGGCGATGACATCCTTTTCCAGGTTCCGGATTCCTTGAATGAAAGATTCCTTAAAGAGATCAAGACTCTTTCCCTTTTCGACGGAAGCGTCGGCCAGCATCGAAAGGACTTCAGGCTCGCTCTGATTTCCTATTAGGAGTAACTTGGCAATCGATTGAATGGCTTGCGTATCGATACCAAAAGGGCAGTACATCATGCATCTCCGACACCCGGTACAGGTGTAAGCCGCCTCATAAAGTTGTTTCATCACCTCATCATCGATCTCTGTGGCTTCCCCCCAATATGGAAAAAGTTTTCCACTCCATTTGAAATAACGTTTATAAATCTTCCTGACGACCTCAGCTCGCCAGGAGGGGATATATTCGAGCTTTGGAACGGAGGCGTAAGCAAAACAGGCATCCTTGCAGAGACCGCATCGAGAGCAGGTCTCCAGATAATATTGCATCGGTTTATCCAGCTTTGATCGAAAGAGGTCGAGAAGTTTTTTCTTTTTTCCCTTATCCACCACTATCTCCTCTTAACAGCATTGGAAAAAAACGTAAGAATTGAATGCGTCACCTTGCTGAACGGAAAATAAATGAAGAAAATATTGGCTAACAGGATATGCATGACTAGAATCACCTGATGGGGTGACCCTGAAATCTCATCCGGAATGGTAGGGCGGAACCGAACCATGCTTCCCAGATAAGTCCGGTAGGCCTCTATTGGGATGTCAAATCCATGGCTTGAGTAAAGTGTTGCCAAATTCATATGAGAGCCAAAGAATGCGGTGACCAAGAGTCCTAAGATGAGGATAAAATCTTCGGGAACAGATAATTCCCGATAGGGGCTCCGGAATCGACGGAAAAGAAAAAAGAAGAGACTCACAATTAATAAAAGCCCCATCAGGCCCTTCCCCAGGAAGATCTTGTGTTTCACAAGTTGAATCATCTTTATATCGGCAATCAGCTCTATATGACCGATGAATAAAAAGAAAATGGCTATATGGAAGAGACCAAAAAAAACCCAATAGGATACATATTTCTTCCTCGTTACCCCTGGAAGGAGAAATACGTCGCTCAACATAGCTAATAACTTATATCTTTTTTCGGGGTAGACGCGAAGGGTAATTGCCTTTGGGGTTGGTGCCAAGCCTATCCTGATCAAGAGCAAGATGATCCCAATGATAAAAATGAGGATGGCCGTATAGAGCATCGGTACCATGACAAAATAATAGAACCTATCAACAAAAGAATAAAAGGATTCCACCCTCCCCCTCCTTAAGATCGGTCATTTACGTTCTGTTACCCCTCAGTAATAATGCCAACGGGTCCTATCCATTTTAAAAAAAGCCAGGTAGTCTCCAAAGAACTCTATTAAAAACCTATCTCGTATCACTTGACTCTCTTGATGATGAACTTGATCAAGCCATCTTTCTGCTCTGTCTTTAATATCTCATTGCCACTGGTACGGGCCCAGGCAGGAAAATCAGACAGGGCTCCAGGGTCAGTGGAGATGGCTTCTAAAACCTGACCTACCTGGATCTCTTTTATTCCCTTACTCACTTTGATCACCGGTTGGGGACAGGGTAATCCTTTTAAATCCATTATCTTATCTACTTTGATTTCTTCGCTCATGAGATCCTCCTCTAAATTAGATGAAAAGTTGTACCTTACTGTTTTTTGCTTGTTCCAAAAATGTCGCTACTCCTACATATTCTAAATTTGGATAATCAATGAATTCCTCTTTTTTAAAACCCATCAGACTCATGGTCATTTCACAGATGTAGATCTTCACACCCAGCTCGGCTGCCATATCCAACATTTCATCTAAGGAAGCGACATTCTTTTTTTTCATCAAAGATTTCATCATGGAAGTGCCCATCCCAGCCATGTTCATCTTCGATAACTTAATCGCATTCCTCCCTTTAGGAAGCATAAAGCCAAACATCTTCCCCATAAGATCCTTTCCACCAGCTTTCTTCTTTGGGTCCCTGAGGACAGGAGTCCCCCAGAAAGTAAAGAACATTACTGCTTCCATACCCATGGCAACAGCGCCAGTGGCAATGATAAAGGCTGCCAAGATTTTGTCCAGATCACCACTAAAGGCAATGATGGAAACTCTGTCATCGGCTCCCAGTTTGATATTTTCAACCTGCTTTTTGAGTTCTCCCATCTGTCTTGCCAGATCATCAATCGACGTCACTCCCTTTAGAGACTCCACTGCTTTTCCTGAATTGACTTCACTCATTATCATTCCTCCTTTGTATTTTCCCTCCGCATTCCGCAATCCGAATTCCGCAATTGGATCATGCCCAGTCGATATAACGGGAGACAGCCTTTTGAAAATCTTTTAAGACCTCCACTCGTTTGGCACCTGTATTCCTCTGCGTCTTCTCCAGGCACTCTTCCATATAGGTCTTCACAACGACCATACCCACCTTTTTGATAGCGGCGGTCACTGCCGCTACCTGTATCAGAATGTCTGCGCAAGAATTCCCCTCTTCCACCATCCTCTGAAGCCCGCGGAGCTGCCCTTCAATTCTCCGCAATCTTAACAATACATCTTTCTTGTCTTGTTCCATCCTATACCATACCCCCCTATGGTATATTTTATCATAACCACTTCCCCTCTGTTTGTCAAGGGAAAAAATGAATTTTTTATACAGAGAGCTTTAGAAAAGGGCCACGAGTAGGGCTGCGTGGCATTAAAATCCAAAACTCAATTGCTCTTGTTCCAATAGAAGTCGTGTTGATGTTTATAAAAAATAAGGTCTTGCCAGGCTCCATCTGATAATGTTTTCATAGAAAAACGTAAAAAGAAAGGGTTGTTGAATTCGTAAAAAGTCGAAAACCAGAGAAAATGTCATGCTTCAGCATCCAAAAAAATCGAGATGCTACGAGACCCTGACACGAAGTGATGAACGAATGTGAATCAACAAGTTCAGGGTAACAGCCCAGACTTTTTACGAGACTGTCAAGGTAAATTATTAAAAAGTTACCTTAGCATCATTGGCCTATTCAACCCCGACCTTAACCACTGCTCCCTCGCCCTGAGCTAATCCGCCACAAATGGAGGCTACTCCGATTCCTCCACCTCTCCTTCTCAATTCGTAAATCAGGGTCGTTAGGATTCTTCCCCCACTTGCACCTACTGGATGACCGATGGCAATGGCTCCTCCGTTGATATTCGTTTTTTCTAAGATGGATTTCATCTTTTCAGAATCTCCATTAGCCAAAATTTTTGCGCTCACGAGAGGCATCGCAGCAAAGGCTTCGTTGATCTCGATGAGGTCAATTTGATCAAGAGTGATTTGAGCCTTCTCCAAAGCCCTTTGAATGGTGAAACCTGGTATGGCTGCAAGCAGGCGGGGAGTAGTAGCCGTGGCTACCATCGAAAGAATCTTGGCTAATGGCTTAAGCTTTTTCTCCTTTGCCTTCTTTTCACTCATGATGAGGACGGCTGAGGCACACGTATCGAGG
>Ga0256868_10000414_pt1 | contig 25100 bp, 22 predicted proteins | sample RVTome_13_FD_187341 | JGI IMG/M metagenome (GOLD analysis project Ga0256868, IMG submission 187341) | Soil microbial communities from uranium-contaminated site in the Upper Colorado River Basin, Wyoming, United States - RVT92D227 HiSeq ...
CTCCCTCATTTTTAGCCACACAAAATGGAAGAGAACCATTAAAATGACATCCCCGTTCGGGCGGCGCTTAAGCCGCCCGTAGCCCCCGGGGAACCAGTCCCGTCGGTTCCCCCCGTCGGAAAAGCCGACGGGGAAAATTGGGGACACTTCCGTTTTCTTGAAAAACGGAAGTGTCCCCAATTTTCCCGTAAGCGCCGCCTATACATTGTCACTCTATTTATTGCGTTTGTATTAAAATCAGAATTTTGGGGATTTTCAATTGGAGAGGATGACGATGAGAATTGTCTTTTTGATGAAGAGAGTCCGGGATGTCAGATGGCTGGATCTAACCCCGCTCCGGGGGGGGTAGTGCGGGCTGTTGTCAGCAAAAGGGGGGTTGATGATGGGAACCAAAAAGGTGGGGACTTTCTCCAGCCCGCGCAAGAAAGCCAAAAATAGTATAGCCCGGGAAAAATCAAAAAGCAAGAAAAATTTTCAATAATTTTTTTTTGCCGAAAATATAAAAACTCTTTCTTGACTTTATCGGAAATTTTTTATATGACTTAGGCAAGATAAGATCATGGATCCTCGAACGTTAAAACATGATGAAGTCTTAGGTGCGGTTTAGGACGAACGTAATTTAAATTGGAGGTATGATAAAATGGCGTTTGAATTCAAGAATTCCAAAGAGGTTAAGTATTATCTGCATGCCAAAGACGTGACCCTGAAGGGCGGCCGCAAACAGAAGATCTTCTTCTTCGCCCGGGATGTCCGGCCGGGAGCCCTGGACGCCATTCCGGAAGGCTTTAAGGTCATCGAGACGACCAAGACCGGGATGCCCATCCTCAAGAAAAAATAGTTCCGCTTTTTCCGGCGTCAAACCGCCTCTTTTGACGTTCATCCGTCTGTCATTGCCAGGAGCGAGGCGAGGTGGCAATCCGGCGTAGCCGCGGCGAGGTCTCTTGGCTGTGGCGATCTCAAGATGCTCCGTCTTAGACCAATGAGATCCTTCGCTTTGCTCAGGACGACCCTGTGGCCGGGAGCGCCACGCGCCCTTAAATCGTGGTGATGACAGAAAGAATGTCAAAAGCAGAGATCCAATCCCATTTTTTCTTCTAAAGCGCGAGTCTGATCTCTATTTTCTTTCTTCCTCTTTCATTCCCTAAAATCTTTGACTCCCCATTTTCATCCGAGTATACTCGTGTCATGATCCCTCGAGCCAAAAAATTTATTATCTTTTTTCTGTTCGCCGGCCTCCTCCTCGCCGGCTGCGGCGGCAAAGACAAGGCGGCGGCCGCGGGCGAAGCCAAGGTCTTCACGATTGCCGTGATCCCCAAAGGAATGACACACGAATTCTGGAAGGCCATCCATGCCGGCGCCGCCCAGGCGGCGAAAGAACTGGGCGTGAACATCATCTGGAAAGGGCCGCAGAAGGAAGACGACCGAGCCCAGCAGATCACGGTCGTCGAAGACGTCATCAACCGGGGCGTGGCCGGCGTCGTCCTCGCGCCGCTCGATGACCGGGCTTTAGTCCGGCCTGTCCAGGACGCCATGGGCGAAAAAATTCCGGTCGTGATCATCGATTCTGGGTTGCAGGGCAAGGATTATCTCAGCTTCGTGGCGACGGACAATTACCAGGGCGGCGTTCTCGCCGCCAAGCGGATGGGGGACCTCCTCCAGGGCAAAGGCCGGATCTTCATGATCCGCTACCAGGAAGGCTCTGCTTCGACCGCGGAGCGCGAGCGGGGATTCCTGGAAACCGTCACCAAGGAATTCCCGGGCCTGAAGCTGCTCGTCAAGGACCAATACGCCGGCTCGACCACGGAAACAGCCTACCAGATGGCCGAAAACCTCCTCGGCCGTTTTCCGGATGTCGAAGGCATCTTCTGCCCGAACGAGTCGAGCACGTTCGGCACGCTCCGCGCGCTCCAGGAGTCGCAGCTCGCGGGCAAGGTCAGGTTCGTCGGATTCGATAGCTCCCCCAAGCTCGTTCAGGCCCTGCGCGATGGCCATCTCCACGGCCTGATCCTTCAGAACCCGGTCAAAATGGGCTACCTGGGCGTCTCGTATATGGTTCAGTATCTCCGCGGTCAAAAGATTCCCGAGCGGGTGGACACGGGCGTGTATCTGGCGACCAAGGAAAACATGGACACACCGGAGATCAGAGCGCTTCTTTCTCCAGACCTTTCCATCCTGGATTAATGACATCATTCAACGCCGGTCGTCTCGCTCTCGAAATGAGGCGCATGACCAAGCATTTCGGAGCGACGTGCGCGCTTGACGATGTGGATTTCAGCCTCCGCAAAGGCGAGATCCAGGCCCTCCTCGGCGAGAACGGGGCCGGCAAAAGCACGCTGGTCAAGATCATCAGCGGCGCCCTCAAGTCCGACCGGGGCGAGATGACGCTCGCCGGCCGGCCTTATCATCCCTCCGATCCCCTCGCCGGCCGGCAGAGCGGCGTGTCGATGATCTACCAGGAGCTGAACCTGGCCCCGCACCTCACGGTCGAAGAGAACATCATGCTCGGGAGAGAAGTCCACGCGGGCGGATTCCTCAAGCGCCGGGAGGTCCGGAAAAAGATCAGGGACACTTTGGAGTTCTTGCATCATCCGGAGATCGGTTCCGATGTTCCCGTGCGACAGCTGGGCGTCGGCGCCCGGCAGATCGTCGAGATCTCGCGGGCCATCATGGACAAGGCTCGGATTCTGGTGATGGACGAGCCGACGAGCAGCCTGACAAAGGAAGACACCGAACGCCTTTTCCAGGTGATCCGGAAGTTGAAGACCGAAGGCGTGAGCATCATCTACATCAGCCATTTCCTCGAGGAAGTCCAGGACGTGGCCGAGACTTATACCGTGCTCCGGGACGGCCGGAATGTCGGCACCGGCTCGATGGCGAAGACGACGCTGGAAGAGATCATCCAGCTTATGATCGGGAAAAAAATAACGGACCTCTTTCCCCGCGTCGATCACGAGCGGGGCGAGGTTATCCTGTCCGTAAAAGACCTGAAAGGCGTTCAAATGTCCGAGCCCGTGAGTTTTGACCTCCATCGGGGCGAGATCCTGGGTCTCGCCGGCCTGATCGGCTCGGGCCGGACCGAAACGCTTCGGGCGATCTTCGGGCTGGATGCCGCGGAAGGCGGCCTCGTCGATGTCGGCGGCGTCAAGGTCCTCAAAGGCCGGCCCTGGCTCATGATCGAGAATAGCCTCGGCCTCTTGAGCGAAGACCGGCAGGGCGAAGGGTTGGCGCTGTCCCGCTCCCTCGCGGACAACATCACGCTCAGCCGGTTTTCGCCCTATAAAAAATTCGGTTTTCTCAGCGTCAAGAAGCGGACGCAGGCGGCGGCCCAATGGATCAACGCCCTGAAGATCAAAACCCAAGGCCCCTATCAGACCGTGGCCAGCCTCTCCGGAGGCAACCAGCAGAAAGCTGCCCTGGCCCGCCTGCTCCACCAGGACGCCGATGTCCTTCTCCTGGACGAACCCACGCGGGGCATCGACGTCATGAGCAAATCCCAGATCTACGAGTGGATGAGCCGGCTGGCCGCCGCAGGAAAAGGCATTCTCTTCGTCAGCTCCTATTTCCCCGAACTTCTCGGAGTGTGCGACAGGATCGCCGTCTTTTTCCGGGGCCAGATCGTCGATGTCCGGGCGGCCGGGGATTGGCGCGACGAGAGCCTGATGGCGGCCTCGACGACCGGAAAGGCGTGAACGACCATGAAAAGAAAAACCAAGCTTCAAGCCTTCATGAACCTGCTGGCCCCCTTCCTGGGGTTGATCCTGGTCATCGCCATTTTCTCTTCGATGCCGGATGTTCAGTCCCGATTCCTCCGGATCGCCAACCTCAAGAGCGTGGCCACCCAGTCGGTGATCGTGGCTCTCGGAGCCCTGGGCATGACGCTTGTCATTATCGGCGGCGGCATCGACCTTTCCGCCGCGTCCAATATCGCCCTGTCGAGTGTCATCACGGCTTACGCCATTAACGCCGGGCTTCCGCCGCTCCTTGGCATTCTTTTAGGCGTTCTCACCGGCGGCCTGATCGGCTTCATGAACGGCGCCTTGATCACCGAGCTTCGGCTCGTGCCGTTCATCATCACCCTGGGGATGATGGGCATCGCCCGAGGCCTGGCCAAGTGGATTGCGAACAACCAGAAGATCGACGCCCCTCTTTCCTGGGTCAACGACCTCATGGCCAAGTCGCCCCGTCCATCCTGGCTTCTCCTAGCTCCGGGGGTGTGGCTGATGATCGTCTTCGCGGTCGCGATGGCCGTCCTGTTGCGGTATACCGTGTTCGGCCGCCATGTCTTCGCTATCGGCTCCAACGAGGCCACGGCCCGCCTGTGCGGCGTCCGGACAAAAAGGGCCAAGGTCATCATTTATGCTCTGTCGGGCCTTTTCTGCGGGCTGAGCGGGGTGATGGAATTCTCACGGTTGACGGTCGGCGACCCGACGGTTGCCGTGGGGCTGGAGCTCGACATCATCGCCGCGGTCGTCATCGGCGGCGGAAGCCTCAGCGGCGGCGAGGGCAGCATCCTCGGCTCGATGATCGGCGTGTTCATCATGGCTTTCTTGCGGAACGGATGCACGATGATGGGCTGGCCGAACTACATCCAGGAGATCATCATCGGCGTCATCATCGTCGCCGCGGTGAGCCTGGACCAGATCCGCCACCGCCGCGCGGCATAATCCTATGAACAAAAAGAACCGAGACAACATCCTGATTGTCATCCACGCCCGGGCCCCGATCCGGATCAATGACATCGGCGGATGGACCGACACCTGGTTCGCCGGCGAAGGAAAGGTCCTGAACCTTGCCGTTTCTCCGGCCGTTGAAGTCCAGGTCAGGGTCTTCAATACTGAATCGGGGGCGAAGAAAAGGGTGATTGTCCATGCCGAAAATTTCGCCGAGACATTCGCGATGGATCCTGACAGGCCGGCGAAGAACCGGCATCCGCTTCTCCAATTCACCATCGGCAGCCGGCCTATTCCCAAAGACTATCGACTGGAGATCAACCTCTATTCTCCCGTGCCGGCCGGAATTTCGACGGGAACGTCGGCCGCCGTATGCGTGGCGCTTCTCGGCGCCCTCAACGCCCTCGCGCCGAAAAAATTAGCTTGGGCCGAGATTGCCAGGCTCGCCCACGAAGTGGAAACGGAAAAGCTTGGGCAGCAGAGCGGCATCCAGGACCAGATCGCTGCGGCCCATGGGGGGATTTCCTTTGTCCATATGCGCCGTTATCCCGAATCCGTGGTCCGTTCTGTCCGTTTGGAGATGAAAAATTGGCGCGAACTCGAGCGGAGGCTTTGTCTGGTCTATCTGGGAAAGCCTCACCGCTCCTCGGCCATGCATGAGCGTGTCATTGATGAACTCGAAGCCGGAGGCCCACAACTCAAATATATCCGGGAACTGACGGATATCGCCCAAAAAGCCCGGGATGTTCTGGCTGCCGGTGATTTTGAAGCGTACGGCGAAGCCATGATCCGGAACAATGAGTGCCAGCGGGCGCTATATGGGGGGCTTGTGTCCGCGGAAGCGGACGCTGTGGGGGATGTCGCCAGACGCTTCAGAGCCTCAGGTTGGAAAGTCAATGGCGCGGGAGGCAAGGGCGGTTCGATGACGGTCCTGGCCGGCGGCGATGACGTCCTTCGCCGTCGCATGGTCCAGAAGATCAATTCCATGGGCAGGGGAATCCGAATCATCCCGGTTTGCCTATCGCGCGAAGGCCTCCAGGCCTGGGAATCTCGCTCAGCATAAGCGGTCCGGAATTTTTGGGGGTCCTGTCAAGGCTGTCCCTGTCCGTCCTCGCTCCATCCATCCCCCCGAGGGACTCCTTATGCTGGGGGCGGACAGGGAGCACGCCGTGCCACCCATAAATGCGGACTCCGCTTTGGCTTTGCTCGGCATCTGTGGTAAAATATTATGACAGAAAGGGGAATGGTGTCTCCTTTTCCAAGGAATTAAAAGAGATGTTGTCTAAATGATTGACCAAAGAAATTTAGGAGGTTTTTAGGATGAGAAAATTTTTAGCAGCTTTAACGATCATGGGATTTCTTTTTCTGACCGTGGGCGCTTATGCCCAGCAGCCCCCGGTTAAGCCTGAGAAGCCGGCCAAGCCAGAGCCGGGCCCGAGGGCTCCTATGGCCAATCTGAAGGATTTCTTGCAGCTGACGCCCGAACAGGAAGCGAAGCTCAAGGAAATGCAGAAAGCGCGCCAGGACGAGCAGAAGGCGTTCCGCGACCAGATGCAGAAGCTCCGCGGCGAGCTGAATCCGCTCCTCAAAGACCCGAAGGCCGATCAGAACAAGATCAACAGTCTAGTGGATCAGATCGCCAAGCTCGGAGCTGACCGGACCAAGAAGATGCTTGCCAACAGAAATCCTTTACAGAAGATCCTCACCCCGGAACAGCTCGAGAAACTGAAAAACGCGCCCGCCCGCATGATGGGCGGCCGCGGTATGGGACCTGGAATGCAGGGCATGGGCCAGGGGATGGGCCAAGGAATGGGCCCCGGTATGGGTCGGGGCATGGGTCAAGGCATTGGTCCGGGCATGGGCCAGGGCCGGTTCATGCGACCGGGAATGGGACAAGGCATGGGTCCCGGAATGCACCAGAGAATGCGGCCCGGCCTGGGCATGGGATGTGGAATGGGCATGGGTTTCATGGGACCCCAAGGATTCCGCGGCCGCGGAATGCATGGCCGCCCTTGGGGAAAGGCCATAATGAAACACCTCGGCAAGTGGTTCGGAAGACGCTGACAACCTGACAGCAAACGGACTCTGCTCCTCCCCCGTTTCTTCCCTGGCGACAGGGGAGAGCGGGGGATTTTTTTTAGCTCTCTTTCATTTTGTGTAGGTTGAGATAAAAGAAGATCCGGGAACGGCGTTAAAAACCCGGATCGGGAGCTAGGGCGTTTCCGGATCTTCTCACCCTCCGCTTCGAGCCCACAAAAAAGGAAGATAACCTTTTTTTGTCTGGATTTGAATTCTCGTCATTTGTCCTCATTTGCGGACAAATGAGGACAGGCCCGCCGCTTGAAAACCCGTTTTTCGCCTGATCAACAGGGGCGCACTTTGGCACATCTCTTGCTTTTATGTCCATTGGAAGGAGAAAGACGATGAGAAAGACAATCCTGATCGCAACGGTCTTGATTATGATGTCCCCGTTCGTCGCTTTCGCCCAGAGTTCGGAGGGCTATTATGATCGCAGCTATGTCCGCCTGAACTACGTCAAAGGTGACGTCTATGTCCAGAGGGGACAGGACCTGGGCTACGAACAGGGCGAGGTGAACCTCGTCGTCGTTGAAGGCGACAAGATCGGGACAAATGTCGGCCGCGTCGAGATCCAGCTCGGCCGGCGCAACTATCTCCGTCTGGACGATTACACCCAGGTGGACGTCGTGAACCTTCCCCGCAGTGATTCCGACCCGACCAAGCTGCATTTGCTCTCGGGCAGCATTTTCTTGAGAATCAACAGCTTGGACCGGGAGAAGAATTTCGAGATCCATACTCCGGACGCTTCTTTTTATATCCTGGAGGAAGGACTCTATCGAGTCGATATACGTGACAACGGGGAAACCGAATTCAGCGTGTTGAGCGGCTCGGTCGAAGCAGCCGGTGAAGAAGGCTCGGTCCTCGTCCGGAGTGGCGAGCAGGTCGTCGCGGCCAACGGCCGGTTCACTTCAAGGCCCGTTTCGGTCTACTCCCGCCGCGACGATTTTAGCGATTGGAACGAGACCCGCGATGCCCTCTATGCCCGGCGCCTGAGCCGGACCTATCTGCCGGCGGATTACTCCGATTACGAATACGAGCTTGCCGATTACGGCCGCTGGGTAAATGAAGGCTCCTATGGTTATGTCTGGGTGCCCTCCTTGACCAGTTACGACTGGCGGCCCTATTACCACGGCCGCTGGGTCTGGTATCCGATCATCGGCTGGAGCTGGGTGTCCTATGAGCCCTGGGGCTGGTGCACATCCCATTACGGCCGGTGGGGCTGGCGGACCGGACTCGGCTGGTACTGGATCCCGCACCGGAACTGGTATTGGGGTCCCGCCTGGGTCCACTGGTTCTGGGACTACGATTACATCGGCTGGTGCCCGCTCGGCTACTACAATTATCCGTTGGTCATCATCAACAACAGTTTCTATGACCGATACACGCACAACAATTTCCCCAATAATTCCCGGACTCTGACTGTCGTCCGTAAGGACCAGCTCCAGAGCCGGAGGCTGACACAAGTCGCATTGGACCAAACGAGGATCAGCAAGATTGGAAAGATCTCGCTCAAGTCCATGTCGCCGGAAATCCGTCCGTCGATCGATCGCCGCGGCGAGATCGCGACAAAGGCCCAACGTGTTCTCTCCCGTGAAAACTTGAGGAGTGTGTCAAAGAGCTTCAATGCCAGCGCTAAAATTATAGCTCCGGAAGGAATGAAGTCGTCCGCCATCAAGCGGTCAGCGGAGCCCGGTATGTCGAAGGAGCGGACCGTCCCCAACGACAAGATGAAGGAATCCGTTTCCGAACGGGCCATAAAGAAGGACGGCAGCCTGATTTCCCGACCCTCCCTGCGGAATGAGAAAGGATCCGTTGCCGAACGGCCGGAAAGGGAATCCGGTTCGCGCATCCGGAGCTTCCCGTCCCGGGGATCGTATGAAAACGAATCTCTTAGGCCGGGCGGTAAGTCCAGCGCGATTTCGCCGCCCCGCAAAAATGAGGAGAAGGGCAATACGCCGCCCTTCGGCGATCAGGTCCCTCCCGAATTGCGGGAAAAGGATAACGGCCGGACGGTCATCCGGAAATATGACAGCGGCGAACCCATCAACCGGGTTCCGCTGGACGGGAGGTCCGTGAGGGAACAGCCGAAAAGCCCGGAAAGAAATCCGGGATCTCTTGCTCCGCGAAACAATGATCCCGAGAGGATCATCAAGGAGCGGGGCCGGTCCGATGAAGGAGCTTCCTCAGCCCCGGGGAGGTCCCTTCAAAAAGAGAGAGAACGAGGAGTGACGAGGACATCCGAACCCCTGAACCGGAGCGTCTCCAGAAATGATGTCCCGTCGTTCTCCAGGCAAAGCTCTCCGTCAAGAATTGCCAACACCCCCTCGAGAAAAATAGAGCCGCCCTCCCGCACCTACAGTGGATCATCGCGGATCCTCAATTCGCCGTCCCGGAGTTCGAGCCCTCCTTCAAGAAGCTATAGCTCGCCTTCACCATCCCCCAGCTCCAGGGCCCCCTCGAGATTCTCCAGCGCGCCGTCCCGCAGCTCCGGCTCTTCGTCCCGGAGTTCGAGCGCTCCTTCTCGAAGCTTTAGTTCCCCCTCCCGTTCGTCTTCGGGTTCAAGCGCACGCTCCAGTTCCAGTGTTTCTTCCCGGTCATCGTCTTCATCGTCATCGGGATCCGGCGGCGGGCGCATCAGGAAAAAGGACTAGCTCCGTCTTCCTCTTATTTTCTTCTTTACACTTGCTTTTTTCAGTGATATAAAATATCCTGGTTTCTCTGTATGGAAGACTTCGAGATTGGAGGTATGGGCGATGACTCTTAAGAGCAAGACGACCGCAGTTCTTGGCCTCAGCGGACTGGCATTCTTACTGATAGTGTCTGGAAGCATAGCCTGTAAAAAAGCGGCCCAGGAAGGCGCTCCCGCGGCCGGCACAGCCGCTGCTCCCGCCGCGCAAGAAGGCACGACGATCAATGAAGGCCTGAACGAAGTCAGCGGGACCGTGAAAAGCGCCCTGGGAAAATATTTCTATATCTCCCAGCTCCCGGGGTTCGACATCGTGGCCGCGGGCCAAGTGGACACCGGCGATGCCTCGGTCCTTTTGGGCAAGGACGTTAAAGTGAAAGCTGTCTTCAACCATGAAAAACCCTCGGTCCTGGTTGCCCAGAGCGTCGACATCAAGGAAGGCGAAACCCAGTTCAAGAATGTCTTCAACAAGACCGACGCGGCCGTGCCGGAAGATTATTTCGATCAGAAAACCCGGCCCGATTACCAGGAGATCAAGATCACGAACATCAACAAGAGCGAAGACTGGGAAGGAAAGGGCACGGGCAAGGTCCGCGGAAAGCTTATCCCCGGGGCCGGCGGCCAGGGGAATGCCATCTCCATCCTGGATGAGAAAGACAAGGAAGCCGGCAAAATCATCGTCGACAACGTCACCGAATACGCCACGTATTGCATGAAGAAGTTGAGACTGTTCGACACGTTCTGGTTCTACTTCAACATCAAGGACAGCGTGGATAAGAAGCTCCGCCCCAAGAACAAAGAGATATTCCGCGCGGACATCGTTTTCACCGGGCTTTACTAAAGCGAAAACGCTGGAATTTTCAAGGGGCCGGTTCTCGATGGAGGACCGGCCTTTTTATTTTGGGATCTCTTTCGTTTCCTGATCTTTTCCTCACCTCAAGCTTACCCACACAAGATGGAAGAGAACCTTATTTTCTTTGTCATTCCTCACCCCCAGACTCGCGATGACATTTCATTGAATGGGATTTCCTTAGATAAGCGAGATGAGCTGGCCGATGCCCTTCTCAACCTCTTTTCGAAAATGAAAATGGATGAACCGGCGGCCCTTTTCTCTCAAGGCTTCGCGGTCGCCGCAAGCCTGGGCATTTTCGAGAACCCCGAACGAATAGAGGGAAGATAAAGAGGCCGGCGCGGCCGGGACAGGAGTGTCTTTGAAGTGGTCGGCGGTCAATTGGATGAACAGCCCATTGCTTCGGCCGCCTTTGTGGAGCTGGCCGGTGGAATGGAGAAAACGGGGTCCGAAATCATACGTGACCGCCAAGCCCGTTCGCGTTCTCAGAGCGGCGGCGAATTCTTTAAGGGCGGAGGCGATTCCCGGCAGAGGAGGGAGGAAAGCCAGGAGGGCGACGTAGTCTCCGGGCCTGGCCAGGCTTAAGAATCGTTTGAGGCCTTCTTCGTCCTCTCCATTTTCTTCCGGCAGGCTTCCTCGCTCTTTATATGTCTTGAGGACGGTTTCGGTCTTTTTTTTGGAGGCGGCGACGTCCGGCTGGTCGAAGGGGTTGACCTTTAAAAAATGTCCGGCGACAGCCGTCGCCATTTCCCAGAGGAAGAACTGGCCGCCGAGTTCATAGGTGTTATTTAGGGTGAGCGAAAAAAGCGGGACTTGATTTTTCGCCAGGCGGCGCATCGCTTCACTGTGCGTTTTGTCCCCTGTGATTCCTATGTGAACGAAGACCCGGTCTTGGCCTTCCTTCCCGGCCGGAATGTCCGGATCTCTGACGATCGGAAGGATTCCCCGGCCTTCTTTTCCCGTGCTTTCGGCCAGGAGCTGCTCGATCCAGGCGCCGAAGCTTTCGATTTCGGGCGACAGAAGAAACGCGACTTTGTCCCGACCGGCCAGAGCCAATGTCCCGAGAAGGAGGCCGAGATAAACTCCGGGATTTTCCGAAGCCGACGGATTTTGACAGAGCCGGGCCGCCTGCCGGCTCTGATCGACGAGCCCGGCGGCATTCATGCCGATCAGGACTGCTGGAACGAGCCCGAAGGGCGACAGGACGGAGAATCGGCCGCCGATCTCCGGATCGCCGGCAAACACGCGTCGGAAGAGGAGGTCATGGGCGGCTTTTTCGAGCGGAGTTCCGGGGTCGGTGATGGCCGCGAAATGAGCGCCGCCCCGCTTGTTACCCAACCGTTCGCAGGCGTGCGCATAAAAAAAATTCAGGAAGGACGTCGTTTCGAGCGTCGTGCCCGATTTGGACGAGACAAGATAGAGCCCTTTTTCCAGAGGGAACATCTCGGCATAGCTCAGGACGACCTCGGGGTCGGTGCTGTCGAGAATACCGAGTTTCAAATATCCGTCCGCGGTCCCGAAGATACGGCTGAAAACCTCGGGGGCGAGACTCGAACCGCCCATGCCCAGGAGAAGGGCGTGCGAATAACCTTCTTTTCTTATTTCCCGGACAAAGGACTCAAGCTCGGGGAGTGTCGCCGGGGCTTTATCGGGCGCGCTCAACCAGCCGAGCCGGTTGGAGATTTCTTCATCCTTCTCTTTCCAGAGAGTATGGTCCTTTTTCCAGATGCGGGAGATGACGGCCGATCGTTCCGTATCGTCCAGGGCTTGGCGAATTTCTCGCTCGTACGGATCGAGTCCCGAAATCGAAAATCGCAGAAGATTCCTCATGTCCTTGAATTTTAATCGTTCTTGCCGATCTTTTCAAACCATGAAAATGAATTTGACAATTTCGCCGATCCCCATGGTAAAATCTCTCTTCGCCGATCGCGGTGAATGATATCAATGATCGAGGAGGTCAGCGAATGAAGATTTTGACGAAACTCAGTCTCGCGACAGTCTTGCTCCTTGTCTTTGCTTTGGCGGTCCCCGCCCAAAATCCGCCCCAGAAGAAAGTGGATGATAGCAAGATCATCGGCCTCTGGGCCTTGGAGGTCGATGCCGGCGGTGAATATTATTACTTGACCTTGGAAATCAAACTGGAAGCCGAAAAGCTCGGGGGCGGGCTGAGCGAGCAAAACGGCATGTTCAAGGATGTCCCACTCTCAAACATTGAGTTCGACGGCCAGACGCTGAAGTGCGAGGCAAAAACTCCCACGCCTCCGGATGGCGCCGATCGGCTGATTAAGATCGAGGTCAAGCTCGTCGATAACAAGCTCGAAGGCCTGATCACGGTCCCGGACCTCAGCGTGTCCGCCGGCGTCAGCGGAACGAAGAAGTAGAGCTCGAAACGACGGCCGTAAAAATATCTCTTGCGATTCCGATGTTTCTTCATCGGAATGATGCCTGATTTGACCGGCTTATACCGCTGTGGTATAAAGCTCCGGATCAAACTTTAGCAAGGATCGTTTTCCATGATGACAAGCATCCAAGAAGCCGCTGGCGCCTTTCATCCGTCGCGGGCGCTCTACCGGTTCATCATCCTGATCTTTGTCGCCTCGCTGTCCTTCGGCAGTTATTTCGCCTACGACATCGTCTCGGCGATCGCCCCGACGCTCGTCGAAGAGCTCGGCGCGGCGCGCGGGACGGTCGGCGCCTTTTTCACGGCTTACAGCGTTGCCGCGGTTCTGGCCGTGCTCATCGGCGGAATGTTGATCGACAAGCTGGGGACCCGGAAAGCAAGCATCCTGTTCTCGTTGCTGGTCTTCATCGGCGCAGCCGTCGTCTGGCAGGCCAAGAGCATTCCCGTGTTCTTCATCGGCCGGTTCATCTTTGGCGCCGGTTCGGAGCCGCTGATCGTCGCCCAAAGTGCGATCCTGGCCCGCTGGTTCAAGAATAAGGAACTGGCCCTTTCGTTCGGCCTGACCCTGACGGTGAGCCGCTTAGGGTCGTTGTTCGCCTTCAACACGGGAGAGCTCTTTTCCAGCTATTTTAAAAGCTTTCGCTACGCGTTGCTGGTCGCTGTCGCCGCATGTCTCCTCTCCCTTTTGGGGAACCTGGCCTATATCTTCATGGACCGCCGCGCCGAGCGGATTCTTGAATTGAAAGATGGGGGCGGCGGCGACAAAATCGTGTTCAAGGACATCAAAGAATTTAAGCCGACGTTCTGGTACGTGACATTCCTCTGCGTGACCTTCTATTCAGCGATTTTTCCCTTCACGAGTCTTTCGACCGACTTTTTTGTCGATAAGTGGGGGATCGCCCGGGTCGTGGAAGCCACGGGCGGATTCCTCCATCAGGTTTTTAATAGTTTTTTCCATATGTTCAGCACGGCCGGCGGCATCTCTTCGATCATCATTTTCGCCTCGATGGTCCTGGCGCCGTTCGCCGGCCGGCTTGTCGATAAAATCGGCAAGCGGGCCACCTTGATGATCATCGGGTCCCTGATCATGATCCCCAGCCATCTCGCCATGGGTCTGACGCGCCTTTATCCGGTCTATCCGATGATCGCTCTCGGAGCGGCCTTCGTCCTCGTTCCAGCCGCGATGTGGCCGTCGATCCCTTTGATTGTGCGCAAAGAACGGGTCGGGACGGCCTTCGGGCTGATGACGGCCGTCCAAAACATCGGCATGGCTTTGTTCCCGTTTTTGAACGGCTTCCTGCGGGATACCACGAAGACCTACACGAGCAGCATGCTCATGTTCGCCGGGCTGGGGCTTGCCGGCATGATCTTCGCCGTGCTTCTCAAAAGGGCGGATGTTCGAGAGGGCGGCGGGCTCGAGCGGGCGGGAAAAAAAGAGGTATGATCGACACCGTCATCTCAGACCTGGGCCAGGTCCTCCTCCACTTCAACAATAGGATCTTTTTCCAGAAAATGACGCAATATACCCGCTGCTCGGTCGAAGAGATCCGGGAGACGGCCCATGATAACCTGGAATTGTTGTGTCTGTTCGAATTAGGTAAGATCATGCCCGTGGAATTCTACGACAGGATTAAGACCGCGCTTGGAGCGAACGTGAGCTACGAACAATTCTATGCCGATTACAGCGATATCTTCGCCTTGAACGGGCCTATTTTAAAGGTCATGGCCAAGCTGAAGCCGAAGCATAAGCTGGCCATGATCTCAAACACCGACATCATGCGGTTCACCTTCATCAAAAACCGCTTTCCCGAAATACTCATTTTCGACGGCTACTCCCTATCTTTTGATCTGGGCTTAAGGAAACCCGACCCCGAGATTTACAGGGCGGCATTGCGGTCGGTGGGTTCCCCGCCCGAAAGCGCAATTTTCATCGACGATATCCAAGAGAATATTGAAAGCGCCGAGCGCCTGGGAATCAAGGGGATCCTGTTCACGACGGGCACGGACCTTGAGGCCGAGCTGGGAAAATTCGGTGTCAAAGCCTAAAGATCGGGGCCAAACCTCAATGCCCAAAATTGAGTCTTCTCTCCTGCTTTATCTTTAATCCCCCCTTTTCTTTTTTATCCATCATGATTAACCTGAATTATTCATAAATTGCGTCGTTTCCTCGCGAAGAGAATTCGCAGATGGGCGCCGAATTCGGGGACACGATCCCAAATTCCGGAGAATTTGGGTCATGTCCCCGAAAGTGATATGCGGTCAGCTTACTGAAAATAAATAAAATATAACTATCTAAAAAATTTTAAAAAATACTTGACAGAGCCCCTGATTAGGTATAAATTCTGAATCGTAAATACAAGATGTTGTATTTATAATCATTCATTTCCACAAGATATTGGCCTAAGCGGCGAGTTTTTTCGGGTCTTTGGTCCGTTGTTTTTGGCTGTTTCGAAGGAAAAGGAGGAGAGGAAAGATGAATCAAAGGATCATTGCCCGGATCAAGAAACGGGATGGGACAATCACCGATTTCACCCAGGACAAGATCACGACCGCCATCGCCAAGGCCATGGCCTCCCAGGGCATCACCGAGAACGGCGACGCCAAGACCATTTCGGATATCGTCACATATGTGATCGAAGAGAAGTTCGGCGGATACACCATCCCCTCGGTCGAGCAGATCCAGGACATCGTCGAAATGGTCCTCATGCGGCGCGGCTTCCATGAAGTGGCCAAGTCCTACATCCTCTACCGCGAGCGGCACAAAGAGATCCGCGAAGCCAAGAAGACCGGCATCAACCTCGAACGCCTGATCAGGGACTATATCAACGACGCGGACTGGAAGATCCGCGAGAACAGCAACGAAGGCGTGATGAGCTTTTCGGGGCTGAACGCCCGCGTCTCGGGTGAAGTGCTGTCCAATTTCGCCCTCAATCAGATCTATTCGGAGAAGGTCAAAAAAGCCCATACGGAGGGAGACTTCCATCTCCACGACCTATCCTATCCCATCGTCGGCTATTGCGCCGGATGGTCGCTTGAAAACCTTCTCCGCAGAGGGTTCGGCCACGTCCCCAATCAGGTCCACTCGGCCCCGGCCAAACATTTGGAAACGGCGACGCTCCACATGGTGAATTACATCGGCACGATGCAGGGCGAGTTCGCCGGGGCACAGGCCTTCTCGAGCGTGGACACGCTGCTCGCGCCGTTCGTCCGCTGCGATCGGCTTGACTATGACCATGTGAAACAGGACGTCCAGAAGCTCATCTTCGGCCTCAACGTTCCTTCCCGCTGGGGCTGGCAGACGCCCTTCTCCAACCTCACCTTCGACTGGACCATCCCCGACGACATGAAGAAAAAGCGGGCCGTTGTCGGCGGCAAGGAACTCGATTCCTGCTACGGCGAATATCAGCCGGAAGTGGACATGATCAACAGAGCCTTCCTCGAGCTCATGGTCGAAGGCGACCATCAGGGCCGCGTGTTTACATTCCCGATCCCCACTTACAATTTGACCAAGGATTTCGACTGGGATTCGCCGAACGCGCGGCTCCTCTTTGAAGGCACGGCTAAATACGGCATCCCCTATTTCCAGAATTACATCGGCACGGACATGAACCCGGGCGACATCCGGGCCATGTGCTGCCGGCTGAACCTTGACCAGCGCGAGCTCATGCGCCGGCCCGGCAACATCTGGGGTCCGGGCGATTCGACCGGCTCGATCGGCGTCGTCACGATCAATTTGAACCGGATCGGCTACACGACCAAGACCGTGGACGAGTTCAAAGCGCGCCTCAGAGAGATGATGGACATGGCCAAGGAATCGCTCGAAACGAAGCGCAAGATCGTCAACAACATGCTGGCCAAGGGATTCATGCCCTATACCCAGGTCTATCTTGGCCACTTCGACAACCATTTCTCGACGATCGGCATCTGCGGCATGCATGAAACCTGCCTGAATTTTTTAGACAAAGGGATCAGCACGGCCGAGGGCAAGGAGTTCACCCTCGACATCCTGAAGTACATGCGCAGCGTGCTGAAGGAGTATCAGGGTGAGACCGGCAACCTCTACAACCTCGAAGCGACGCCGGCCGAATCCACGTCCTACCGGCTGGCCCGCCTCGACAAGCAAAAATACCGCAACATCATCACCGCGGGAACGGAAAAATATCCCTACCTCACGAATTCGACGCAGCTCAATGTCGACGCAACGCGCGACGTCTTTGAGGCCCTGAAACACCAGGAAGACATCCAGAGCCTGTACACGGGCGGGACGATCTTTCACTCGTTCCTTCCCGAAGCCATCGACGCCGCGACCTGCCGCAAGCTCGTCCAAAGGATCGCCCGGACGAGGATCCCGTATTTCAGCATCACGCCGACGTTCAGCGTCTGCGGGAGCCACGGCTACATCAAGGGCCAGCACCATAAATGTCCGGAGTGCGGAACAGAGACCGAGGTCTATTCGCGGATCGTGGGCTACCTGCGGCCGGTGCGGACCTGGAACGACGGCAAACAGCAGGAATTCAAGGACCGGACGCCCTACACGACGGTCGGTTGACAATGGACTATCTGCTCTTCACCTATCCGAACTGCCAGAAGTGCACGGACCTCAAGGCCTACATGATAGAGGCGGCTCTCTCTGCCCGCGAGTACAAGGTCGAGGAAAAGGAAGGCCGGCTGAAGATCCGGGAATTTTTGGCTCATATCAAGCGCGATGAGAAGGGCGCGATCATTCTCCCGACGCTCGTTCTTCAGGAGAGCGGCGCCGTCGCCGCGGTCGTGAATACGCGGCAGGAGCTCGAAGATTGGTTGAGATCAAAGGGCTAGAGAAGTTCGCCCCGAAGGATTTTCCCGGCTTCATCTCCTCGACGGTGTTCCTGGCCGGCTGCAATTTCCGCTGTCCCTACTGCCACAACGCCGACCTCATCGCCCGGCCGGACACGCTGGCGACCATCCCCATGGATTTTTTCCTCGCCTATCTAGATGTCCGGCACGGCTGGCTCGAAGGCGTCTGCGTTTCGGGAGGAGAGCCTCTCATGGAGCCGGGCCTCGAAGCATTGCTCGCCGTCCTTAAGGATCGCCATCTCATCGTGAAGATCGATACCAACGGCTCGTTTCCCGAAAGGCTGGATGCGCTTATCAAGGCCAGGCTCGTAGACTGGGTGGCCATGGATGTCAAGGCGCCGCTCGAGCGGTACGCGGTGGTCACGCGGTCGAAGATCAGGACCGAGGACATCGAGCGCAGCGTCGGGCTCATCAGGAATTCCGGGATTGACTATGTATTCAGGACGACGGTCGTTCCGGGCCTGGTCGGTGAAGAAGATATTTTAAAGATCTCAAAATGGCTCAGCGGCTCGAAGGTTTTCCAGATCCAGCAGTTTTCGCCGTTCCATACGCTCGACCCGGAGTTCGCGAACCTCAAGGCGTTCAGCCCCGCGGAGATCCAGAAAATGGCGGACATCGCCCGGCCCTATTTTTCCGAAGTCCGTGTCGAGGGAATATGAAAAAATGGGGACACTTCCCAAATTCGAGAGAATTTGGGAAGTGTCCCCATTTTCCTTTGAAGATCGGCCCTCAAAAATGAATATGTGATGAGAGGATTCCATGGAATTAAAAATTAAGCGGATCCACCCCGAAGCGAAGCTTCCATCCTACGGGCATAAAGGAGACGCGGGGCTCGACCTTTTTTCGTGCGCTGATTATGTCCTCGGAGCGGGAGAGGTCAAGGCGATCCAGACCGGAATTAAAGTGGCCATTCCCCGGGGATATGTCGGCCTTATCTGGGACAAAAGCGGCATCTCGCTCAAAGGCGTCCATAAACTGGCCGGCGTGGTCGACGCAGGCTATCGGGGCGAAGTCCAGGTGGTCATGATCAACCTCGGGAACGCACCCTACGAGATCAAGAAGGGGATGAAGATCGCCCAAATGCTCGTCCAGCCTATTAGCGAAGTCGAGGTCATCGAAGCCGAGGACCTCGACGACACGTTGCGCGGGGAAGACGGATTTGGGAGCACAGGGCTGTATTAACGGTCGGAACATTGAATATTCAAATATGGGAATATGAAAAATGGAACAAGACGAACGCCGAGTTGCTGAATTCTTTAGAAATAAGGGTCTGATTGCTAAAGAATTTTCGTCAGAGGAAAAAAGATCAAAGACGCCCGATTTTTGCGTTTTTAAGGGATGCGAATTCGTTTTCTTCTGTGAAGTAAAATCTTGTGCCGAAGACAAATGGCTGATAAACCAAGTTCAGAATGCTCCGCAAGGAACCATTGTCAGGAATGCTAGAAATGACCCCAAATTCAATCGCATAAGTAATAAAATTCACGAAGCATACGGTCAGTTTGGGGCCGTTAATGTGCGAAGAGATTATCCTAATGTCCTGGCGTTTGTGAACGAGGACATTAAATGTAACGCAAAATACCTTATTTGGGTATTGACGGGAAATTTCTATTCAGATGATGGGCATATAGATCGGATTTTTTTAAGATATTCCCGAGGGAGAATCTCGAAGCAGAAAAGGCTTATTGATGGATATATTTGGGTAGAAGCGAATAATAATCATCGCGCTGATGAATATTATCTTTTCTGCGAAGCGGATTCGCATTTTTTACCTAAACTCGCCGATTTATTTGGCCTTCGTATGAGCAACAGAAAAGATGAGAAATCACTTTTGTGGTGGCGTTTCCGTACTCTATGAAACTCGAAAACAAGATCCTTGCCATCAAGTCGCTTTGAAGGAGATCTCACGGCTCGCGGCTCAAAGTCCTTGACATTTACTTATGATTTATTTAGACTTGAACTGCGACTGGGTTGAGACGTAATATACGCCTCATGTGAAGCTTCAAGCTTCGCCCCAGACGCTTTTTTTTTAGGGGGGTGAATCCCATGTACATTTGTTATCTTGACGAATCGGGGACGATCGAAGCGCAATCATCGAGCTCACATTTCGTGCTGATCGGATTGGCCATTCCTGCTATTACATGGAAGAAAAAAGACCTCGATATTTCTTCGATCAAGCAAAAATATGGTTTGTCTGGTACCGAAATACACACGGGCTGGATGCTTAGACCTTATGCGGAACAGAGCATGGTTCCCGGCTTCGAAAGTATGGATAGCGATTCTCGAAAAAAAGCTGTTCTCGGGTTGAGGGCATTGAATCTCGCAAGACCAAGGAAAAACTCGAAACAAAAGGAACTCTTAAAGAACTATCGAAAAACGGAACCCTATATCCATCTCTCATATAACGAACGGGCTGAATTTGTCGAAGTCTTGGCCGGGATAATAAAAAGCTGGGTAGACTGTCGTATATTTGGAGAAGCACACGATAAAGCCTGCAGTTCAGGAGATAAAGCGTACGAAATAGCCTTCGAACAGATCGTCACTCGATTCAATACGTTTCTTTCTCAGGCCGCGAATGCGACGGGGATCATCGTTCAGGATAACAATGAAACCGTATGCCGAAGATTGACTGCAAAGATGCGTGAATACCATCGGAGGGGAACTCTCTGGTCAGACATCGACAACATCGTCGAGACTCCATTGTTCGTCGATAGCCAATTGACGTCTATGGTTCAAATTGCCGATCTTTGCGCTTATGCAACGCGCCGTTTTTTTGAAAAAGGAGAGACTCGTTTCTTCAATCCCATTTATGATCGTTTCGATCGTAGCAAGGGAAAACTCGTTGGATTGCGACATTATACGGGAATGCAGAGATGCATGTGTCGCGTCTGCATCGATCATGGGCGTTATTGATCTCAGATTTCTTGTCTGTTCGATATCAGGACTTGCCCCAAAAAATAACCTTCTGACTCGTTAATTCATATATTTTTAATAAGATAGAAGAAAATTGATCTGGAATTAAAAATTGGGGGACTTTTTGCCGTTCTTTCCCGCTTCAATGGATTAGATGAATAGCTCCCATAGACGGTTTTTTTCCATATAGAGGGAATAAAAGGAGGATTTTTGTTGGGATCGATTTCTGGGGGAACTTTTTTTAAAATTCAATTTCAGTAAAAAAATGGGGGAAGTCCTCTTCGATATACGTCTTGAATTCGGCGCTATCTGCGAATTCTTTTCTCAAGGAAACAACGCAAATTATGACTAATTCAGGTTAGCAGATTTTTTGGGAAGGATCTTCCGCACCGTCTGGATGGTCAGCCCGACCGCCGGGGCAATCGACTTTTTCGTCTCTTTGAGCTTCCTCCGGCTGTGGATCTCGTGCCACAGATCCCCTTTGACCATGTCCTCTCCTATCGACCTGATTGCCGGGAGGAAGCATACGCCGTTTTGCGTCATTCGTTTTACCCCTTTCAACTGTTCTCCTGCATCCCAGGGGGTAATTTTTCAATGCCGATTAGGGGTAATTATTGGATGCCTGTTGACAAAAGATTTCGGGGGACGAAAATTTACGCCAATGCCCAGATTAGGCCAAAGGAAGTGAAAGCCTTTTGCGGGATTGACAGGGAAGGGGAGAAGCTATTGGAGACGGCGGTGATGCGGCTGGGTTTCAGCGCCAGGGCGTATGTCCGCTTGCTCAAGGTCGCCCGGACGATCGCGGATTTGGTCGAGGAGGGAGACATCAACCCGGCCCATTTATCGGAGCTTATCCAGTACAGGATGATGGATAGGTATTATTGAATAGTCGATTTATTTCTTTATGGAAATTGATGAAATAAATTTCAATTTATTTTAAAAAGTGAGAATAATTCCGCTTTTAAAATGCCTATAATATATGGAGGGGATCTTTGTACAGTATTAGGAGCAGAGCCTTCTATAATAAGATAAATATGAGAATGATTAAGGCTGTATTGGCATGCTGCCTGATGGGGATTCTTTGGGGAAATGCAGAAAATGCAGCGGTGATGCGGGGCCATTCATCGAAAGACTTAATAGCCGCTCATTTTGCTCAATCAACCTCGCAAGAGCTGAAACATTTCGTCTCGGTCGTCAATATTGAAGTCCCGGTCCGTGTTTTTAAGGGCGATAAATTCGTCGATAACCTGTCCATCAGAGACTTCGAAGTCTATGAAAACGGAAAGCCGCAGAAAATCGAGGCCGTGTATCTCATCAGAAAAACAAGCATTAAAAGGGAAGAAGCTCCCACAAAGGTTCAGCTTAAGCCTGAAGTCAAGAAGCGCCATTTCGTCCTCATATTCGAAATGGACGATTACCTGCCTGAGCTAAACAAAGTCTTGGATTACTTCTTCACAGAGGTTTTAGCGTCCGAAGATACGGTTTGGGTGGCGACCCCCGCGACTGGCATTCAACTTAAGAAAGATATGCTGACCCAGATGCCAAGAGAAAAAATTGCCGAACAGCTCAAATCCCGTCTTAAAAAGGATATTCGCCAAAGGACATTGCGTCTGAAAAGCTTAATTGAGGACTTGAAGAAGATCGCAGAGACAGGCGGATGGGGCCAAGAATTGGAGCCCGGGAATATCGCCCAGCAAATCGCTGATCTGAAGATGCTCGATGAGCCTCGGATTGCCGAATTCGCCGGCGCCCTAAAACAAATGGAAGGGCAGAAACATGCTTTTCTTTTTTATCAAAAAGAAGCCTATCGGGTTCCGACTCAATATGTCAAAGTTCTTGAAGAGCACGCAAGACAAGACTATATCGACAAAGAAAAAATTCAAAGATTATTCACCGACGCCTCGACATCGATTAACTTCCTTTTCGTGACGAAGACAAGAGCAGATTTTCAGGATCCTTCTTACCAGAACCCAGGCAGCACCGCTGTCTATGAGCAAGGAAGCGGCGATTTCTTCAACGCCTTCCGCGAAATAGCCGTGGCCACAGGAGGCCTCAGAGAGAGTTCGTCCAACCCTGCTCTTATGTTCGAAAAGGCCGTGGAGGCGGCCGAGAATTATTACCTCCTCTACTATAAGCCCTCCGATTACAAAGCGGACGGAAAGTACAAGGAGATCGAGGTTAGAGTCAAAGGCGGAAACTACCAGGTCACCCACAGGGCTGGATATTTCGAGCGATAAATCATTCCGACTCCGTCGAAACAGCTTGGAGCCATTAGAAGGCTCTTCAGTCATCCTTTGAGCTATAAAGACTTACTAAAAGAAGCTTGAAATTTAGCTAAATTATCAGCAAGCCTTGTCGAGACCGAGGCGAGAATACCGAGGATAGACATAAAAGATTCGTTCGACCCGGGCTAGCGAATCAGGGCATTGAACAGCAGTTTGAACGTGGCGTGCGTCTGGGCCCGATGCTGGGTCCGGAATCCGATGAGAACCGCCCTGCCTTCGCCGTATTTCGCCGCGATCATCCCCGCCTTTTTAGCCAGGTTCTCTTCCCCGATGAGCCAGCCGCTCCGAAGAAGGTCTCGGTCAGCGTAGAGGACGATGGTTTCGTACCGTTCGTTGTAACCGGTGGGGATGATCTCGAAGGCCGGGTTGCCGCTCAAGTAGACGACCAGGCCCTCTGCCGGCATCCCGTAGGCGAACGGGTTGGCATTGTCGAATTTCACCCTGAGCGTAGACCCCGGGCACCAGAACTCTTTTGAGCTTATGTTCGCCACCACGTTGCGGACGCTCAACCCGAGTTTCTCGATCGCGAAGCCGCAGGCTTGACCGAGCGTCACTAGAGTCCCGCCCTTCTCGACAAACGCTTTCAGCGCTGCCACACCTTCGTTGCCGATACCGCTTCGATACTCGGGGGGCGTCGAATCCACAGGGCGGCCCCTCTCGCCTCCGGACACCCCGGCTCTCTCGCCCGTGATCATGGCCATCGTATCGTCTGGCAGAATGATGACGTCATATTTGCCGTTGAGGCCTCCCTTCTTGATCTCGGCGTCCATCAGCGTCGTATAGGGGAAAGCGAACTGCTCGAGGAGCCAGCGCGTCCAACCCTCGTCCATGTTGCCGCCCCCATAGCGTTGATACATGCCGAGGCGCAATCGCTTGACCTCGTGGTTGCCCTGCTTGACCTCGCCTTCGAGGGCCGTGAAGTCGACGCCAGTCAGTCTGGCGACATCGGTGAGGATTGCTTCAGATCCGGCGGCGACGAGGAAGTCTCCGGGCCTGAGGCCGTCTCCTGCCCTGTCGACCCGCCGGATCGCCAGGCCCTTGTCGAGGAGAACATTTGCGGCTTTGAAACTGTCGTTCATCCTTCCGTCGAACGAGTATCCGAACGTTCCCGGGACGACCTTGCCCACGGCCGGCACAGGACCGGTCAATTTTGGGAAGTCGCCTTTGACCGCATCATCAAGCGGATCGACGCGCACGCCCATGAACTCGGCCATGGTATCCGTCGCCATGTCGTAGGGTCGCGTCGGAGAGCCGTCCTTGGCCCTGGTCCAGTCGTTGTCGGGATAAAAGGTCCGGCCGAGGAGATACCTGATCAGACCCATTTTTGGCTGGGCAAGCGAGATGACATAGGATCCCGCCGGGTAGGTCATACTGTCCGCGGTTGTGAAACCTTTGGACGCCTGCCTGATCTCAATGCCCTGGACAAGCAGCTTGTTGACCAGCTTCACGGCGGTCAACGGATCGTGCTGGGCCGCGGGAATCGCGTAGGCCGCGGGCTTGCCCTGGGCGCCTCGTTCTGTCTGCCTTTTGGCCTTTAGATAGGCGTTCCAGAGCACGGTTTCCTTGTTCCTGGCCGCCAGGTCCAGGAGAGCCCAGGCCGAGAGCTTCTGCCGCTCGACAATATCCCGGAGCCTCCACCAGCCGCCCGGCCAGGGATCGGGGAAGGTGGTCTGGGCCTCGTAGGCCGGCAGGCCCCGGGCTCCACCCCGGAGCTGGTCGGGATGAATATAGAGAGGAGTGGCCAGCTTTGCGCTGGCCGATTCGGTGAGCATCCCGGCGATGTTGTGAAAGGGCGTGATCCAGTGGAATCCGAAATGGCCCCAGCCGGAATATTGGGCCATATTGATGACACCCGACAGGCCGGCCTCTTCTTCTTTGTAAGCGATGTGAGCCCCGTACCAGCTCATCTCCCGCCAGATGAGCGGATCCGCGTAGGGACGGATGGGCTCGGCATAGGGCGGGACGTAGATCCTGGCGCCGTAGCTGCCCATGTGATGGTGATCGAGGTAGGCCTGCGGGATCCAGTCCGTGAACAGGATCTTCGCCATGTACTGCGATTCGATCATGTTGGTCTGGAAGGCGTCCCGGTTTTGTCGTGGCCGACGTACTTGTGATACAGCCAAGGGAGACCTGCTCCTTCGTACTCGGTTCCGAGGGTCTTCTGGTACCAATCGGAGACCATGATCGCGCCGTCCGGGTTGAAGGACGGGACCATGAGGAAGACGACGTTGTCCAGAATCCGCTCGGTTTCTTCATTCCTCCGGGAGAGGAGGTCATAGGCGAGCTCCGGCGCCATCTGGGTGCCGCCGATCTCCGAAGCGTGAAGACTCATGGACTGGCAGATGACCGCTCTTCCTTCCCCGATCAGTTTCTTAATCTCCTG
>Ga0256868_10000415_pt1 | contig 25084 bp, 29 predicted proteins | sample RVTome_13_FD_187341 | JGI IMG/M metagenome (GOLD analysis project Ga0256868, IMG submission 187341) | Soil microbial communities from uranium-contaminated site in the Upper Colorado River Basin, Wyoming, United States - RVT92D227 HiSeq ...
TCTGTAAATGGTCGTTGATATCCTGTTGGTCAGGCTAATCAGCGAGTCATTGGTGGCCACGTCAGTTCAGCAAGTGTTTGCATGAACTGCTTAAGCTCGGTAACATCACGGCAGATTGACCGAAATCCGATTGCCTTTCCCTCGTTGTCTCGCAAAATGGAAACTGAGTTTTCTAAAAATATTTGCTCTCTACCTTGTTTAATGCTAGCAAAGTGATACGATTTAAGCGGCTCGCCTGTCCGGTAGACTTTATTCCAGGTCTTATATATGTCATCCACATCCTCTTTGGTTACGTATAAGCGGAAGTTCATCCCAACTAGCTCTTCCTGGGTGTACCCGAATTGACGACAAATGGCGTTATTGACGAAGATGAAATTACCAGCCAGGTCTACCTCATAATAGCTTTCTTCTATCTGATTAAGCAGGGTCCGATATCTCTCCTCAGACCATCTTATAGTTTCCTCAGTCCGCTTGCGCTCAGTAATATCGTGTCCAACACCACGGAATCCGATAATCTCCCCTCGTGCGTTCTTTATTGGAGAAGCCGAGGTCTCGGCAATCAAAGTGGTACCATCTTTGTGGATTACTTCGTAAGTAAGTTTTTTAATCGTCTTTCCGGTGTTAAAAACCTGATTAAAGGCTATGTACACGGCTTCAGCGTCCTTTTCAGTCACATGGTATCGGAAATTCGTTCCTAGAAGTTCTTTGGTGGTATATTCTAGAACGTCACAGAGCGCGTCGTTAACTACAGTGAAATTGCCATAAAGGTCCACCTCGAAATAGGCATCTTTTATCTCCTCCAGGATAGTTCGGCATCTCTCGTCCGATTCTATGATGGTCTCTTCCAGCCGCTCGCGTTCTATGGTGTCCACGAGGCTTCCCACGGCGGTTTGATTTTCTATGAATTCAGCTGAAGTGGCTTTATCTAGGCCCCCATTGGTCTTGCCGTTTTTCTTGCCGTTAGTTTTTATTATGGGCGCATTTGCATAAGATAGTAGGCGATGCCCCCCATTTCCTATTGCACTCTTCCCGATTGTCTCTTTATTCTCGACATGGATAAGGTCTGGAGAGTACATGTCCGGCAATTCCTGCCCCGTATGGCTTTCTAGCTCATGGGGTGGAGATTTAACACGTTTAGATTTTCCATTCGGAACAATGTAAATATCCGTTCCGCCACAATGTATCGAAATTTTGGCCTCTTCTGCTGAATCATCCATTTTGTTTTTTACCTGCCTCTCAAATTAGGTTGGTCAGCATGACTGGTGGGCAATTTGCCGTTGAACCGAACTAGTTCTAATATACTACCACATAGGACTATTGTAAATAGCCCAAAGGTAATTTTACATATAGGAAGAAAGTAATAGGCGCTGATATGATGGTGACTCGAGCGATTGTTTGGGGTGGTGGCTCGTGATATACTTGGCAAATCAAGGAGAACGATGTCGCTGGACCTGACTAAGTTAGTTGGACAGATTGTGGATTTGGCAACTAGCTTGAAGACGCTGGGGAGGGAGAGAGCGGCCAAGCTTGATTTTGCCCTAGAAACCATTAAATCTTCAGCTGCCGAATTCAATAGACTAAAGCAAAGGGTTGAGACGAGCAAGACTACCTGGCTTGTGGCTGGTCTGAAGGAAACCATTGACTTACGGCGGGCGGCACCGACCTGTCCTGATGACTTAATTGTTCTGGCTAGCGATGGCTCTCATATAGATGTTGACCGCCACCAGTCGGCTAGCTGCTTTCTCATCAACATCGGCGTGGCTCACCTTCAATATGGTCGAAATCCAGATGCCCAGCTCTTCAGCTTTCCGGCCCTTTATTTCAAAGATGACGAGATGGTTATTGCTTCCCCGAATGGCCAACGGATTCAGATAGAAGGGCAGCTTCTTGGGGTGAAGCGCAGCGTTGAGGAATGCCGTGTGCTTGCAGAGCAAGCTGGTGAGTTGAAGACGGACTTGCCTCTTGTAGCGTTGCTTGATGGCTCCCTCATTTTATGGGGATTAATAGGGCAAGCCTATCCCGACTTTGTCGTTCGTGAGCTACTGGTGGATTGCTTTTTGAAATATCTTAATAAGCTGAAGGAATTTAGCCGGCTCAGGCAGTTGGCGGTGGCCAGCTATATTAGCTTTCCTCGTAGCACGGATGTGGTCAATGTGATCAGGTTGGCTGTTTGCCCTTATGAGCCGGTAGATTGCGACCGCAATTGCCACGACAAGTTTGGGGGGAGGGAGTGTGATGTTGTTGGAGGCTTGCTTGACCGTGACCTTTTTGCCCGGCTGTTGGCTCCGGGAGAACGCTCAGCCATATTTAGCAGCAGGTCTTCGGTTGTGATGAAATATTACGGGGCTCAAGAGATCAATTTCTTCTATCTCAGGCTAGATGGGGAGGTAGTGCGAGTGGAGATTCCACTCTGGGTGGCTGAGGATGAGAAGCTGATTGGGCTGATTCATTCAGCGATTCTAGACCAGTGCCAGCGAGGGTTAGGTTATCCTGTTGCCTTAAGCGAAGCGCATGAGCAGGCAGTGGTGACCGGTGCTGACCGGGAGCAATTCTGGGGATTGGTGGAACAGGTTCTGGTTGAAGATAAAGTATTTCTGGAAAGTTCAGCCAAGCAGCAAAGCAAGAGAACGAGATGGATATAAAAAAGTGAAAAATCAAAAGTTAAAGATGGATATGGCGAGTAAGATAGCTGAGGTGATTGAGGCCAGCAGTGCTGAGTTCACGGCTCAGTGTTATAAACTTGACCAGTCACCGCCTTTAGGCAGTCTGGTGAAAACGCAAGACGAGCTTGGTGAAATCTATGGTGTTGTCTATAATGTTGAGACTCATAGCCTCGACCCGGGGCGGCGTGTGATAGCGCGAGGTGAAAACTTGGAGTCAAATGAGGATATCTTCAAGGTCAATCCTCAACTGGCAAGACTTTTAAGTACGGATTTCAAGGTAATGGTGGTCGGGCATGTCCAGGGCAAGAGCTTATACCACTATCTGCCACCGAAGCCGGCATCCATTCACAGCTTTGTTTGTACCTGCCGGCTTGAGGAGGTCAGGGCGTTTACTCAATCATTAGATTTTCTCAACTTGCTTGTAGATGTTAGGTTATCTGTCCCGGTAGATGAGGTTACTGCTGCTTGTCTTCGCTATGCCAGCCAGGCTCATTCTGACCCTCAAGGTTTTCTGGTCAAGGCTGGTAAAGAGCTGGCCTGTCTGCTAGGCAGCGATACCAGAAGATTGAATTCACTGCTGAAGAGACTTAAGTGATGAAAGACCAAAATTCTGAGGAGCGGACTAATTTAGGCGTCGTGGTTTCCGGCTCTCTGACCCGAGGTGTGGAGGTGAAACTTGACGCCTCGGTCTTGGTGGAGGACATGGTGGTGGGTCGGTACATAGCTATTGAAGGTGAGAAGTACCGTTTTTTCGGCATGATTACCGATGTCAGCCTAGAGACTACTGACCCAAGAGCAGCGATAATGCCGCCTGATGTTTCCGACCCTTTTATCGCTCAGGTTATTGCCGGCACAACTACTTATGGTAAGCTTCGGGTTTTACCAATGCTGACTATCGGGGGTGATGCTGCTGGCATACTTGAGGGACCTCAACCGGCGAAGACAGTGCCGGCACATTTCTCTGGTGTAAAGTTAGCTTCCCAGCGCGATGTTGAGCTGGTTTTCGGTGCTGAGGATGAGAGGCGGTTTTATGTCGGCACACCGCTGGATATGGAGACCAAAGTCTGCCTTGATATATCCGAATTTGTTAAGCGCTCCAATGGAGTTTTCGGCAAGAGCGGTACTGGGAAGACCTTTCTTACCCGCTTGCTACTTGTTGGCATGCTGCAGAAGGGGGCAGCGGCCAGTCTGGTCTTTGACATGCACAGTGAGTATGGTTGGGAGGGAAAGACCGAGAAAGGTTATAAGGTGAAGGGATTAAAGCAGCTCTTCCCGTCCAAAGTGGCCATTTTTACCTTAGATGAGGAAAGTTCTCGGCGGAGAAGAGTGAGTACCGATGTTGTGGTCAGGATAGGCTATGATGAGATTGAGCCTGAAGATGTTGACTTGCTTCGGCAGACGTTGAATCTTACTGAAGCTTCTATTCAAGCAGTGTATCAACTGGCGCGCGAGTTCGGTGATAGAAAATGGCTGGAGGCTGTGTTGAATCTTAACGACGATGATAGCAAGCAATTAATTTCCAAGCTTAATATTCATGATAGTACATATCGCAATTTGAGGCGTGGACTTGATAATTTGCGGCGTTTTTCTTTCTTAGTATCTCGGGCACCGGACAATTCTGTTCGGCGCATCTTAGAGTACCTGGACCGGGGTATAAATGTGATACTCGAATTCGGCAGATTCGATGACTTTGCCGCCTATATTCTGGTGGCTAATCTGCTGAGTCGGCGAATTTATGCTAAATATCGGGAGAATGCAGAGCGGGAGATGGGTGGTGAGGTGGCGCCGGCTCATCCGCTGGTTATCACCATCGAAGAAGCCCATCGTTTTCTTAATCCTGAGGTTTCATCTCGAACCATCTTCGGCAGAATCGCTCGGGAGATGAGGAAATATAACGTTACTTTGCTGGTGATTGACCAGCGTCCCAGTGGTATAGATAGTGAGGTAATGTCACAATTGGGGACGAAGATAACCTGTCTTTTAGATGATGAGCGGGATATTGACAGTGTGCTTACAGGCACAGCGGGCAAAAGTGAGCTGAAATCGGTATTATCCAAGCTGGAGACTAAGCAGCAGGCGCTTATCTTTGGCCATGCGGTGCCTATGCCGGTGGTGATCAAGACTCGAGAATATGGCACTGCCGAGTCTTATAAAGAGCTTGGTTTTCTTGAAGCTGCCGAGATGAAAAGGAAGACGGAAAAAGATATAGAAGGTTTGTGGGCATAAGATGATTTGGCTAAGTTCGTGAAATTGGTCCTCTGCCTATTACCATTTGTCCTCTATAATACAGTGAATAAATCTGACCTATCATTTGATTCCATGCTTGCTCACCCTTAAGCTTCCGTAAAGTCAGGCTGTAGATTTTAAGGTTATGAGGTAAACTCTCGGCCCTGTCGGTGCAAGGCAACAGTTTGGAGCAGGGGAATTCTGAGCAGTCAGAGCAGAACTCCACATCTTTTTCTTCGGCACAAATGTAGGTCGCACATCGTTCGCCGATAACGGGGCAATTGCCGTCAACAGCTCGGCATCCCTCGCATTGCGCTTTTTCCGGAGGAAGATTCATTCGCTGCGATAAGGTGCCTCTCAATTTCTCGTCGGACAGTGCTTTGTATAGTGGACACATACCACAGTGAAGCCCACAGGGAGCTAGTAGAGCAGTTTGGTTATTCACTTAAATATACCTCCTTCAATGTTGGAATACCCTGAGCGTCCAGTTTGTAGTTCTTGACATAAGGTTTAATCAGAAGATGAGTTCTATTGAACCACAGGGGTAAGCAGGAGGCCTCGTCTACCATTATCTGCTCGGCTTGCTGGTATAGGTTAAATCTGGTGGTCTCATCCTGCTCTACGCCTGCCTGGTCGAGCAGTGCATCTACCTCTGGGTTACTGTAATTGCCGGTGTTATATTCAGCACCGGTGTGGAATAGTATGCCCAGGAAGTTCTGAGGGTCAGGATAGTCAGCAATCCAGCCGCTAAAAAACATCTCATCAGCCTCCTCTTTTAGGAAGTAGGAGAATATCTCCGGTTCAAGCTGTCTTACGCTTACTTCCACGCCAAGGTTTTCTCGCCAATCTTGGATTATGGCACCCAGATATTCCGGTATATTGCCTCCCCAGCCGGAGGTGGTAAGCGTAATAGGTGGTAGATTGGCAACGCTGCCGTATTTTGAGCTGGCGATGAGACTTTTTGCTTTAGCTACATCATAGGTGAGTCCTTCCAGGTTTTCGTTATAGCCGGGCATGTTCAGTGGCAAAATGCCATCGGCTTTGGTCACCATCCCTTTGAGGGTCAGCTTCATAACCCGCTCTTTGTTTACCGCGTGACAAAAAGCTTGGCGAATGTTGATGTCATCAAAAGGTGGCTTCTGGGTGTTGAAGCCTATGTAAAAGAGGCTCAGCTCGGGGAACACAGCCAATTCTTTATAGAAGGGGCCGCGTTCGTCTGATGCTTTGTCTATGTAATATTCGTTGACCTCGACCACGTCGATTTCACCCAGTTCATACATTTCCATAGGCGAACCAGCTAGAAGATGATAGGTTACTCTCTTTGTTGAAGGAGGCTGACCGTAATAAAGCTCATTTGGCTCCAGCACTAATAGCTCATCTTTTTTCCATTCCTTGAGCTTGAATGGGCCGGTCCCGTTTGGCTTTAGCCACCATTTTTTGCCTGATTCTACATTGGCTTTATCGACAACGAAGGCAGTGGGGTAGGTTAGTTTGGCCAGGAAGTAAGCCTTAGGAGCGTCGATGGTTACCTTTAGAGTGTAATTGTCAATGACCTCGACGCCGCTGATTTTTGCGGCTTTGCCTTCCAGAACATCTTTCACCCCGACGATATCGCCCAGATAAGTGACTGCTGTCTGCGAGCCGATTTTAGGGTGGCAGGCTCTTTCCCATGAGTAACTAAAGTCCTGGGCAGTAACCTCCTCACCATCTTGGAATTTTACTCCTTTGCGCAAGTAGAAAATGTAGCTCTTGCCGTCATCGCTCTTTTGCCAGCTTTCGGCGATGTCCGGTACTGGCTTTGCCTCATCACCGAGGCGAACCAGGCCGCTGAAGATTTGTATGACGTAAGAATGTGAAGTCATCTCACTGGAGATAGCCGGGTCAAGTGTTATGGGGCCGGAGTCCCACAGGTTGAGAGCTCCCTTTTCTCGGATGGGTGTTTCATTTGATGGACAGTTGATGATGAAAGGCAGGATAGCTAAAGCACAAATAATAGCGCCAAGCAGTGTAAAATGCCAAATCTTGTTCATTGGTTTTGAGCCTCAGAATAAATTTCTTGCTTTCATGCTTAGATGGTCTCTGTCGCAGATAATTATATGGTCGAGGACGTCAATGCCTATAATTTCGCCCGCTTCCACCAGTCGCTTGGTTAGCTTGATATCGTCTTCTGATGGAGTAGGGTCACCGGAAGGGTGGTTGTGCATGAAGATGACCGACGCAGCACAGGAAGAGATAGCTTCTTTGAATACCTCGCGTGGATGTGCTATGCTGCAGTCAAGACTGCCGATAGAAATTTTATGAGTGTTTATCAGATGATTTCTGGTGTCCAGGCAGAGTACCACGAAGTGCTCTTTCTTCTTGCCCTTTAGCTGGCTTTTGGCTGCTTTTATGGCATCCTCTGGAGATTTAACCGTGATTTTTGTGCCTTCGCTGGATGAGTCTTCCAGTCGTTTGCCTAACTCGAAAGTAGCTTTTATCTGAGCGGCTTTGGCTGGACCTATGCCTTTTATCTGGGTTAGCTCTTCCACAGAGGCGGAGGCAAGGTTCCTCAGATTGCCGAATTTAGTCAGCAGTTTCTGGGCAGTAACAATTACCGATTCACCCTTGATGCCTCGTCCAAGAATCAAGGCTAGAATCTCCTGGCTGGAGAGAGCTTCGCTGCCCAGTTTTAAGAGCCTCTCCCGAGGTCGTTCAGAAAGAGGCAGGTCATGCACGGTGAAGGAGTTCTTCAATCAGGGCACCACCAATAAAGTATTTGCTGTTATCATTTTACCCGACATTTCTTCCCAGAGGAACGTTTCTGGACTAGCCCTCAGCAACGAGATTTGCTTGAATTCAGATTGAGATTGCGTTTGGCTCGTTATGGATTCGCGCCACAGCGTATCAAGGCCATCTTGGTCGAATCCGTAAATCTCGGTCATAGCTTCATCGCAAGAGTTACCTTCTTTTAATAGACCCAGGAGATTAAGCATTTTATCTTTGCCGTAGTTCTGTATGAGGAATTCGACCAGACTTTGACTTTCGGCATAGGAGATGTAGGCCTCTTCGGGTTTGGCTGAAAATGGGCTCGATAGACTGCGTACTGAAATGAGTTTCTTTTGACTTATTGCCTTTTTGAGCCATGACTCGAGATAAGGATCTGGTTTGCCCTCGGCATGCATGGCTAAGCCTTCATCTAACCAGGTAGGTAGGACAATAGCTCCGTAGGGGCTGAAGGTCATCTGATGAATCACTGTGTGCCCCAACTCGTGAGCTACCGCTCGCTTCCCCCAGTCCAGTTCATTTGCAGGAACACCAATGGCGATAAGGCCGTATTCAGTAAAAGCAACACCGCCTGTCCACTCTCGCGGGAAAATCATGGCACCTTGGAGGTCTTTGGTGCTGGCATAGACGAATATACTTATAGGCCTTTCAGGATGGACGCCAGTGTCTTCAAACAGTCTTTCCAATGCCTGTTGACACGCAGTCATCAGCTCTTCCGCAAAGGATTGAGAACCTTTGTACCAGAAGAGGCTGAGTTGCCCCATGGTTAACTTTTGCCAGGAATAGCGCAGGTCGTCAAAGCGAATTATCTCAGGCGAAGTTATCAGTTTATCTCCCGTTGCATCTTCGATTGTCCACCAGTATCTGATTGCGGCTCCGGTTAGCAGAGTGGCTTTTCTCATATCCCATACCCATTCTGTTTCCACTTTCGGAGACGGGGTGAAATCAGCCCAGGCTTCGCTGGTGACCTGGGCGTAGTTCATTCTATCAACTTGATAGTGGAGACGTAATTTAGTGATATCGCTCTGGCTTTGAGCCTTGATCTTGAAGACCAAGGCGGAAGGGAAATATATCTCAGCAGTGCTGTCTAACAGGGAGATTCCCTCCTGTGCGTGGGCAATAGATGGTGCAATAAGCAGAATAGTAGCCAGGACTAGCGGGATGAGCCATTTAGTCATTTGCCCGCTCCAATTTTATGACGAAGATATACATTGATAAAATCATCGAGGTCTCCATCCAGGACAGCGTTCGTATTGCTGGTTTCATAGTCAGTTCGGTGGTCTTTGACCATTCTGTAAGGATGAAGAACATAGCTTCGAATCTGATTACCCCAACCAGCTTCGATTCGTTCACCTTTGAGTTTGGCCTTTTCTCTTTCCTTTTCGGCACGATTCAGTTCAAGAAGGCGGGCATAAAGCACCTTAAGGGCACTCTCTTTGTTCTGACGCTGGGAACGTTGGCTTTGACAGCTTATTATCAGTCCAGTGGGAAGATGAGTTATTCTAACAGCACTGCTTGTTTTTTGCATGTGCTGTCCGCCGGGTCCGCTTGACCTGAAAGTATCTATTTTCAAATCCTCAGGGTTTACTTTGATATCTAGTTCCTCTTCGGCCTCAGGAAGGACTTCGACCAGAACGAACGAAGTATGCCGGGCATGGTCTGCATCGAACGGGGACAGACGAACTAAACGATGGACGCCGTGCTCTGATTTCAGATAACCATAAGCATAATCACCTCTAATCTCCACAGTGGCACTCTTTATGCCAGCCTCGTCACCAGCAGAGGTGTCTAGTATTTCGGCCTTGTATTTGCGCCGTTCTGCCCAGCGAAGGTACATCCTTAACAACATCTCTGCCCAGTCCTGGGACTCGGTGCCGCCAGCACCAGCATGTATAGTTAAGATGGCATCCCTGTTGTCATATTCATCGCTCAGAATCAATCTGGTTTCCAGCTCATCGAGTTGAGAGTTTATTTCCTCTATATCTTGCTGGATTTCTTGTTGAATAGATTGGTCGTTTTCTTCGATGGACAGTGTCGTCATATCAAGGAGTTCGGTGGCTCTCTTCTCTAGCTGTCGCCAGGTCTGAACTATATTTTTAGAAGCTCCCAATTGGCGCATAGTGGATTGTGCTTTGGCTGGGTCTAGCCAAAAGTCTGGCTGAGTGGTTTCAGCCTCTAGCTTGGCAATTCTCCTTTCCTTTCTTGGGATGTCAAAGGCGCACCATTATATCTGATATTCGGTGGTTTAGGGCTTCCAGTTTGTCCTTTTCTTCCTGCATTACTCACAACTCCTATTCTGTAGGTTGATTAACTCAAAATGGCTAGGATAATCTCCCTGTTGATGGTTGTAAATTGTAGTTATGGATTTGCCGCTGGCCGCAAGGTGAGCTAATCGGCAAGGCTCAGGGAGCCGTCGGTTGCAACAACATTCCAGAACCCAACGGATAGCTGTTGGCAGGTCAATCTTGTGACCGATGGATACGTAAATCGGGCGCACATTATCTTTAGTCCGCAGCGCAACACCGATAACCTCGCCGTTGTCAGTAACCTCGGCGTAGGCACCAGCCTCAGCGAGTACCGGCGTATGAGTGCCACACAGACGTGATTTGGCGCAGCCTATGGTTGGTATATTAAGAAGCAGTCCTATATGTGAGGCAATCCCGAAACGCCTGGGATGGGCAATGCCTTGGCCGTCTATTAGAATAAGATCGGGGTCGGTAGATAGTTTTTGACAAGCAGTCAATACTAAAGGGGACTCTCTGAAAGATAAAAGGCCGGGTATATAAGGAAAATTGATTTTATCCTCGGCGGTTTCGATCTCAGTCACCTTTAGTTCGGGGTAGTTGAGGATGACCGCAGCAGCGCGAGCAATCCCTCTGGAATCTGGGGCCGATATATCGACCCCGGCGATAAAGCGAGGTTTAATGTCCTCGCTTTTTCGTGATACTTGGCTAGCCAGCTCCATTTGTATCTGTTTAGCCTGGGCGATACTTATTTGCCAACCGTGCAGCTGCTGTATTTTCACATCCTTGATTATAATGGCTGAGTTCGCTGGTGGCAACATCGGGAGTGATGACATATTGACAGGTATGGCAACTTGGTGCATAATAACCTGTAAAAATTACCGAGGAGGCTTAGCCTAAACGGGTAGATCATGGTAAAAATAAGATTACGGCGGGTGGGCACTAGAAATAAACCTATGTACCGAGTGGTAGTGGCTGATCACAGGGCACCACGAGATGGTGATTTTATCGAGATCATCGGACATTATAATCCGATGACCGAGCCGGAGACATTTGTTGTTGATGAGGAAAAAGCGTTGAAGTGGCTTAAGCATGGTGCCAAGCCAACGGATACTGTATTGAGGCTGCTGTCTAAAGCGGGAGTAATGGATAAATTTAAGCCAGCTGCTGAAAAAAAGGCACGGGCAATAAAGCCGAAAAAGATGAAAACCACAGCCAAAACCAAATCAACAACTGAGGAGTCATCATAATGAAGGAGCTAATAGAGTACATTGCCAAGGCCATTGTTAATGCACCTGATGATGTAAAGGTTACTGAAGAAGCTGACGACAAGGGTATGGTGGTGGTGAAGTTGGAAGTTGCTCCAGATGATAAGGGGAGAGTGATTGGTAGGCAGGGCCGTGTTGCTGAGGCGATGCGAACCCTGCTCCGTGTGGTGGCGACTAAAGAAGGTATTCGTGTCAGGCTTGAGATAATATAGCTGACCTGCTAGGTACACTGCAGGCTAGAGGCTTGATAATTGTAAGCCCCCGTAATTCCGATAGATAATTGCCTGTTGATTTACTGAAGGATAATTATCGCATTGGTGCCGACTTTCGACGTCTCCTTTCAGCTACCTTAAGACGTATAAGAGAGCGAAGAAGAGCAGCTTGTGCTTGGGCTACGTCTAGTTCTGGTGGATGGGTCTGGAGACTTTCTTCAGCTCGCCGCTTAGCCTCTTCAGCGCGTTCGATGTCGATTTCCTCAACACGTTCGCAGGCATCGGCCAGGATTATGATTTTGTCTGGACGTATTTCGAGAAAACCACCAGAAACAGACATGTATGTTTCCTCGCCATCTTTTCTAATGAGCAGCTCTCCAGGTTTGAGCATGGTCATCAAGGGGGCGTGATGGGGCAGTATGCCTAGCTCTCCCTCAATGCCAGGGGCGACCACCACGTTGACGTCATCGGCAAGAACTTGACGCTCAGCGGTTATAATTTCAAGCTTTATTGTTGCCACATTATTCTCCCTCGAGTGTCTTGGCTTTCGCTATTGCTTCTTCAATTGCTCCAACCATAAAAAAGGCAGATTCAGGAAGCTGGTCATGCTTGCCATCTAGGATTTCTTTGAAGCCGCGGACTGTTTCTTTTATGGGAACATATTTGCCTTCGGTGCCAGTGAAAGCCTCAGCAACGAACATAGGCTGGGAGAGGAACCTTTGAATACGGCGGGCTCTGGCTACGGTAAGTTTGTCCTCGTCGCTCAGTTCCTCAATACCTAATATGGAGATTACGTCTTGAAGGTCTTTGTAGCGCTGTAACACTCGTTGTACACCGCGAGCAACCTGATAATGCTCTTCACCGACAACCTGAGGGTCGAGAATGCGAGAAGTTGAAGTTAACGGGTCGACCGCAGGATAGATACCAAGCTCGGCTATAGAGCGTTCCAACGAAATTACTCCGTCGAGATGACCAAAAGTGGTTACGATTCCGGGGTCTGTATAGTCGTCAGCAGGCACATATATGGCTTGAAATGAAGTGATGGAACCTCTCTTTGTAGAGGTGATTCTTTCTTCTAGTTCGCCGACATCGGTAGCTAGTGTGGGTTGGTAGCCGACTGCAGAGGGCATGCGCCCCAGAAGTGCTGACACCTCCATATTGGCAAGAATGTGGCGGTAAATGTTGTCGATGAACAAAAGTACGTCCTGCCCCTCCGTTTCACGGAAATATTCTGCCATGGTTACGCCAGTCAGGCCAATTCGTGCTCGGACTCCGGGAGGTTCGTTCATTTGGCCAAATACCATTATGGTCTTTTCTATGACGCCAGATTCTTTCATCTCTCGCCAAAGGTCGTTGCCTTCTCTTGACCTCTCACCCACACCGGCGAATACGGAGAAACCACCATGCTCAGTGGCAATATTATGAATCAACTCCATTATGATAACAGTCTTGCCTACTCCAGCTCCGCCGTAAGCGCCTATCTTACCTCCTCTAGTAAAAGGAGTAATCAAGTCTATTACTTTTAGACCTGTTTCCAGCATTTGACTTGTTATTTCCTGCTCTTCTAGTGGAGGTGGGGGGCGATGAATCGGGAGCCTCTCTTTAGTTTCTACGGGGCCAAGATTATCTAATGGTTCTCCGAAGACATTAAACAACCGCCCTAGAGTAGCTTTGCCTACAGGCACGGATACTGGTGCACCGGTGTCAATCGCCTCGGCACCTCTTTCTAGCCCATCGGTAGGACATAAAGCTAGACAGCGCACCCAATTATTGCCTGCATGTTGCTGAACTTCAAGAACAATCTTGTCGCCATTTCGGTTGATCTCGATGGCATTATAGATCGCTGGTAAAGCTTCCTGAGGAAATTCTACATCAATCACTGTTCCGATTACTTGAACTACTTTGCCTTTTGCCAAAATTTCACCTCCTCTAGTGTAGGACTTAGACGCCTCCAGTAATGTCAAGGAGTTCTTTGGTAATCATTTCCTGACGGGCTTTGTTTAAAGTCAGAGTAAGATCAGAAATAACCTCGTTGGCATTATCGGTGGCGTTTCGCATGGCGACCATTCGAGCCGATTGCTCGCTGGCAATGGCCTCGCGAATAGCATGGTAAACTTTCATTTCCACGAAACGTGGCAGAAGCTCACCCAGAACGAACTTGGGGTCTGGTTCGTAAATATATTCTGTGGTTTCAGTCTTGGGCATTGCCGCCGGTTCTACAGGAAGCAGCGGCTCTAATGTTGGCCTTTGGGTCATCGTACTGATGAATTGAGTGTAGGCTAGATAGACCATGTCGATATGGCCACTAGTGTAGTCATCGATAATAATGTGAGAAATAGGCAGTGTTTCAAGCAAGGTAGGACGGTCGCTAATCTTCGTAAACTCGGCACGGACATCGCGTTTATAACGCATCATGAAATCTCGCCCTTTGCGGCCAATAGCTACAATCGTAACCGGCACACTCTGCCCCAAAATAAAATTAGCTGTTAAGCGATTTATATTAGCGTTAAGCCCACCGCATAGGCCTCTATCTGCAGTGATGTGCACTATGGCTATTTTCTTTACGTCTCTTTTTGCTAACAATGGATGCAGTGGACCAGTCGTTGCAGATTCGACAGCGAGGTCAGAGATTATCTGCCCAATTTTGTCGCTGTATGACCGTCCAGCCAAAGCTTGTTCTTGGGCTCGTTTCATCTTAGCAGTAGCAATCATTTCCATTGCCCTGGTGATTTTAGCGGTGCTCTGGACACTGCGAATACGTCGGCGAAGAAGTCGTGGACTAATCATTGTTTTCCTTTAGTAAGCTGCGCTTTTCTTGAATTCCGATATTGCTGATTTTAATGCCTCATCAGTTTCTGGCTTGATTTCCTTATCGGTCAAGATACGCTGATTTATATCAGGGTGATTCGTTTCCATAAACCGATGAAAGCCCTGCTCAAAAGCAGCAATTTTTTCCAGTGGCACATCGTCTAGATGTCCATTCGTGACAGCATACAGAATCGTAATCTCTTTGTCTAAGGGCATTGGTACATATTGAGGTTGCTTCAATACTTCGGTAATCCGTTGCCCGCGCTCTAGTTGGGACCGGGTAGCTTTATCCAGATCAGCAGTGCCGAATTGGGCGAAGGCGGCCAGCTCGCGATATTGGGCCATATCTATCCTCAATCTACCAGCCACCTGTCTCATGGCTCTGGTCTGGGCATTGCCACCTACCCTTGATACCGATAAGCCAATGTTTAATGCCGGACGGATACCGCTGTTAAACATATCTGTTTCAAGATAAATCTGCCCGTCGGTGATGGAGATAACGTTGGTTGGAATATAAGCAGCTAAATCGCCGGCCTGGATTTCTATGATAGGGAGGGCGGTGAGTGAGCCACCACCATGTTCTTCATCCAACTTAGCAGCTCGTTCGAGAAGTCGGCTGTGAAGGTAGAAGACGTCACCTGGATAGGCCTCACGACCAGGCGGACGCCTGAGTATAAGTGATAGCTTTCGGTAAGCCCAGGCATGCTTTGTTAAATCATCATAGATAACCAATGCATCTTTTCCTTGTTCCATGAACTCTTCGCCGATAGCACAGCCAGAGTAGGGGGCCAGATACTGCAATGGTGCTGGATCAGAGGCATTGGCTGCGACTACTATGGTATTTTCCATTGCTCCGTATTTTTGAAGTGTTCCTACTACTTGTGCCACCTTGGACGTTTTCTGTCCAATGGCTACATAGATGCAGATGAGGTCACCGCCTTTTTGGTTGATTATGGTATCGATAGCGATGGCTGATTTGCCTATGGAACGGTCGCCTATAATCAGCTCACGTTGACCTCGTCCAATCGGAATCAAGGCATCTATCGCCTTTATTCCTGTGTATACCGGTGTGTTAACTCGCTGCCTCATTACCACGTTAGGTGCAACTCTTTCTACTGGCCGAGTCTTGGTTGTTTTAATAGGTCCCATCTCATCTAGGGGGTTGCCTAGTGGGTCGACCACGCGGCCGATAAGCTCGTCGCCCACAGGCACTTCAACTACTCTTCCGGTGGAGCGGACCTCGTCTCCTTCTTTAATATGGCTGAAGTCGCCGAGGATAACCGCAGCGACGTTATCCTCCTCCAAATTTAGGGCTAACCCCATAATCCCATTAGGGAATTCTAAAAGTTCGTTATATTTAGCACCGCTAAGCCCATGAATTCGGGCAACGCCATCGCCGACACTGATTACTGTTCCCACGTCTATCATGGTCACAGTGGAGCCGAACTGCTTGATGTTCTCTTTAATTACCGAGACTATGTCTCGCCCTTCTGTTGTCATCTTGTTCCCCCTTTATGGGTAGTTATCTCCTGGTTTTAGCCAGACTTTTCTTTAACATCTCTAATTTGTTACGTATGCTACCATCGATAAGACTATCATCTATTCTGGCGATAAAGCCACCTAGAATATCTGGGTTGACCTGGGTGTTAATACGGACTTTCTTGCCGATAATTGCCTCAAGATGGTGACTAAGCCTTTCCCTTTCTGTATTATCAAGTGCAATGGCAGTGGTAACCTCGGCAGTTTTTATCCCATGGTGGTCGTTTAACAGGCGCTCATATTCGTCTGCAAGTTGCCCGGCGTCTTTGAGCTTGCCTTTAGTAATGAGAATGTAGACTAGATTCAGAGCCATAGGATTGATTTTCCCCAATATTTCCTGTGCTAACTTTGCTTTCAGCTCAAACGGTAATTTCGGGTTTTCTATCAGGGATGCAAATTCAGTGTCTTGAATCAGCCGAGCAATTTTTCTCAGGTCGGACTGCCACTCCTTTAGTTTATTTCTTTCCAGAGCAATCTCGAAGACTGCTTGAGCATAGCGCTTGACAGAAGTTGTTATCGGCATTTGATTGCTAGCCTTCTATTTTTGTTTAAAAGTTGCGCTCTCCTTGAGCACTTCATCAATGAGCTTGCGGTGCTTCTTTTTGTCTACCGTTTCTTTGATCACCTTTTCTGCGGCCAAAATGGCAATATCAGCAAATTCGGCGCGCAGATCGTCAACGGTTTTGTCTCTCTCTAGTTTTATTTCGGTGCGTGCCTTTGCAATAAGGGACTCAGCCTCCTGACGGGCGCTGTCTTTGGCCTCTTCCTTTATTCTTTCTCCTATTTGTGCTGCCTGGGCTATTACGGCCTGTCCTTCCTTGCGGGCCTTTTCTATGTGAGCTTTGATCTCCTCTTCGCTACGTGCGGTCTCCTGCCTTATTTTTTCAGCTTGATCCATGCTCTCTTTTATCTTAGCTTGCCTCTCATTGAGCATCTTAACTATCGGTTTGTATGCAACTAGCCTCAATATGACAAATAAGATAATAAAGTTCACGACAAACGCTATTAACAGTGATGGGTTAATTCCAAGACCTTCCATTTCACTCCGCCTTATTTTTATAGCTGGGTTTTATGCTGCTATTTAGAGTATAAAGGAGCCAAGTATAAATGCGGTGACAATAAGGCCGGCAAACACTATAGCACCGATTATGACTGCTCCAATAATGAAACCAAAAGAAGCTGGGAGATTACCATTTTCCATCAATTTTTCCTCCATTACAGGCTATCTATACCACGATGGCTAGAATTATTGCCGTTATCAGGGCATAGATTCCGATGGCTTCAGTAAAAGCGCCGATCAGAATCATGTTGGTCAGGATTGGCCCTCTGGCTTCAGGGTTGCGTCCTAGAGCTTGCATAGCACCGAAGCCGATCAACCCTAGTCCTAGCCCTGGACCTAAAAATCCTAGTCCTGCGGCTAGCCCCACTGCAAGCATTTTCATTGCTTCTGCGTCCATTTATGTCCTCCTTTTTAATTTGCATGCTCGGGCTCCTCATCATGGGGAGCCATTGCAATTACGCCAAATACAAGTGTTAAGCCAGCGAAGATCAATGCCTGGACAAAGCCGACAAGCAATTCCAATCCATAGAAGATTACAGATACTGCGAATGGTATTAAAAAAGTCATGACCAGCAGCAGTATTTCACCGGCGGTCATGTTGCCAAAGAGACGGAAGGTAAAGCTTATTATACGAATAAAGTGACTGAGTAATTCTATAAAACCCACGAATATATTGATAAATCCGAACATTATCCCGCTGATAGCCGGTTTGATCTTTCCCCTGAATAAACTGGCAAAACCGTCACGTAAGGGCTCCAAATTGAAGAAGTTTTTTGAGTAATGGAAGAAACCGAGTGACCGAAGTCCCCAAAACTCAACGCAGCCAACAGAAATTAGGGCAATGGAAAGAGGGAGGTTGATATCAGTATTTGCCGCTCGGAGTATAGGCACAAAAGTACCGCTGTGCTCGTAAATGCCTATGGTTCCAAAGAATGGTAGAAGAGCTAGAAAGGCGTTGGTTAAAACGTAAAGGAATATAGTGGCCATCACGGGGAAAATGGTGCGGGCATCCTTTTCTCCGGCTACGCCTGTAACGAAGTTCAACAAAGCTTCTACGATCCATTCGGCAAAGTTCTGCAATCCTCCCGGTATCAATTTCATCTTGCGCGTGGCGGCGAAGAACAAGCTGCCCAAAACAATTATGGTTAACCATGAAGCGATGAGAGTATTGGTAATAGTAAATAATGACGAGATGTGGAATATACCTTCTGATGGGAGTTCGACTTGCGGCTTGGCGACAACCAGGAAGCTGGGAGCTTTAACGTGGAACAGGGCTGAGCCGATCGGTCCAATTAGTAGTCCAGTTATAACCAGCGCCAGAATAATAATAAACAGAAGGGCAGCGATTCTAATTGAGCAGCCGAATCCCATATTAGTTTCCTATTTCGGCTCCTTGTCTTTTTCTTGCTCCTTCTGTTCCAGGTAGAAGCGGCGAAGTATTCGGTAAAGACCGTAGAAAGCTAGCACTGTACCTATGCCAAATCCAACAAGAGTGTATAGAGGGTGGGTGTCGAATCTCTCAGGGCGGTCAAGCCAGTAACCGATGCTGGTTGGTACGACGAGGCTCAAGGCTACATACCACCCCACATTCAAGACAAGAAATAGAGGCTTGGCCCATTCCCTAGATGTCGGTCTATTAGGTTTAGGCTGCTCTGTCATGTAGTAGATGTTCTCTTGGGCTGAAGTCATGTTGCTATTTCTGTAATCTGCTTTCTAGTTATGTTGTGACTTTTTAGTTACAAGGCTTCAGAAGCCACGCGAAGCTCCTTCTTGCTTTGGCACCATTCTGCCTACACACTTAATCTAGCAGGTTGAGAAATAGCTGTCATCGACCTTAGGGCTAATTTTCATATGTACTAAAAGACGATATCACAAATTGTTGACGGGCTACATTATTTCGACTTTATCAGTTAGGTGTTTGCCCCTTGCAGTTCTTATACGCAACCACCGTGTTTGTTAGAAGCAAGGCTATATTGTTGTCCTGAAATTTGACTGGGAAGCACAGCTAAATCCCTATGAGTTATTGAACAGACTTCGTAAATGTAGCGCATCATGTGGCTGTTTATGATTTATGCTTTCCTATGTCATCCAAGTCAAGCGTATTGATAAAAGGCAAGAAAGCTGACAGCTTTTTTAGTTCCTGCTCATCAGGCTTACCTTTGCCGCCTGGCTTATCTGTGCTTTTATCTATGGGGATGGGTTTCCCTGTTTCTCTGTCGAGTATTATGCCAGCCTTGTCCAGAACTGTTTCCTCAACATATATAGGTACTGTTACTCTTACTGCTAAGGCGATTGCATCACTGGGACGGGAATCAAGTTTTATCTTGGTGAGCAGCCATTGTTCATTTGCCTTGTCAAGGCGAAGTACGAATATCAGACCGTCATCGTTTACTGCTTCGATGAATCTGTCATCTGATTCTTGCCAATCATTGACTATTTTAAGTTTGTATTCTTTTCCCTGCCAGATGAGGGATATCCATGATCCATTATCGTACCCTTTACGCGAACTGCTGTCAGGAGTTGACTTTATGCTGACCTGTTTCGGCCCATCGGTGGATTCAAAAATAATTTGAGCATAGAATGTGTCGGAACGGAGGTCATTTACAACGATTTTACTTACCACGGTTCCTGATGTGGATTCTAGCGCAAAGATTGCGCTTTTCAGCAGATCGTGGGTCATCGGTCGTGCTAAGTCAACATTTTGTAGTTTTATCGATATAGCGTCGGCTTCTGCTGGGCCGATCCAGATGGGCAAGTAGCGGTCTGAGGCTTTCTCTCTTAGGATGACCACGTGCTGATAATTCATCAGGCTTACCCGAATGCTGTCGATTGTCATCTCTATCATGAATGGTCCTCCATGTCCTACGCAAAAACCATTGTACTCTATCAAATTTTAGCTGTCAATTTGTCTTGGGAAGACTGCTTTCGTAAAATATCAAAGTGGGTTTTACTAGTTGGATTAAGGTATTGGAGGTGTTTTGAAAGCATTAGTGCAGCGGGTTACCAAAGCCTCAGTAAGTGTGAATGGAGAGGTGGTTGGAGAGATAGGGTTGGGTTTAGTTATCCTCGTTGGTGTAGCTCGGGGGGATACGGAGAGAGATGCTCTCTATCTGGCCGATAAGATAGTCAATCTCCGCATCTTTGCTGATGAAGATGGTAAGTTCAATCTTTCGGCACTAGAGACTGAGGGTGAGATTTTGATTATAAGCCAGTTTACTCTTTTGGCTGACACCCGGAAAGGACGGAGACCCAGTTTCGAGGAGGCAGCACCGCTGGAGCAAGCTGAAGCCTTGGTTGATTTTTTTATTGGCCGGGTGTGTGCTACTGGGTTGAAGGTGGAGACGGGGTGGTTTCAGCAGCACATGTTGGTGGAAATACATAACGATGGGCCGGTTACTATAGCATTAGATAGTAAGGATAAGTTTCTTTAAGGTTCAATTAGTTGCTGATGCGAATAGTTGCAATATTTGTCAGGTTTTGCTAAACTTTTGCAGATATGAGCTGTGGTCAAACGCTTAAGGGGATGGGTTACAGGTTAACGCCTCAGCGTATGATGGTGGTTGAGGCGTTGCATGGTGCTGATAGGCATGTTAGCGCTGAGGAGATTTATACCCAGGTTAAAGCCATGTATCCTTACGCCAACATTTCTACGGTTTACCGGACGCTGGACTTACTGAAGGAGCTCGGGCTGGTTACTGAAATCGCATTAGGAGACGGATGTGTTCGCTTTCATCCCTCAGAGAAAGGCCATCACCATCATCTTATCTGCCAGAAGTGCGGTCGAATAATCGATTTGCCTGAGTCGGCACTGGCTCCGCTGGAAGGAAGTTTATCCGACATGTATCAGTTTAAAGCCGATTTGAAACATATGGCTGTTTTCGGTCTGTGTTCCAAATGTCAGGGTGAATAGAAGGTTTTATTTTTTTGAGGTTTAATGCAAATAATTGCAATTGCATTTAATTGAATACTTTTGATAAGGAGGTATTTGGATGCATATTCCAGATGGCTTCATCAGTACGCCGATAGCAGCGGCTGGAATTGCCGTGGCTGCTGGCAGTGTTGCATATGCGGTAAAGGCGACGAACAAAAAGATGGGTGAGAAGCAAATACCCCTGATGGGAGTGCTGGCGGCTTTTATCTTTGCCGCCCAGATGTTGAATTTTCCGGTGGCTGGCGGTACTTCTGGACATCTTATCGGTGCCGCATTAGCTGCTATATTACTAGGGCCATGGGCGGGGGTGCTCATAATGACGTGTGTACTCATTGTGCAAAGCTTGATTTTTCAGGATGGGGGGCTCCTCGCTCTAGGGGTTAATATCTTTAATATGGGCGTTGTCCCTTGCTTTATAGGGTATTATCTCTATAGAGGTATTGCTCCCCTTTTCCGTAAGCGCAAGTTAGGCATAATGGTCGGCAGTGGTGTGGCTGCCTGGTTTACAGTGGTAATTGCATCCAGTGCTTGTGCGGTTGAGTTGGCGATATCAGGTACTGTGCCATTAGGTGTTGCTTTGCCTGCGATGGCAGGTGTTCATGCTATTATTGGAGTTGGTGAAGGTTTGATAACTGCAGCAGTGCTCGCCTTGGTGTTAGCTACCAGGGCTGATCTTTTGGAACTACAGAAGGCTTGATGGGATTGAAATCAGAAATAAAATTCAAATGGTGGCACGGCGCTCTGCTGTTGGCTTTGTTGCTGGCGATATTATCTCCACTGGCTTCTTCGTCGCCAGACGGTCTGGAGAGAGTGGCTGAGGATAAGGGCTTTATTGGTGCAACTCTTGAGCCTTTCTTCAAAATTTTGCCTGACTATGTGATACCCGGTGTGACGAATGAAGTTTTAGCCACAATTCTGGCTGGAATAGTGGGCACTCTTATCCTTTTCGGCATCGGTTACGGACTAGCCAAGCTGTTGAGGGCAAAAGGTGAAGCATAGTTTTATTGATGAATATAGCGACTTAGACAGCTTTATCCACAGGCTTGACCCGCGGACTAAGCTCATTGCTAGCTTGGCGTTTATCGCAGCTGTAGTATTGACACCGGCTAGCAATTGGCGAGTTTTCATCTTTTATTTTTGCATAATTTCTTTTTTGCTAATCATTTCCAAATTACCGCCGCTTTACGTTCTAAAAAGATCTCTGGTGATTTTCCCATTTGTTTTTTTGATCGCTGTCTTTATCCCCTTTTTCAAAGAAGGGGAAATAGCCGGAAGCTATAATATCTGGTTGTGGCAAGTATCGGTAACTTACAGCGGCCTGTTCATTTTAGCTAATGTGATGGTGAAGGCCTGGCTCTGCATTTTAGCTCTGATTTTGCTGTCATCGACAACCAAGCTTGCCGAATTACTAAAAGGCTTGGGGCAATTAGGCGTACCTCGGGTGATGATATTAATACTTTCCTTTATGTATCGTTATATCTTTGTTCTGGCGGATGAGGTGATGCGTATGAAGCAGGCACGCGATAGCAGAAACTTCGGTCGTAACCGGCTGCATCAACTTAAGACCATTGGCAATATGGTTGGTACCTTGTTTATCAGGAGCTATGAGCGTGGTGAAAGGATTTATGCCGCCATGTTATCCAGAGGCTTTGATGGACAGATTCGCACAATGCAAAATTTGAGCTTCAGGCCGGTTGATGCTTACTTTAGCGCCATTTTTTGTCTTATACTCATTTTCCCATGTGTTATCTGGTGGTAGAATTGATAGGCTATGGATAAAGTTATAGAAATCAAAAACCTTTCCTTCAATTATCCTGATGGTCATCAGGGGCTGAAAAACGTTGACTTGATCGTTTGCCCTGGTGAGAATGTGGCGGTGATTGGCCCCAATGGCGCTGGGAAGTCAACGCTTTTGCTCCACCTCAATGGTATCCTTCGTGGCAATAGCACTGTGAAGATTTGCGGCTTAGTTATGGAGGATAAAAATTTGAAGGAAATAAGGAAAAGAGTCGGCCTGGTATTTCAGGACCCTGAAGACCAGCTTTTCTCGTTGAGCGTCTTTGATGATGTTGCCTTTGGCCCTATAAACATGGACTACTCCGAGTCTGAGGTGAGGCAGCGTGTGACTCGATCTCTGGAGTGGGTTGGGATGGGTGGTTATGAGCAGCGTTCACCGCATCATCTTAGCTTTGGCGAGAAAAAACGTATTGCCATTGCCACCGTTCTGTCTTTGGATCCGGAGATTCTGGTTATAGATGAACCTACTAGCAATCTCGACCCTAGAAGCAAGTGGACTTTAGTTGAGCTACTGAAACAGTTTCCAATGACCAAAATCATTGCCACCCATGACCTGGAATTGGTAAATGCTTTGTGTCATCGGACTGTGGTGATGGATGAGGGGAAAGTAGTTGCTGATGGTGACACCGAAGTGATTTTGGGTGATATTCCTTTGCTTAAGGACCATGGCCTGGCGCGAGCTAATCTTTAATCACCATATAATATGCTGATAGTGCCGGGAATAATCTAATTCACCGGCTCAAATGTTCTTGAGTGACCTGACCTGACCTGCCAACTTCTCCTAACCTCATCGCCCAATCATAGGGTTGCAGTCCAGAGTACTTCAAGCATTTCCTCGTAGATATTACACGAAATACAAAGACAGACCATGACGAGGTTACTTGGGTAGCAAAGGGAATAGGTTACTGGGTGGTATGCTACAGCCCCCTCCTTTTTCTCTTCGAACATTTAATCAGCTCTACCTAACAGATATTTTGTTCTGGTTAGGCCAGATGATAATAGTATAGTACCAGATAAGTATTTCGGATTGATTTGAAAAGGAGGTTGTGATGGAGACTTGTCCAAAATGCGGCGCAATTATTGATTCACATTGGAAATTTTGCACCCTTTGCAATCAAAAGTTAAGAAATGAAGAGGCGTTTGCTGATGGTAATACTATCAGCGACGCTGTCATAATGAATGCTGAAGGCATAGGCGGCACGCTAAGTTTATTAAAAGATAGAATTAGAATCAGCAGAAAAGGATTAGGGTCTCTTATACTTCAAGGTTTTAAGGGCGACAAAGATATTTATTTGTCTCAGATCTCCTCTATTCAGCTTAAAAAAGCAGGTGGTTTCACGAATGGTTATATACAATTTTCATTTCTGGGTGGGCAGGAAACAAAAGGTGGTATTTTTGACGCGACACAAGATGAAAATACAATAATGTTTAAGCCCAGTCAACAAGCCCAATTTCTGCTTATCAAACAAGAAATAGATAAGCGCATATCGCAGTTAAGAAATGGTTCTAATGTTAAAGCATCAAGTCTTGATGAATTAGAAAAATTGGCGTCTTTGAAAGATAAAGGTATTATCACAGAAGAAGAATTTAAATATAAGAAAAAGCAGATATTAGGTCTTTAGTGGAGTGAACCCCTGAGACTGGATACTGTTAGGTTAGGAAGGTTTGGCAGGGTCAAGATAATCTATAATGAATTAGAGAAAGTACATTGCCATGAGAAGTCAGAAAAATTTCAGCTTAGAATTTAAGTGTCAGCATACACATACCTTTCATTGTTCCTTGGGGACATGTCTACTTGAGCTACCAGCCGGTAGATTTGGGTCCGGTTTATGTGGCACCTCCATTTTTCGCCTCTTTCGCTATGTGTTTCCTGCTACCTAAGTTGCAACCTGCATACTGGTAGCTTAAGGACTAATGATGGTTATAATCTAAACTTACATCAAGCACATAAACCCACTTTAATCTAGTTCCAGGCTGATATCCAGGGCTTTGGGAGAGTGGGTAAGGGCTCCTATTGATATAAGGTCAACGCCGGTTTCAGCAACGGCTCTAACCCTTTCCAGATTGATGCCTCCGGAAGCTTCGATTAAAGCACGGCCTTTAATGAGCTGGACAGCCTGCCGCATATCTTCGAGGTTCATATTATCCAACATGATAATATCGGCTCCTGCTTCAGCAGCTTCGGCAGCTTCCTGTGTAGTCTTGATTTCAATCTCGATTTTCGATTGCGGTGAGGCCTTTTGGCGGGCTCTGGCTACAACCTCTTTTATGCTTAGCCCTTTATGGCGGAGTGCTGCCAGGTGGTTGTCCTTAATAAGAATGCCATCTCCTAAATGCATGCGATGGTTTTTACCACCGCCGATTTGCACAGCGTACTTTTCTAATGTTCTTAATCCCGGTGTAGTTTTCCTGGTATCGGTAATGTTAACAGGTAGTCCCTTTACGGTTTCGACGTAGCGGGCTGTTTCCGAAGCTATTCCGCTGAGATGTTGCAGGAAGTTTAAGGCGACCCGCTCGGCTTTTAGTATGCTTGAGGTCTTGCCTTCCATTCTGGATATCACATCTCCAGGTTTA
>Ga0256868_10000416_pt1 | contig 25071 bp, 24 predicted proteins | sample RVTome_13_FD_187341 | JGI IMG/M metagenome (GOLD analysis project Ga0256868, IMG submission 187341) | Soil microbial communities from uranium-contaminated site in the Upper Colorado River Basin, Wyoming, United States - RVT92D227 HiSeq ...
TACCGGAGACACTGCCTGGATTTTAGTTTCTACTGCTCTTGTTATGCTGATGACTCCGGGGCTTGCACTCTTTTATGGAGGAATGGTCAGAGGGAAAAACGTGCTTGGGACAATTATGCAGAGCTTTATTGCCATTGCAATTATAAGCATACAATGGATACTGGTTGGCTATAGTCTGTCTTTCGGCCCGGATATAAACGGAATAATCGGAAGCCTTGACTGGATAGGCTTGAACGGAGTCGGTATTGAGCCCAACCCAGATTATGCTCCGACAGTTCCGCACATGGCGTTTATGATGTACCAGGCAATGTTCGCTGTTATTACCCCGGCATTGATTACCGGAGCATTTGCAGAGAGGATGAAATTTTCAGCATATCTTCTTTTTATCCTGTTGTGGTCAACCCTGGTTTATGATCCCGTAGCTCACTGGGTATGGGGAGCCGGAGGATGGCTCAAGAAAATGGGCACTCTGGATTTTGCAGGAGGTATCGTTGTGCATCTCATATCCGGGATCTCAGCTCTTGCAGCAGCAATAATTATCGGCAGGAGGAAAGGGTATATGCTGGAGGCTATAACCCCCCACAACCTTCCGATGACCGTCCTTGGAACTGGGCTCCTGTGGTTCGGTTGGTTTGGTTTCAATGCTGGAAGCGCTCTTTCAGCAGGGCCCTTAAGTGTCATGGCGTTTGTTGCAACCCATACCTCTGCTGTGGCTGCTACAGTAACATGGGTGATTATCGAATGGCTGCACAGGGGAAAGCCAACAATGTTTGGCGCTGCGACCGGTTCCATTGCAGGTCTTGCAACAATAACCCCCGCATCAGGTTTCGTAAGCCCGATGTCCTCGTTAATCATAGGCCTGGCTGCAGGAGCGGTATGCTATGTGGCCCTGAACATCAAAGGAAAGCTCGGATATGACGATTCACTTGATGCGTTCGGCGTTCACGGTGTCGGCGGAATTCTGGGGACCTTTGCAACCGGTCTTTTTGCCCAGACTTTAATAAATCCATCAGGAAGTAATGGGCTGCTCTTTGGCAGTCATCAGATGTTTGTTTCGCAGATGACCGCCATTCTGGTGACAGCAGCGTATTCTTTCATTGCAACTGTGATCATCCTGAAAATCCTCGACAGGTTTGTTGGATTAAGGATTGATGAAGAATCAGAGGTAAACGGCCTTGATATATCACAGCATGGCGAGAGCGGATATACCTTGTAAGATGTGACCGGAGGTGAGGAATGAGATAGCAGTAGAGGTAAAGGTAAAGAAAAAGCAAAAATGATGTATCAAAAAATATTTTAAAAGAATCAAAAAATCAAGGAGGTAAAACATGACAACAAAAGAAGTGATGGATTTAGCAAAAAAGAGCAAGGCAGTAATGGTTGATCTGAAGTTCATGGATTTTCCAGGACTCTGGCAGCATTTTTCCGTTCCGATAAAGGAACTGTCAGAGGACATGTTTGAAAACGGATTAGGGTTTGACGGTTCCTCAATAAGGGGCTGGCAGGCAATTCACATGAGCGATATGTTGGTGATTCCCGATCCGTCAACTGCAGTGATGGACCCGTTCACCCAGCATCCTACACTCAGCCTTATCTGTAATGTTGTTGACCCGATCACAAAGGAGCCATACTCAAGGGATCCGCGCTACGTCGCACAGAAGGCAGAAGCGTACATGAAATCTCTGAAGATTGCCGATACCGCATATTTCGGTCCCGAAGCAGAGTTCTTCATATTCGATGATGTGCGTTTTGATTACACTGCCAACAGCGGTTATCATTTTGTAGATTCAGTCGAAGGCATATGGAACTCGGGAAGAGAAGAAAATCCGAACCTTGGGTACAAACCGAGACATAAGGAAGGCTACTTCCCTGTCCCGCCCATGGACAAACAGCAGGATATCCGCACAGAGATGGTCCTTGAGCTCGAAAAAGCAGGCATAGTAGTTGAGGCCCAGCACCATGAAGTCGCAACAGGCGGTCAGGCAGAGATAGACATGAGATTCTCACCTCTGGTAAACATGGCTGACAAGTTGATGATGTACAAATACATCATCAAGAACGTCGCTGCCCGGAATGGCAAGACCGTGACCATGATGCCGAAACCTCTCTTCGGTGACAATGGTTCAGGAATGCATACCCACCAGAGTCTCTGGAAAGGCGGCAAGCCACTCTTCGCTGGAAATGCTTATGCTGGTTTATCCGAAATGGCTCTCTACTATATTGGCGGAATACTGAAGCATGCTGCAGCGTTAGCTGCTATCGTTGCGCCGACAACAAACTCGTACAAGAGACTCGTTCCCGGATACGAGGCTCCGATTAACCTCGCTTATTCCAGCAGGAACAGGTCTGCAGCTATCCGCATACCGATGTACTCTCCGAGCCCGAAGGCAAAGAGGGTTGAGGTCAGGTTCCCGGACCCTTCATGCAACCCTTATCTTGCTTTCTCGGCTATGCTCATGGCAGGACTTGACGGCATTGAGAAGAAGATTGATCCGGGAGAACCTCTCGATAAGGATATCTACGACCTCGAACCGGAAGAGCTTGCCAAGGTTCCGAGTCTTCCCGGTTCACTTGAGGACGCACTTGACTGCCTTGAAAAAGACCACGAGTTCCTCAAGAAAGGCGATGTGTTTACAGAGGACGTTATCCAGATGTGGGTGAGCTACAAGAGATCAAGAGAGGTTGATGCATTAAGGCTCAGACCCCATCCCTACGAGTTCTTCCTCTATTTCGATATTTAAGAATCAGTTTCTACGGGATTTGATACTCAAGGAGTCAGTTGCATATAATATCGCAATTGACTCCTATTTTTTTGGTATGTTGAATCCTCAATATTTGATGTCGGTTTATCCCTTTTTTGTTATCATAAGGCATTGGAACGGTCAACCGGTTTTTCAGTATAAGATAATTGAAGGATATCAGAGAAAAAGTTCTCGAATTCGATTTTATATACGTTTATCATCCATTTGCATTTTTGGGTTAATATTCTTATTATTCTATTATGTAATTCTCGCGGAGGTGCTTTGTGATAGAGTTGATCGGGAAGATTGTGGTTGTCGAAACAGCGGATACGATTTATACAGGCAAGCTCATCGAGATAGGTGAGGAAGAGGTTCACCTGGAGTCAGAACTCGGCTGGCTTGTCATACAGGTTGACAGAATTTCGTCTATAAAGGAAAAAGAGGGTTAACCTATATCCCCTAACAGGAACTGCACCAAAGTCACCGCAGAGATTGCAGCAGTCTCTGCCCTGAGAATTCTTTTCCCAAGGGTGGTAGCAATGAGATCTCTTTCTTGTGCAAGATCGATTTCTTCTTTCGTAAAACCGCCTTCGGGGCCGATGACAACAAGTATAGCCGAAGGGCGAGGCACGAGGGATGAAACTGCATCAGATAATTGCATGCCGCCTTCTTCATAGAATATAAATCCACAACCCTTCCTCCACCCCTCTGTAAGGGGGGATACAGGGGGGTAGTTTATAGATGTCTGTGTGGAGAAGAACTTCTTGAATTCAACCAGTTCACGAATAACTGGAACTACACTTCTTCCCGACTGTCTTGATGCCTCCTCTGCGATTTTTCTCCAGCGATTAACCTTTCTGGTATCTCTTATCTGGCTTCTCTCCGTTATGACAGGAATTATCTCTTTTACTCCGAGTTCAGTTGTCTTCTGAATCACCAAATCCATTTTGTCACCCTTGAGAAGAGCCTGTACGAGAACAATGTTCACGCTGGATTCGAGATTACAGGGAAATTTTTCAATAACTTCTGCAATAACTTCTCTTCTGTCAATCTTTATTATCGTTGTTTTAAGGCAGTTCCCCTCACCATCAAAAACAATTAGGTTATCCCCTTTTCGGCATCTGAGGACAGAGGCAAGATAGTGTGCTTTCTCTTCAGTGATTGATATTCGATTATTGCTGATATGAAGGACAGGCAGGTATATTCTTGACATGGAAGAACTATCCAGTTGTTAAGGAAGTTGCATGATAATTGTCATTCTGAACTTGTTTCAGGATCTCTTGTAGATTTAAAATACCAGATTCTGAAATTAATTCAGAGTGACAAAGCCAGCCAATCATTTCTCTGCGCCTGTAAAAAGATCTTTAATTTTTTCTTTAAAGGATTTATTTACTTCATCCCCTGATATCCGGGCAAACTCCTCGAGCAACTCTCGCTGCTTCTGTGTCAGATTTCTCGGCACATCTACATATACCCGGACAATCTGATCCCCCTTGGTACTGCCGCCGAGCTTCTGAACACCCTTCCCCTTAAGATGGAATAGCTTGCCGGAAGGTGTTCCGGAAGGAATTTTGAGTTTGGAGGTGCCATCGATGGTCGGGACTTCTATCTCGGTTCCGAGTGCTGCCTGCGGGAATGAAACGGGAACTTCGCAATACAGGTCATGACCATCTCTTTTAAAGAACGGATGTTCTTCAACATTCAGATAGATATAGAGATCCCCGCGTGGTCCGCCATGAAAACCCATTTCTCCTTCATTGGAGATTCTGAGCCTTGAGCCTGTATCAATTCCTGCGGGTATCTTTATATTGATTGCTTTGAATTTCCTGGTCTTTCCCTGCCCCTTGCAAATCTTGCAGGGATCTGTGATCACCTTTCCGGTCCCGCCGCATTTTTCGCACATCTTAGCTATGCTGAAGAAACCCTGTTGTATCCTGATCTGTCCTGCACCCCTGCAGTTCTGGCATGTCACAGGCGCTTTTCCCGGCGCCGCTCCTGTTGCGCTGCAGTCAACGCAATCCTCCCACCTCGGTATTTCCAAGTCTTTTTCTGTGCCGAAGGCAGCCTCCATGAGCGTTATATCGATGTCGTAGCGTAGATCCTGCCCCTTGGTAGGCCTTGGTCTCCGGCGGCCTGTAAATGTCCCGAAGAAATCTCCGAAGATGTCTTCAAATATATCACCGAAGCCTGTCCCGAACGGACTGTAACCAGGACCAACTCCTTCTGCAGTCCCGAACCTGTCGTAGTTTGTCCTTTTGTCAGCATCAATCAGGCAGGAGTAAGCCTCGTTTATTTCCTTGAATTTGTCTTCAGATTCTTTATTATCCGGATTGCGGTCAGGATGGTATTTCAGGGCAAGCTGTCTGAATGCTTTCTTGATATCAGCTTCAGTCGCTTCTCTCGATACACCAAGAATCTCATAATAATCTTTCATTGTTTATTTATAAATAGTTATAGGCTGCTGAAAAGATCAATTATACAGGTTATCGCCCCAGGCGACCCGCTGAGGCTGAAAGCCTGCGGCTACTTTTTCCCCTGTTTATTGTTTCCTGCTTACTGCCTACTGTTTACTGTCTCTTTAACTTCCCTTCTTATCCTTGTCAACATCTTCAAATTCCGCTTCTACAACTTCTTCTTCAGGACCTTTTGCCTGCGCTTCACCTGTCTCTGAAGGGCCGGCTCCTGCTCCTGCCTGAGCTCCGGCTCCTTTATATAAATGTTCTGCCAGTTTATGGGATTTATTCATAAGGTCTTCAATCGCAGATTTGATTTCAGAGGCTTCACTGCTTGTATCCTTTGCCTTTTTACACCTTTCAACAGCCTCTTCAATATCTTTCTTCTCTGCTTCGTTCAGTTTATCACCATAATCCTTCAGGGATTTCTCTACTGAATAAATAAGTGTATCAGCCTCATTTCTCGCTTCAGCAAGCTGTTTCTTCTTTTTGTCTTCTTCTGAATGTGATTCAGCATCACGCGTCATCTTCTTTATCTCTTCTTCGGTAAGACCACTCGTCGCGGTTATCCTGATGGACTGCTCTTTCCCTGTTCCAAGATCTTTTGCAAAGACATGAAGTATGCCGTTTGCATCGATATCAAAAGTGACTTCGATCTGCGGAATCCCTCTTGGTGCAGGCGGAATGCCTATCAGCTCAAAATTACCCAGGAGCTTGTTGTCCGAAGCCATCTCCCTTTCACCCTGACAAATCTTGATTGAAACAGCAGGCTGGTTATCTGTCGCTGTTGAGAATATCTGACTCTTCTTTGTCGGAATTGTTGTATTTCTCTCTATTATCTTTGTAAAAATCCCGCCGAGTGTCTCAATACCGAGTGAAAGCGGGGTGACATCGAGAAGCAGTACTTCTTTTACATCTCCTTTCAGGACAGCTGCCTGAATAGCTGCACCGACGGCAACTACTTCATCAGGGTTAACTGTCTTATTGGGCTCTCTGCTAAAAAAGTCCTGCACTGTCTGCTGCACTTTTGGTGTTCTTGTCTGGCCTCCGACAAGCAGAATTTCATCAATGTTTGATGCAGAAAGGTTGGCATCAGCCAGAGCATTCTTGCATGGACCTATTGTATTTTCTATGAGGTCTCCAACAAGCTGTTCTAATTTTGATCTTGACAGTTTCATGAGCAAATGTTTTGGTCCTGTTGCATCAGCCGTTACAAACGGAAGGTTTATCTCTGTTTCCATAGCTGTGGAAAGCTCTATTTTTGCCTTTTCAGCAGCTTCTTTTAACCGCTGCAATGCCATCTTATCATTCTTAAGGTCTATGCCCTGGTCCTTCTTGAATTCTTCGACCATCCAATCCATGATTCTGATATCAAAATCATCACCGCCTAAGTACGTATTTCCATTTGTTGATTTTACCTCTATAACACCTTCTCCGATCTCAAGGATGGATATATCAAATGTGCCTCCACCGAGGTCATAGACTCCTATCTTCTCCTCTTTCTTTTTGTCCATACCATAAGCAAGTGATGCAGCTGTCGGTTCATTTATTATCCTCAGGACGTTCAGCCCGGCGATCCTTCCGGCGTCCTTTGTAGCCTGCCTCTGACTGTCATCAAAGTATGCAGGCACGGTAATCACGGCTTCAGTCACCGGTTCTCCCAGATAATCCTCAGCCGCCTGTTTAAGTTTCTGAAGGATCATCGCTGAAATCTCCGGCGGAGAATAGTTTTTACCTCTTATCTCTACATGGGCATCACCGTTTGAGGCCTCCTTAATTTTATAGGGAAGCCTTTTTTTCGCGTGCTCGACTTCCGGCGCACTGTACTTTCTTCCCATAAGCCTCTTTATAGAGAATATTGTATTCTCAGGATTGGTTATAGACTGTCTTTTTGCTATTTGACCGACAAGCCTTTCTCCCTTTTCGGTAACGGCCACAACAGATGGTGTTGTCCTGGATCCTTCCTGATTTGGGATTACAACAGGATCTCCGGCCTGAACAACAGCTACAACGGAATTGGTCGTTCCGAGATCTATACCAACTGCTTTACCCATATTAAGACCCCTCCTCTATGTTTTTATTTATATTTTCCATGATTGTTTTTATTTCGCTTTCTTCTCCCTGTTCTTTTTTTTGACTTTCGGGAGGTTTTTTGGATACTGCAACGAGAGATGGCCGTAATACCTTCCCTTGAAACATATATCCTTTTCTGAACTCTTCGAAGACTGTATTTTCCTCGACATCATCGTTTTCGACCTGAGACATGGCATGATGGATATTCGGGTCGAAGGGTTTCCCCTCTGCTTCAATTGAAGTCAGTCCGAATTTATCGAGCGTCTTCGTTAATTCTTTCAAGGTAATTTCAACTCCCTGGACAAGCCCTGAGGAAACATCATTTGAGGCATGCTTCAGCGCCATCTCAAGGTGATCAATAGCAGGCAGGAGCTCATAAAGAAGACTTTCATTGCCGTATTTGATCAGTTCTTCCTTATCCCTGGTTACCCTTTTCTTGTAATTTTCAAATTCTGCATACAGCCTGAGATACTTTTCATTGGCCTCCTGAAGCTCGCTGGAGAGTCGTTCTTTATCGTCAACAGCTGCCTGCTCGGCGGCTTCTCCTTCTTTTCTTTCTGTATCTTCATGCTGGAATATCTGATCTTCACTCATTTGATGCTCCCGCAATACTGACACCTACTTTCCCGTAAGCATCCTTGTTATAAATTTTGCAGTATTTTCGACTATGTACATTGCCTTTGCATAGTTCATCCTCGTCGGTCCGATGATCCCGACAACACCGATGGGTTTATCACCCTCCTTGCACGGAGAGATAACCATGCTCAGTTTCTTCAGCTCATCCATCGAATTCTCGGAACCGATTATTATCTGGATGCCATCAGACTCCGAGAGCTTGTCAAGCAGCTTGATAATAGTATGCTTGTCCTCAATGGCCTTCGACAATTCCCTTATCTTTTTTAGATCAGCGAAATCGGGAAGATCAAGCACTTCCGATAGTCCGGATACAAAGAGGTCATTCTGGGGAAAATAAAGGACATCCTGACATATCTTCATTGCTTTCGAGATCAGCCTGTCACAACGGATCTTCTCTTTTGACATCTCACTGATAACCTTCAACCGGATCTCATCAAATGTCAGACCTGAAAATTCAGCATTAAGGTATCCTGCAATCCTGTTGAGATCTTTCTGTGATATTTCAGAGTCAATGGATACAACCTTGTTTTTAACAAGTCCTTCATCCGTAAAGAGAACCGCTGCTATTTTATCAGCCTGGTATTTGAGAAGGTTAATCTTTCTCAGTGTTGGCGTATCCGGCATCGGAGACATGGCAACACCGAGGTAATGTGACAGGAGCGACAGGTTCCTCGTAGTCTCGCTTAGAAGCATATCAATGTCGTTTCTTAAAGCCTCAAGTCTTCTGTAAAGTCCCTGGAGTATCTCAAGATTTGAATCGCGAAGTCCTTCTTCTGCAAGTAAGTCCACGTAGAACCGGTATCCCAGGTCGGTAGGCACTCTGCCGGCCGATGTATGGGGTTGCGTGAGAAATCCCATCTCTTCAAGGTCCGACATGATATTCCTGATCGTAGCCGGAGAAAGGCCAAAGGCATATCTTTTGGTAACAACCCTGGATCCCACGGGGTCAGGGAAGTTAATATAGCTCTGGACAACTGCATAAAGGACTTTTTTGCTTCTTTCACTGAGCATTTGCATTATTAGCACTCTCGATGGTTAAGTGCTAATAATTTAACAATTAACTGTCGGGTGTGTCAAGAGGAGGTAGGCTGCCCGCGACGTCAGCTTATGAGACCCGTTCCCATGAAGCTGCGGCTGGGGTGTTTTCAATGCGTGGGGACGTTTCGTACAGGAGTTTTTTCAGGAGGCATGAACATTGATTGCACTCCAGAGGATGCTCTGATTTCTTCCCGTCCTCTTTGCGTGATACAATGCCTTATCCGCCCTTTCAATGAATTCCTCTTTTTTTCTGATGCCGTCAGGATACGTTGCTATGCCGATGCTCACGGTCACATTAAAGGTTTTCTTTTCTGCAGAAAATGTCGTATTCATAACGGTTTTTCTCAATCTCTCTGCCATGTTCATCGCACCCTTTTCATCGGTCCCTAAAAGTACGACGGCAAACTCTTCGCCGCCGTATCTTGCAGGTATGTCAATGTTTCGTATGGTTTTCATTATCTTATCAGCAACGCCTTTCAGTACCGCATCTCCTACCGGATGGCCATACGTGTCATTTATCCTCTTAAAATGATCTATATCGATGAGGAGTAATGATATCGGCTCCGAGAATCTCTGAAGGCGATTGAATTCCTGAGTAAGCTTTTCCTGGAAATGCCGGTGGTTAAAGAGGCCCGTCAGGCCGTCTGTTATGGCCAATTTCTCGATTTCCGCATGGAATCTGGCATTGGCAATCGACGTTGAGGCCTGATTCCCGAGAACCCCCAGGAGTTCAATCTGATAGGGAGTGAATGCGTTTATCCTCTCCGAAAGGAGTACCAGGATACCCAGAAGTTCTTTCTCATAAAGCAGCGGCAGCACGAGCACGGATCCTGCATCGTCCGTTTTTATCGGCATTATCGGAGACCGGCAGGTTCTGACATCTGAGAGATGCACAAGCTCCTTGTTTTTCACCGCCATATCAATCAATGTACCTCTCATGTTGAATATTTTTTTCTCCTTGGGCTGAAGACCCCTCTGATGCAGCAATTCAAATTCTCTACCTTTTGCCATAAAGAAGGCTATTTCTGAAGGAACAATCCTGTAAGCACCGCCGATCAGATTCTGTGCAATCACTTCCACGTCCAGCGACGAGAGCAGCTTAGAACTCTCCTCATTTAATATCTTCAACGTCTCATGGGAACGGAGTATCTGTGGATAGACACGCTCTCTCTGGAGTATTCTCACGACCTGTCCTGTAAACATCTGAAGGATATCGCTATCAGCGCTGCTGAAGGCATGAAAGCGAACACTGTCAGCGGTTAGGACGCCGAGAGGGAAATTGCCGTCAATGACAGGGACTGCGACGAGAGAAGAAATTGTATCTCTCTTCAGATAGCCGACATTAAGCTTTTTTTCAGCGATATCGGAAAAAACAAAAGCCTTCTTTTCCTTAAAACAGATGTGGATAAGACCTCCGTCGGAAGGTATGATTTCGCCTGTTTCCTCCGTTGAACATCTCAATCTCAGGCTCCCGCCGGTGCTTATGAAGAAGTTCACGGAATCTGCGACTACGGTATTTTTTACAGCTGTTAGGAGTTCCCTGATTTCATCATCGGGTCTGAACATTGACTCAAGGTAATCAGATATGACCTTACCGTCACTTAAAGATTTTACTTCAGCCGCTGCGTCAATATCCCCCCCCAATCCGTTACCCTCGTATGATGATTCGTCCGGCTGCTCTCTCTCTAACCTTTTTCTGATAAATAAGGATATGCTTACCGTAGCAGTGAGAAACAGGAAAAAAGTTATTTCTTCAGTGAGCAATTCCCCTTTCAGAAGGTTGTTTATCTCGAGAAAGGGGACGAGAAGCAATAACGAAAGCACTGTTTTCTGTCCGGAGAATGCCGTCAGGGATATCATGAAGGGGAAGTAGGCCGTTTTTAACCATGGCATGCCAAATGCCTGTTCTGACCCTGCAATGAGCAAGGCGAGAGAGAAAAAAAATTCTATAGCATGTTTTTTGTCTTTCTTCAAGATATAGAAGAAAGCGTAAAGAGAAATCGTCGCAAGGCTGAAGATAAACCAGAGAGTTGTCCTTTTTAGGGGGAGTTCCAGGAGCAGTCCGAGATAGGTCAGGAACAGAAGAACAAAAGGGAGGATAATTCTTATCCAGGAGCCCTGCCTCTTTTTATCTCCTCTTCCCTGAAGTATTTTTTGTACAGTATTTCCCACTCGGGACTTCCCTCAACGATCTTTTTTGAAAACGACTGAAGTTTTTTCCTGACGATAGAATCTATCTCTTCCCCTATTTTCATTTCTGATACGATACTTCTTTTGATCTCGGTGCGCACCTTACCTTCTTCTTCGACGGGTTCAATGAGGTTTCTTTCGAGGAGGCCCCTGAGGAGTATATGGCTGAGGTGCGAGATCTTATCATCGGAGAGCATCATAAGACAAGGTTTCTCTCCCTTACCAGTTTATTCTTTGTAAGCTCAAAGAGCCTCCTGTAATCAAGACGGCTCTTCTCAATTTCTTGCACATGACTCTTCAGTATTTCCCTAACTTCTTCATTGAGCCTGTCTTCAATAGCAAGTTCATCCAGGATGAGTTGCTCTGTCTCCGACAGGAGCTTTTCTACTGAAACAGTGGGCTTGATGAGGTCCTTAGAGATGATTGTATTTATTATTTTTTTTGTCAGGAGAGGAACCCAGGTCTTTGGGACCCTCATCCTACTTTTCCGCAAAGGCAAGCAGTGCTATGCTCCTTGCCCGCTTGATAGACTCAGACAGTTCCCTTTGATGCTTTGCGCAGTTGCCGGTCATCCTCCTGGGGAGGATTTTTCCTCTTTCGGTGAGATAGCTTTTTAGGATCTTGATGTTTTTATAATCGATGTATTCTACTTTTTCCGAACAAAATCTGCAGAACTTTCTTCTCTGGAATCTCCTCTGTTGCAACTTAACTCCTTTCTCTCAACCTCACAGGTCGTAGACTAAAAAATTTCATTTCTGTCATTTATCCTAAAATGGCTCTAAATCTGTAGTCTCTTCAGGCGGAGTGATATCGCCCTCTCCGCCCATGGCGTCCGCCTCAGCGGACTGACCACCTCTCCTGGAAAGGAACCTTACAGATTGGGCAATCACCTCGAATTTGCTCTTCTGCTGTCCGTTCGATTCCCATCTTCTTTCCTGAAGCCTTCCCTCGACAAGCACGGAACTTCCCTTGCTGAGATATTTACTGCATGACTCAGCCTGTTTCCCGAAAACCACGTTATCAATGAACATCGTCTCCTTTTTATCTTCATCCGACTGTTTGTATCTGTAGTTTACGGCAAGTCTGAAAGAGGCCACTGGCGTACCCTGTGGTGTGTAACGCAATTCAGGATCTTTAGTAAGGTTTCCTATGAGGATCACCTTGTTATACACTAAGATTCACCTTTCTGCACGGGAGCCGGCTCTGAAGCGGGCTCAATCTTTTCAAGGCTTTGCACCTGCTTAGCGCCCAGTTTCAGGATCATATAGTTTATCACGGCATCAAAGACCTTATAGAATTCTTCCAGTTTATTGATCGTTGCGGGCGGCGTCTTGAAGAACAGAAGGACGTATAACCCCTTTTTCTGCTTATTTATTTCATATGCCAGTTTTTTCCTTCCCCAGATGTCCACCTTCAGCACCTCTCCACCCTGGCCGGCAATGAGATCCTTAATTTTTGTTATGGCAGCTTCCGCTTCCTCGTCAGAAATAGCTGCATTCAGGATAACCATATTTTCATATATATTCATTCAAAATATCTCCTTACAGAATATTTTCTTCTTATGAGAAATTATTTAAATTTTATACCATAGCAAATGGAATAAAATCAACTATATATAAGTATTAGAAGAATTTATCATTTCCCTGAAAGCTGGTTTATAATATCGGATGCCTTTATATGCATCTATAGACGTCGGTTCTAACACAATCAGGCTCCTGATCGGCAGCATCGAAGGAAACAGGGTTATTGACGTGTATGCCGACAGAAAAACGACAAGATTAGGCAATAAAGTCGATCAGACTGGAAGGTTACAAGATGAAAATATTGCAGCCTCGATAAAGGTGCTTAAGGATCTCTCTTCTGTTATCGGAAAGTACGGGGCCGATTATACCAGGGCAATTGCCACGAGTGCTCTGCGTGAGGCTTCGAATTCGGATGATTTTATTAAGAAGGCATTTGATTCTTCCGGTATATCCATCGAAGTGATCTCGGGTGAAAAAGAGGCGGAACTGACCCTGAAAGGCCTCCTCTCATCAATCCCCGACTTTGAACTCTTTACGCACAGGCCGCCCCCGAACTCGGTACTCATCGTTGATATCGGAGGAGGGAGTTCGGAATGGATCCTCTATCTGGATAAGGATACCGTTCACATGGGAAGCGTCCCCATCGGGGTTATAAAGCTTGCCCAGAGGTTTATAAAAACTGATCCGGTCTCGGAAACTGATATGAATGCATTGACCGGTGAAATTGTTTCAGTCTTATACGGCCTTAAGGACAGGATCGGATATCGTATTGATACAGGCACCCGCTTCATAGGAACTGCCGGAACTTTTACAACTATCGCATCTATGGATCTCGGCCTTGACAGCTACTCAAGGGAAAAAGTACACCTCCATACACTCTCTTTAAACAGGTTGCGGGCTATGCAGGATAAACTCGTCGCCCTTCCTCTGGAACAGAGAAAGAAAGTGAGAGGGCTTGAGCCCGACAGAGCAGACTTGATTATACCAGGCATACAATTTACAATTAGTGTTATGGAATTTTTCGGATTTTATGAATTGACGATAAGTGATCACGGACTTCTTGAAGGAGTGATTTTAGATACAAGGGAGATCATTGGAAAAAGTATTTCAGAGACCGGCAAGTCTTAAGAAGGAACCTTTCAGGCACTGTCCGGGCTGCGGGCACAGTCTGATCCACAGGCTGATTACAGAATGCATAGATAATTTAGGCATCAGGGAAAAGGTAATCGGAATCGCTCCGGTCGGATGTGCGGTATTCGCCTATGATTACTTCAATTTTGACATGCTCGAGGTCGCGCATGGCAGGCCCCCTGCAGCTGCAACAGGTCTCAAGCGAATATTGCCTGACAGGATAATCTTTTCCTACCAGGGCGATGGAGATCTCGCTGCGATCGGTACAGCCGAGATAATCCACGCTGCCAACCGGGGAGAAAACATATCTGTGTTCTTTGTGAATAACGCTACATATGGCATGACCGGAGGCCAGATGGCGCCGACCACACTCCTCGGACAGAAAACAACGACTACACCATTGGGGAAGGTCATAAGAGACGGGTATCCCCTGCGGGTATCGGAACTTCTTGCAACAATTGAAGGTACCTCCCTGATCATCAGGACCTCACTGGATTCGTACAAAAATTTGATAAATACAAAAAAGGCTATCGAGAAGTCATTCATATATCAGATTGAAGAGAGGGGGTTCAGTCTTATTGAGATCCTCTCCCCATGTCCCGTAGACTGGAAACTTTCTCCCAGGGACTCGCTGACATGGATTCAGAAAGAGATGACATCAGTATACCCCCTCGGGACTTTCAGAGACAAATTTGAGGAGGCCGGATAACTGGAAAAAAAGATCATAATCGGAGGATTTGGTGGCCAGGGCATACTTTTTTTCGGAAGAATTGTGGCATATGCAGGTATGCTCGAAGGCAGAGAGGTAACGTGGTTCCCCTCATACGGAGCTGAAGTCCGAGGCGGAACGGCAAACTGCACGGTTATTATCTCCGATGAGTTGATAGGCTCCCCGGTCGTTACGAACCCTGACATACTGATCGTGATGAGTGACGCATCATTGAATAAATTCCTGCCGAGGCTCAGTCCTGACGGTCTTTTTCTGTTCGATTCTTCACTTATCAGTGAGCCTGCCCTGCGGACTGATGTCGAGGTCATAGCAGTTCCGGCGACAGAAATAGCGAGTAAAATTGGGGACACAAAATCAGCCAATATGGTCTTGCTCGGCTCATTGATCGAAAAAACCGCTCTGCTGAGTGAAACATCTGTTATTGAAGCACTGGGAAGCACCGTGCCAGACAGAAGAAAGAAAAGCATTCAAGTTAACAAAAAGGCAATCATGGAAGGGATGGGATTTATTGAAGATAAGAAAAGCCAGGATATCCGACCTCACCCAGGTACATAAACTGATTAATGATTTCGCCCGGCACGAAGAAATGATCCCCAGGTCTCTCAATGAGCTCTATGAGACCGTGAGAGATTTTATTGTATGTGAGGTTGACGGCAATGTATATGGTGTCTGCGCTTTGCATATTATGTGGGAAGACCTTGCAGAGATACGCTCTCTGGCAGTAGATAAAAACTTTCAGAAAAAAGGTATAGGCAAAAATCTCGTGAAACAATGCCTTAAAGAGGCAAAAGCGTTGGGCATAAAAAAGATCTTTGCCCTGACATACCATCCGGAATTTTTTAAGAAATTAGGCTTTAAAGATATTGATAAAGCGAGCCTTCCGCAGAAAATATGGGGAGACTGCCTACGTTGTCATAAGTTCCCGGAATGTGACGAGCACGCCGTTATTATTACTCTATAAAATGATTTACGGCATGTTCAATGCCAAGTATAGTATCAGGGCGTGAACAGTCCGTTAAGTATCTTGTTTACAGTTCTTGGGTCACGACATTCAAGAAGTTCCCATTTACCATAACCGCCGTGATAATTGACCGCCTTGACCCATCGTTCTGCCGCTGTCTTCTTTTGCCTGTCTTGTTCAGATTCATATCCCTTCCTTATTTTGTAAATCAGTTCTCTTACCAGTACGGAAATAATATCCCGCAGGACGCCTTCCGGACATACTTTTGGGGTGTCCTTCTTCATAGACCCAGTATTCCCTGGGTTCTTCAAAAGGATTATTTAATATTGGCTCATCAACTGCAAGAGACATAATTTATAGGTTTCCTGTTCTAAACTTTATTGATCATTTTTCTAATTTATCTTCTCTGAGTCCCTTACGCCCCTTTGACGCCATTGACGCTTGAGTCGTTTGAGACGATTGCTTTCTTTGCGCCATTAGTGCGCCTTGTTGCGGCATTTGCCCAATTATACCCTTTCGCGTGACGGCGGTTATGTTGAGTCATTTGGCCCCTTTATGGCCCCTTCATGACCCCTTTGGCCCCTTTATGACCCCTTAGAACATATTCCGTTCCTTTTCCAGTAATCCCAATTTGATCAATAATGTTTCTTTTTACAAGCTCGTCTAAATCTCTTGAAGCTGTCCTTTTAGAGACTAAATTTAACTCTTGATAGTCCTTATTTGTAATCTTTCCCTTTTCTTTCACATAAATTACAGCTTTAATCTGTCTCTCGCTTAATCCCATCTTTCTTAACATTTCCTCTGAATAAATATCTTTATAAAAGCAAACAGAAAAGCCGCCAAACTCTTCTTTAAATTCAGGCTCAGGCAGTTTGGCTTTCTTGCATTCATTAGTTATTTTTATTGTGCCTCTACCCCATGTTTCTATTAGACCTGCTTTAAAAAATATGTCTGCCAGCAATTCATTCCTCGGTCGGGAAGGATGGCTTTTCTTCAAGTCATCAATTTTAATATCTTTAGGCAATGGCCCCTCATTCCATAAAATCAACTTGTCAGGATAAATTTTTAACTGGGTATGTGCGCCGATATAATCTCTGTGGATCACAGCATTAATTATTGCTTCTCTTAATGCTTCCTCCGGATATTCCAATTCCTCTTTTCTGTAAATCCCTTCAAACCTTATCTCAGAAATGAGATATTTTGTTCTCAGTAATTCTATTGCCTTCTCTACCTGCTTAAAGAGATTGCCTTCAACATCATCGGAAGCCACAATATCCGTATCTGTGAGGAACTTGCCGATCTTGATAAAAGAGCTTGTATAAAATCGTTTTGGATTTTTCCCGAAAAGCAATATTGCCGCTCTTTTCAGCTTTCCATTTTCAACCAAATTTAATTTTTGAAGGAGTTTGATATTATCTTTCTCTTCTTTAACGAAGGGCAGTCTTTTTATTGCAATCTCTTTAAATCTCAAAACCGTTTCAATATCAATATCGTGTATTGAACCTTTTTCTTCTGCATACTCATCCCAGTCCCTATCGGATTTTGCTATTAAATATTTTGTCAATCCTTTGCCCTTTAACTCCTGTATAGTGCTCCCGCTTCTTACGAAAAATTTCCCGTGATAGGAGATTGGAGCATAAGAAGGCTTAACTTCTATAATAAGTGTGTCTTTGCCTTTCTTATTTTCAGTAATGACCTTGGGAATTATGCCGAGAACGTCTCTTATTTTATTTGGCACATCTTCAAGAAGTTTCTTGGCATTTTCTATGCCGATTGGTTTGCCTTTATCATCAACGCCTAAAATCAACCTTCCACCATCAGTATTTGCAAAAGCGCTGATCACCTTAAGATATTCGTCCCGCCAGTTGGATTTAAATTCCACGTTCTGGGATTCAACTGATTTTAAAGCCATATTTTCTCTCTCTTCGGTATAATCTTTTGGCTGTCTTTCTTCATATCTGATAATGGGATGTGTCCCGAATGGCGCTAGTTTAAGCGCTTATTCCAAGCCAGTCATAACCAGAGTCTTATGTTTGTCATTTCACGGCTTGACCGGGGAATCCAGCCTTGAGGCTCATGGATGCCCCGATCAAGTCGGAGCATGACGGTTGTCGAATCATTAGCCAATATTTTCAAATGCTTTCTCTTGCAAATAGCCCTTAAACTAGCGCCATTCGGATGTGTCCCTCTTTTTGCTCTAAAACATAGCACCCCTCCGCTCCATGAGTCGTAGACAATCTCAATCTGCTGCCCTTGCCTACCAGATAATGTACCCGTCCCCCCTTTTCTGGGTATTATAAAATTGCATTTTTCATATTTGTGTTCCTTGCTTGATATGATAACTAATTCTATTTCTTCTGCAAAAATTGATAACAGATAACGCCAGGTTATTATAGAATTCCTTAGAATATTTGAATTCAGATGATTTAACGTTATAATTCAACCTGCCGAAGACAATCTTGTCTACAAAAGATACGGCCTCCAAAATTTCTCTTAAGTCCTGCCTGATTAAATTTGGGGTAGGATACGGCTCCATGCTCACCCATGTTTTAAAGCCTTTTCTATGCAGATAATTGAGCGAGTCGATTCTTTCTTTGAACTTGGCCGAATTCGGCTCGAATTCTTCTCTGAATGTTTCACTTAAAGAAACTAATGTGATGCCGTATTCGTTCGCACTGTTAAAACCATTTCTATTACCAAGCTCGCTTGGGAAAATCCCTTTCGTTAATACAGTGCAACGGATATTATTCGTATTAAGCTTATCGATAATTTTTAAGCTCAAATTACACACCTGTTCTTGTTCATACATAAACGGGTCTGTAGAAAAACATAAATGAACATACTTTATTTTGTTTTTGTATTTCGGTATTTCTTTGTCCAGAAGTTCTAAGGCATTAGAAACTATTTTCGGTTTGCACCACTCTTCATAGTTTTTGACAATCCCGCACCTTTTTTTCATCATATAGGCGTAACATGGGTATTTACATCCATGAGAACAACCCTCGATATGATTTAAACAATAATCTGCGTATTCAACTTCGCTCTTATAGAGCAAGGATTTTCGTTGTATTTCTAATAATCTCATATTATCCTAAATAAGTCCGTTTCATTGAAAGACCTGCATCTTGGTCTTGGATTAATCCTAATAAGCTTTGTATCCTTTTCTAACTGTATTAAAGCATTTTTAAAGTCTTGTACTCGATAAAGATTTTTGCCTGTCAACATTTTTTCTAATACAGTATCCAACGTTATTTTTTGACTGCCCGCGAATTCATTGTAAACAGCATTAATAATGTCTTGCTTAAAAAATAAAGTTTGTCTTTCCGGTTCGCCTTCTACAAAATTATCTTTCATTTTTTCAAGACCCTTCCTATTGCGTGTTGCAAAAATTAGAAAATAAATATGCACATTTATAGAATTCTTGAGATTTTTGACTGCATAATATTTGAACCCCAACTGCTTTAACCCTATCAAATAGATATCCAAATATTTCTCCCTTGCTTGAGAAGCAGTAATTGTTCCTTTCTTCCTTTCATGATATATCGGCTCCCAAGATTCGGTTCCGAAGATCTTATTTAATTTTCCTCTCATTTCACCGTCAATATCTTTCCCATCTTCAAGCGGCATATATCTGTTAATTGCCATTCCGAAAGGAAAATTAATAAGTAATTCTGCTTTGTTTTTCTCGGATATTTTTTGAATAGTATCCCAGTAAAGATCACCTGCCTGTGGGTCCAACAACGCTATAAAAGGCGTATTATACTCAATCTTTTGAAGAACCGTCGCAATTTCAACATTGCAATCACCATGACATATTTCAAGTGTCGAGTTGGGGAATGAGGTCTTAAGCTTTTCTAATTCTTTTATCTTATTGTTATCTAACTCAATAAAAAAATACTTACTAAAGGGCGGATTAATATTCAAAGCAAGAGCAGCAGAACCTCTAATCGTTTTTGACGTTTGTTTGCTCTTACAGAATCCTGTACTTGCAAACCCATCTATAAAATAATATTCTTTATATCCTGCACGACTTAAAATATTTGAGTATGCCCCAAGATAACTATCGATACACTTTAACTTAATCTCCGACCATTCACCGATTTCTCTGCCAAATTGTTTTTTCAAAGTGATAAATCCTTTTTTAAACCCTCCACAATCTCAATCTACTACCACCTGCTCGCCGGATAATATACTCGTCCCTTTTCCCATCCTCGTAGTAAACCATAATTAAGGATTCCTGTCTTTAAATCGTTTTATCAGAAAAGTAATATACGCAGCTGCTATATTTATAGATAATTCTACAAGTTCATCTTCAATAATTATTTTCTTTACGCCCTTAGAATGACCTGCACCTGGTATTTTATTGCGAAGTGGACACAAAATATGCTCAATAGATAAACCTAAAGGAACAGAGGCAGGATTAATAAAATAATCTGCGTTTTGTAGCCTTTCTAAAAGACTCTTAGTATTGCCCTTTTTGTCATTTATGTCTTTATCCATAATATGATCATCGTGGGCAATTATATATTTTAGAATACTATCAACACTATCAAGAGCTTTTTTTATTGCTAATTCTTTTTTGTTCTGATAATAAAAGTGCAATGCTTCCTGTAGTTCATATTTTGCATTTTCAAAACTAATGGAGGCAATGGCTTTAAAGGCGGGGACTATCACGTTGTCAAAGGTTTCGGAAGATCCGATTTTTACCACTTCATCATTAATAATTCTATATCCAAAATTATCTAATTCAAAAAGAGTATTTATTTCTTCAATAAAAACATTCTTAGCCAATGCGTAATCGGCAAATATTTGTATAGCATCTAAAAAAGCTGTCTTCGTACTTAACCAATCATATTTCAAAAAGTCTTCAATCGTAGCTTCTCTTACTTTACCGTTTTGCAGTGTAACTTTAGGCAACTTGTCAAGACGATAATTTTCTAAGAAATCATTGTACAACAATTGAGTTGAATTCATGTAGTTGCCGTAATCGTTTACTATCTGGTAGTCCGTACACTTCTCTATAATTTTAATCGCCGCAGTTCTGGTTTTAGTGTCCAATACATAGGAAGGTTTTATTGGTCGTTCCTTAAACTTTTGCGAATATAAATTTTTTCTTAATGGCATCTTACACCTCCGGCAATCCCACTTCTTCAAACACATACTGCACCAATGTATCTGCCTGTTTATGGTCATGGGTTCGGCTGAAGAAGGCTTCAAAGAGTTTTGCCTTCAGGTCTTTTAAATATCGTTCATACTCATCAACAGCCTTTATTACAACAGATGCTTGCTTTGGAATCTTTATCAGAAAACTGTTCGGCTTTTGGGCGTAAATAATAAACTTTGCTTCTTCTAAATTCCCTGCATCGTATTTAAACCCACTATCCGATATAACTTCCTGTTGCCCTATAAAATATGAGCCGAGTTTTAATGGTTCATTAGGAACAGAGATTTCTTTTGCATCCTTAAGATATTTTGAGTCAACAAACTCCTCAGGAAATTTCTTTGCACCATCGGGAAATGTCTCTTCAATGACCTGCTCTTTAAGTTTTTCGATGTCTCTTTGGGTCTTTACCTGTTTAACTTTCTTCCGTGATTTCGCCAGATCAATTCTTTCTCTGACCATCTCGGTAAGGCCGTCATACAAAGGCTTGAGATATTTCTTTGGGTCAAGCCCAATCGCTTCAAGTACAGCACTGTCAAGCGCCTGTCTGTCTTTCATTTTGACTTCTTCAAAGATAGGTTTGATTGGACGGGTGAGGAGTTTGTCAAAAGTCTTTTGGATTTTTTCTTTTCGAGCCTTTGAAATAAATTTTGTAACAGGAACTAATAGTCCTTCAATATCGGGACCATAAAAGGTCAGTAACCCTTCACCGAGATTAAGCCGTCCAGAAAGCTCAACGCCAGTAAATGTCAATACTGAATTTAAAAGAGCTGAATATATTGATACTTCTTCTCTTGCGGTTATTATTCCTTCAAAAACTGTGTGATCTGCAAGATAGCCTTCATTTGCAGGGAAGAAAAATCTTTCATTTACAAATTGATTTATCAGAAAATCTGCTGGCTTTCTCTCACCGATATCGTACCAATGTAATCTTCCCTGAACGGAAGGAACTTCTGGAAAAGGTATACCGCCTTTCTTATATTTACCTCTTTCTTTGGTAACTTGTTTCTTGCCCCATTTGATATAGTTGAGAGCCCCTAATTTTTTCTCTCTTAAAAGAGTCTTTTCATCTTTAGAACATTTAAAGACTTTTGTTCTTAAGTCTGAAGGATCGATTTTCAGCCTATCGATATCTTTAGTAGATTTTATTAAAGGTACAATAAATTCATCTTCGATTTGCCAATATGTAACCTTCTCATCTGTTAAGTAAAAGAATTCGTTTATACCTGCCTTTATTCCATATCGTATATCGGCAACATTCTTTAACGGTACAAGTCTGTCGCTGCACTTTTCTAATATCTCAAAATAAACCTCCGGCGCTCTCAGGTATTGCCCCCATTTAACTGTTTTACCTGATTCAATGACTTTCTCAATAAGTTCTCCCTGTTTCAAAACTCTTATCCTGAAATTGCCATCTTCATAAGTTTTAAGCCCACTTAAAGTATTTACAATTTTTGTGCCTTTAAGCTTGTAATACCCAGAACCTGCATTTTCTATTGAATGTATCAACTTATCAAGCCCTAACCATCTCTGCATTGAAAGTTTTATGTCCCAAGGAATAAGCTCTTTAAGCCGTTTTTTAATTTTTACGAATTTAACATTGTTGTCGTTTCTCTGTTCTTCATCTTTGCACCTCTCGATGACTGTAATGATTGTATTGACAGCAGCATCTTCAAACCAGGGTTCACAGCGGGATTCAAGAACAGCGACTATCTTGAATTTTTTAAGAAAGAATTTCTGAAGTTCATACCCGTATGCAACATCAAGCCATGCATTTGATGTAACAATCCCCATCCTTCCGTCATCTTTAAGATGCTTTGCAGTGTGAAAAAATAGATAAGCATAAATATCTGCCTGACCGGAGAGTTTTAACTGTCCATCATCAAATAATTCGGGATAGTCTGCTCTCCAATCCTGAAAGAGAACTTTTTCAAGTGTGTTTTTATATCCTTTGATCCTTTTCTCAATGAGTTCCTGTCTGATATAAGGAAAGTTTCCGACTATTCCATCAAACTGAGGAATAGTCTCATCGATCATGAAATCAGGCTCGCCTGTTGGTTTTGGAGGCGGGAATTTATATATATCGCCAGTTTTGACCTCAAAGAAATCTTTTGATATGACTCGTGGGAAGTTTGCATAGTCCTCTATGTTCTGCCTGTAAAGGTTAATTGTTGCAAGTTCGGCAGGAAAATGGGCAATGTCAATGCCCCATATCTGAGAAAGCAGTTTTTTATGGTCTTTCTCTCCAGCATTTCTAAGCCTGTCATAAGCCCTGATAAGAAATGTCCCTGTACCGCAGGTTGGGTCTAAGACCTTATCTGATATTCTCCTGACACAAAAGGTAGTTATCAAATCCACCAGTTCTTCATTCGTAAAATACTGTCCAAGTGCATGTCTTTCTTCGGGAGGTATGAGCTTCTCAAAGACATTTCCAACAACATCCTGAGGCATATGTGAGAAGTTGTATCTGTTCAGGTTATCAAGAAGATTTATCAGCGGCTCGACGCCGCCTTGTGGAACAGGCACCCTATCAGGAAAATCCTCTTCAAATACTGCCTGATAGTCTATCTGTCTTGCGATCTCAAAATATTCTTTCAGCTTTTTGTCAACTTTTGCAGGATTGACTTCATGCAAATCAAGTTTTGGGATGTCTGAGCGAAATCGGCGTAATGTTAAATAAAAAAGTATTTTTCCGAAAAGCCTGTAAATAATCTGTCTTGATACTGTTTCAAAAAATGCCTCTCCTGCCTCATAGGTGGCAATGCCCTGTTTTACAGCCCAATCAAAAAGCTCATTCTTGAACGCAGCATTCTTCCCTATTTCTGTTATTAATGACTTATGTATGTGAGGCCAAAGCGTCTTTACTGCCTCTAAAAGCTCATGAACAAAGAACGTGGAATCTACATCAATGAGGTGAAGATGTCCTTCCCTATGAAGAGTAGAAAGGTCGTTTAATATCTCTTTTGCCTTTGCTTTTAGAAGTTCCTGCTTGGACACCACCCAAAGGTCATCAGGATTTGTTACCTGAGAGATAGGGGCGTAGGTCTTTAATCTGTGGATTCTTGATACTTCTTCTGTCCAATGGGGCGTTCTCCAGATGACAGCATCCCGCATATTCCATGTAACAAAATAATCGGCATGCATCGCCCTTGCCTTTTCAGCTGCATTACTGAGTAGTTCCTGGTCGTCAACAGGGGTTGCAGGTGTTTTCAGCTCCCAACCGCAAAAACCCTGATTTGCCTTTCTGTTCATCCATATTTGGATATCAGGAAATTTTGTTTTCTTGTCTTCAACTTTCAGAGAGGGATCTGATGAAGCAACTTCAAAGGGGTAAGAGCCTTCCTTCAAGAATTCATTAAGCCAGGATGTGACTTGACTCATAAACTCTCTTTCGTTGGATTTTATGTCAGGCATAGTTAATTCTTTTGTTACTTTTTAAAATATTAACCATTTCTCTCAACCCGCATCAGTAAACGATAATGCGTCCAGTTCAATTGGCTACGCAGTGCGTCGCCAATTGGAAATGCCATGTAAAACTGTCGCATATTTTTTACATTGGAATAGTCAAAGCCTTTCCCAAAATCTTTAGTTAAGCGCTGAGAAAGATTTTTCAACAGGTATTCCCCATATTCTGCTTTCGCCTTGCCCCTTTGCTCTTCTTCAACAATAACCCTGCCGATATGCCAGTATGCCTGAACCATCGCAAAATTTACAGCCCTGTATGCGCTGCTTCTTGCGCTCTCAATAATCTCCCTGACGCGCCTGTATATTGATTCTACTTTTTCCTTGTCTTCTATTGGTTTTGGTCTTGAGGTATCATAAGAAGAGAGCCCGACAGGAACAGCGTTCTTGCGGGTTTCGGTTTCGTGTTTATAAGCTTCTACGTTTTCACCGTCAGAGTCTTTTCTTTTTCTCCTCTTCTCCATATCGCTCCTTATCAAGGCTGAATATTGTGATAATTATAAAATATTTTCGCTTAAAATAATGCTCACTGCTCACAGCCTTAGCTGATTCTCCTTCCCTATCCATTTGAGTTCGAGTTTTTGCAGTTTAGCCATTCACTATCTCCCAATGCCCGCCCTTATCGGGACCGATGCGCTTGATTAAGCCTTTTTCTTTTAACCATGAAATATTTTCCTGTATTTTCCTGTGTGAGATTCCCACTAATACAGATAATTCTTTTGCAGATATGGTTTTGTTTTGATGCATATGGTTAATTATTTTTTGACGGGTTGAGGTCAATTTTTCTACGCCCTTTTCTACGCCCTTTTCTACGCCCTCCCTCAGTATTTTCTCCCCAGTTATTCCCATAGTTTTCTCCCCAGTTTCTCCATCTTTTTTACCGGCCTTCTGAAATCTATCCGCTTTAAGAGAATAACGCGGATCACGATAAAAAGTGACCCGAAAGAATGCATCCATTTCAAACACGGGCTC
>Ga0256868_10000418_pt1 | contig 24994 bp, 17 predicted proteins | sample RVTome_13_FD_187341 | JGI IMG/M metagenome (GOLD analysis project Ga0256868, IMG submission 187341) | Soil microbial communities from uranium-contaminated site in the Upper Colorado River Basin, Wyoming, United States - RVT92D227 HiSeq ...
CGGAAAGCTGGTTCTGATACCGGCTAAGGTCCATGCTTGTCAAATCTCCGTTTTTGTAACGCTCCAGGTTGATTTCATAAGTAAGCTGGGCATTCTTTTCGTTCTGCCGGGCGATCTCGATCTGCATGCTGAGGTTCTGCAGGCTTCGGTATGTCTGACGAATGGCCAGTTCCACATTGGTCCTTTCCGCTTCAAAATTAATCTCTTCAATACGAATGGCTGCTTCGGCTGCCTTTATCCTGGATTTCCTTTCTCCCCAGTCCCAGATGGGAATATTTAAGGTAACCATTACCTGGGGCGACCGTGTGGGTTTATCATATACATCAGGCAGGTGGGAATCTTCACCGAATAATCCAACCGACAGGTCAACACTGCCCGCAAATTCATTCGTGGATCTTGCTGCGATCAGCTGATCCTGGCTGTTCTTAATGCTGATTTCCCGTTGTCTGAGTTCCATGCGGGTTTCAAGGCCGTTCCGGATGGCTTTCTCCATATCAACGTGGACCTCTGTAAATTCAACATTGGTTTGTACGTCAAAATCCTCGGTGAGGGGCATACCGATGTACTGTCTGAAATCATCCATGGCATTGGCCAGGTTAACCTGTGCAGTTTGCAGGTTTGATTTGCTGGTAGCCAGGTTTAATTCAGCCTGCAGTAATTCCTCTCGGGCAGACAAGCCACCTTCAACCTTACTTTTGATAATTTCATAACCGGTTTGCTGATTCTTCAGTTCATCCTCAGCGATATTCAGGGCCATTTTTCGCTGGTAAACCATGTAAAAATACTGGGTAACCTGCCGCTCGAGATACAAACGCTGGATGGCATAGCTCAGGGTTGAATTCTCAAGTGACAGTCTGAGCTGGTTCAATTCCATCTTCAGCTTGTTATAAGTAAAAACGGGTTGCGAATACTTTAAGAAAAGGTTATTACTATATCCCTTCGAATAGGAATCATCAAAATCACTGGAGGCTTCCTGGAAGGAAAGCTGGTTCTGCAGGGTAATACGGCCATCAGTAAGCTTAATGGGCTGGGAAACAATAAAATCACCATATATCCTTTGTGTTTCATTTGTTATCCATTTTGAACTAGGACTGAAAAATGACCTGGTCTGATCATAGAAAAACGGGGTTAACTGAAACTTGATCAGTGATTTCGTAGCAGCCTCCCTGGCATTCAGGTTTTCCTTGCTGATGGTCATGTTTAACTCCGATTTGATGATCTCCGGACTGTTTTTAATGGCGATGTTCATCGCATCCTCCAGAGTCAGGATCTTTTGGGCCTGAGCCAGATCAGGCAAAAGAATTAAAATCAGTATTATATAAATCACGAAAATTATTTTCATTATTGCAATGTTTATATTGTATTAATAATTCAAAACCGTTGTTCACCGTTTATAGGGCAGGGACGATCCCTGCCCCTACACCCCATACTCAAAAACCACTCTTCACTCGTTACTCGTCATTCATTTAAAACCCATTTAACCGCGTCCGCAAACACCATATCCCCTACACTCATATTGGATAAATCCACCCTGGCGGAATCCAAAGATATTGAATAAGTTCCGAGGTAATTCCATCCATTTTGTGTTTCCTCACTGCTGCGGTTAATTTCTTCCACTCCCTGATCGTGGTAAACTACAAAGTTATAATCAGCTTCTTTATTGCTGCGCCGCCATCCTAAATTTACCTTGTGCAGGTAAAAATAAACATCGTAGGTAGCCTTTTCAGGAAGCGCGGCTTTCCAAGATGCTGTCCTTTCCCCTGTTCCTCCCCGGGTATAATGAGCAGAGTGTATATAATAACCGTTGAACTCGGAACGAAGTGCTGCTTTCCATTCCCTTGGCGGGTTCCAGGCCCAAATCGCCGTATATTTGTATCTGTCTTCTTTATTCTTATTAACAATTGATTTTAAATATGCCTGGTTAACAGCTTGTTTATAAGAAAAACCCTTGTCCTCATTATCAATTACGGTCTCGTTTTCATTGAAAACCTGGTCGAAAAAAGGCATGCTGACAATTTCGTCCAATAACTGAACATTCTTTGTTTCATTGAATCCTGAGAAGTTGTATACAAGGTTGTTGGGAAGATTATTGGAGATATGGGTAACAACCGACATGCGTGCCGGTTCAGTATTGAATACAAAGCCCACTTCATGCGCGGACCGGGCAGGAAGGAATATCTTCCTGGAAAAATCAACATTGAAATTATCCTGGCCGAAATTATCATTTGAACGGTTGGGGTCATTCAGTTCAACATTGAGCGTAACTATTCCATCGGTATTTTCGGGGTTTGAAATGTCGAAACGGATCTGATATCTGGTAGCCTCACCATCCAGTACTTTATATGTATTGATGTTTCTGATAAGGAAACCTGGCAGGGTGTTCTGAACATACCAGTCTTGAATTTCCTTTTCCAGGTTAAAATTAAAGCGTTGCTGAAACCTGGCATTGAGGTCCTTAAAGGATATTTTTGTGTGCGGATAATCGTAAATCAATTCAGTAAATAAAGTATCCACTTCCTTTTCTCCCAGTTTAGCCCTCATCACATTGAATAACTGAAAGCCTTTGGCCCGGGAAATATCCCTAAGTGAAACTGACTGGTCATCATTTTTGCCATACTCATTACTTTTTATCAATAATTTCTCCAGGGAAGCCTTTTTTAATTCAAGGTTAATTTTATCATCCCGGCTCAAGTCCTCGTACCATTGAAGTGATGCAGCAGCATTGTTATTACGTTGACTCATATAAGCCTCAAATGCCATATTTAAAACGGGCCATTGATCCGATTGAAGATGTGTATAAAAACCCAGGTATTCCGGAAAAACCGAAAAGGTTTCCCAATTGATCACGTTACCGTAATAAAAATCCTGTCCTCGTTTTAACAGGAAGTTGTCCCTGAAAAACTGGGTAAAAAGCCTGGACTGGATTTCCTCAGGAAGCATCTCTTCGTTATTGTTTTTCATTTCTCTCTCAATGCGGTACCTGCTGTGCCTGAAATCAGAATTATCAAACAACACTCCCTTTTCCGGGCAAAGTATCATTTCAGGCTGTATGGCATCACTCGTATAGGAATAAATGTGCTTATCAAGGGCAAAATGAACAGGTACCTCTGCCAGCATTAACCTGCGAAATGGGTATTTCAATCCAATATTGACTTCATACTCCTTTTTCAGATCACGAATCAGGGAAGGAATAGTGTCAGTTATCCGGTCAAAGGCTGGCTTAAAGTACTCATGACCCCGAATAGCATAAATGCTGTACTCTATTGAATCAACCTGAATTTTATACTGATTGTAATGTCCAATAAGAAGACTGATCTTGGGCAAGGGACATTCCGGTCTAAACTCAAATAAACCGCTGCCTTTTGAAAGCATCTGACCCTGGGAAACAGCTGTCAGGCCCGGATTAGTTTTTACCTTAAGGGAATACCAGACAAAATCCGGCTCATTCATCAGGGGAGCCGAGGTGGCATAAGTTGTGCCGGCAATGGGGTACCATGTGGATTCATTAGTAAGACAAACAAAATCCTTCTGCAAAAAAGCATACCGTTTACGAATCGTAAATACCTCAAAATTAAAGATTTCCTTATATTCAGCCGGTGACTTATCCAGAAAACAAATATTTTCATCCAGGTTACCGGAATATTCTATTTTTAATTCACAACTGTCGCCAGGTTCGAACGGGCTATCGGGAATGATCTTCAGAAGGTGAAATTGTCTTTCGAACTGCAGATTCTTATTGTTCTTTACGATTGCCTTCACATCAAGCCCTGGATTCAGGCTAAAAATCAAGGTATCCAGAGCTTGCTTATTTCTGTTATGAATTTTCAGTATGGCGTTCACAGTGATCTGATCGTCCTGATGCACGAGATCTAATGCACAGGAAGTGACAGTAACTCTCTCTTGTCTGCAGTACCTGTTGTTAAGCTCAACTGCCTGCTGCCGGAATATTTTGGCTGATTGTTTCAAATCAAGATACCGGTATATTAGCAGGCCCCCTGCCAGTATGAAGCCAAGCCCGAAATAAAGAGGCAGGGAGGATAACCTGGGAGATTGGGGTAAACGTTGAAGCTTGTAAACTGTTAGCAGGATGAAACCTATTCCTAATAGAAAATAAATAATCCTGTGAAGCAATATTTCGTCAAACCTGGCAAAACCGCTGATCGAAGAATACATCATGGGTACCTGGTAGGCGATATAATCGAAAATGTGAAATACTTTTTTATTCAGGTAAAAGATGGTTAAAGCAATATATCCGGTAAGGCCAATGAAGGTAACTGCTTGGTTTTTAACTATTGTCATAATAAAAAGAGACAGGCCCAGGATGAAAACCAGGGTGGGCAAACTGATCAGCAAAGGATAAGCGAAATAAGCAAACACACGTTGGGAGCCAATATTTCCGAGGAATGACAGCCCTATACCCAGAAGGAGAATAAGGATGTTCAGGACCAGAAATACCGCCAGAATTCCAAGTGTCTTTCCCAGTATATACTGTCCGTTCGACATGGAACGGGCATAAATGACCTCCACTGTATCATTCTTTCTGTCCTGTTTCAGGAATTCTGATGCCAGGAAAACCGCCACTATGGCCTGGCCAAGATTTAGTACTATTAAGTTGGCATAGGGTATGCTGGCGGCAATGGCCTTATATATCCAGGGGGCCTCGCTCGCTTCTATGTTCATGGCAATATTGTAAATTCCCAAACCCAGAATGGCACCCCCGGCAAAGATCCTGAAAAACCAGCTCCGCAACAGTGTTCGCATTTCATATACGGCAATGATGCGAATGAGATGTAATGACATAAAGATCAGTTTGATGGTTCTGTCAATGATTCCATAAAATACACATAAGCGTGTTCAAGGTTGGGCTCGATTGACACTGCCTGGGGCATATCCAACCGCTCACCAACCAGTTGTACTTCCCAACCCTCTTCTGTAGGAATGGTTGAAGTTACTGCATATTTTTCTTTCAATATATCGTACTCGACACCGGCTGTCTCTGCCTGCCAAACATGGCCCCGCGCTTTTTCAATTAAAGCTTGCGGTGAGCCGTTAAACCGAACCTCACCCTCATTCAGAAGTGCCAGATCATGGCAAACACTGGAAATGTCGCCAACAATATGCGTGGAAAGCAAAATTATGATGTCCTGCTGACTGAGTTCCGAGAGGATATTGCGAAACCTTATCCGTTCCTCGGGATCCAAACCCGTGGTGGGTTCATCCACAATGATGATCCTGGGATCACCAATCAGGGCCTGGGCAATCCCCAACCTGCGTTTCATTCCTCCCGACAGGTTGTTGGCCTGACGATCCCGTGCATCAAACAATCCGACTTTTTCGAGCCACTCATCAACTTTCGAATGCCGAAGAATTTTAGACCGAATCCCTCCTAAACCGGCAGCATAGTCGAGGAATTCCCAGGTTTTCAGTTTGCTGAAAAACCGGAAGTCCTGCGGGAGGTAACCCAGCATTTTGCGGATCTCTCCCCTGTCCTTCATCAGATCGAATCCATTAACCGATACTTCTCCTGTAGTAGGAGTCAGTAAGGTGACCAGGATGCGCATCAAACTCGACTTTCCTGCCCCGTTCGGACCCAGTAATCCAAACATGCCATTTTCAATGGTCAGGTTGATATCAGAAAGCGCATGTTTTCCATTGGGATATATTTTGCTTAAACCCCGGATTTCTATTTTCACGTCTTGAGGCTGTATTGGTATTATGACGCATGAAGGTAGAAAAAAATTACATTTATTGCAGTATTTAGTGCTTTGGTTATAAGGCTGACGCAAAATATTCAGGTATAAATGCATTATTTATAAACTTTAAACTGTTTTAGTTGTTTAAAAATTTGTTAAACAATATGATTTTAAACCAACTTAATCCAATAACAAGTATTATTGCATTTTTAATTTTAATTAAATAAGACTATGAAATTTGACAAAGTAATCCTTATCCTATCTGCAGTTGCATTAGTGGCAATCGGAATTTTATCCTGTAAACCTAAACAAGACGAAACAAAGAGTCTGGCACGGACAGAGTATTATCGCAATCTGCTTTTCAGCGAAACGAGTTTTGATCTGGAAAAGGGATCCCATCTCCTGACTCCAGAGGAGGCTAAAGCCATTAACAGTTATAAAATCACTTATGACAGCCTGGGCAGGCTTGTTTCAGTGGAGTATGTCAGGAATGACGTACTTTTGGGGTATTCATCCCTGCGGGAAGCCGCAAAAATTATTTATGAATATACCAACGGAAAACAGATTAAACACTTCTTCGACAAAGTCAATAAGCAAATCAAGGTCGACGGTGATGTATACGCCTATGAATATTCGGTTGACGAAAACGGGCAGCGTACAGGTCTGAAGTTTTATGATTCCATCGGGAATCCCGTTGAAAACAGGAATAAGATTCATTATTACACCTGGAGTAAACTCCCCGACGGTATGGTTAAAGAAAACCGCTTTAATCTGGCCAACGAAGAAACCATCATGAGCGAGTTCTGTCCTTTCTATGAACTGAGATTTACATACAATGATAAGGGATTTGTAACCAGAATGGCCAATTACCAAGGAGATACGCTGTACAATTGCACAGCAGAGAATTGCGGCGACATTGGCGTATCCTACTTTGCATTTGAAACTACTGACGAGGGAGACGTAACAAATTTTGCAGTGAAAAATACTGCGGGACACCTGTCGAACCTATACTGGGGCTGGGCCAAGCGTCTGAATAAGGTGGATGAAAACGGATATGTCCTGGAAACTGCCGTATTTGATCAGGATGATGAACTGGTAAGTGGGAAAATGATCCCCATTACCCAGAATGAGTATGATGAGCACGGCGCCCTGGTAAAATCAGTTAATATGGACAAAGACCGGAAGGTTATCAACCATCCGGACAATGGCATAGCCTATACTGAATATAAATATGATGAATTCGGACAACGTACCGAGACGCTGTTTTTTGACAAGGACAATGTCACTGTGACGCCAAAGGGCTTCTCCATGTAATTTCCCGGATATGAAGAAATTACAGGTTTTACCCTTTGTATTCATGCTTTTCTCAATTCTTATTGCCGGATGCTCAGGCAATAAGAAAGCTGAAACAGGATCTTCAGATTCAACTGCCGTGACAGTGCCTGTTTCTATTGACAATGAAACCCATTTATTGCTCAAGGACCTGACAGATAACGGAGACTATGTAAACAGCCGGGAATTCCCATCGCTGATAAAAGCATCTGTGGTTTTTGAAAACCTTGAAACCAATATCCTTATCATCGACCTTCGTTCTCACTTGCTCTACTCCGAAGGACATATCAAAGGAGCGGTAAACAAACGTTTCGAGGACCTGCCTGCTTATTTTGAGAAAGGCATTAAACCTTTTGAACAAGATAAAATCATCCTTGTATGCGAAGACGGACAGATTTCCAGCTATGCTGCCTCCCTGCTCAGATTAATGGGATATGGGAATGTTTTTGCCATGAGATGGGGTATGAGTTCCTGGAACAGAAAATATGCCGAAGCCGGTTGGCTGAAAGGAATATCAAGTAAATACGAATCCGGTCTTGATCAAATAACACACGAGAAACCGGTTGCTTCAGGTATGCCTCTTTTGAAAACCGGACTTGGTACAGGGGCTGAAATATCAGTGGCCAGGTTTAAGAATCTGTTTGCCGAAGGTACAGGCAATATTATGATTACCGCTGAAGAAGTATTTACCGATCACCGTAATTATTATGTGATTAACCTCGAGAGAAAGGATAAATATGACGACGGGCATATTCCGGGAGCTGTAAGGTATAAACCCAATGCAACTTTGGGTATGACTGAAGAGATGGCAACCATTCCTGCAGACAGGATGGTGGTAATCTATTGCGGGACCGGTCACAATTCGGGTTTCGCAACGGCTTATCTGCGCTTTTTCGGTTACGATGCAAGAACGCTGAAGTATGGCAACAATGGATTCATGCATGATAAAATGGTGAAACAAAATAAGGCCCTCTCGTGGCTTCCATTCTCTGATGCGGATATCAATGATTTTCCGGTTGTGAAATGATTGATATAAAGGCTCCGACTATGCTTAATGAGTGGGGTGTCTCGCCCTTCGACTCCGCTCAGGGTGACCGATATTTCAGGCTGAGCGGAGTCGAGGCCCTGATAAACGATATTGTTACAATTCCGGCACGGTACCTGTATCAGGCCGGAATTTGTATTTTAACACTTCGTTATCGGTACTGTCGGTTAAAATGTAAAGTTTCTTATACCCCATCTGGCTCAACAGCATCCATATCTTTGCAGAAATGGCCGGATCTGCGGATACAAGGACAATACTTCCTGTATGGGCCCTGAGCTTTTTCTGGTTATCCTTTTCCAGAAGCGTTCGTGCAGGGATATTGACTGTCTCACCCACTTCGTCAGGGATTGCCTTTCCTTCGTCCAGGATCACCATTAACGGCTTTTCTTCCAATGACTTCAATTGTTCCTGCATAATCAAATTAGTTTGATTTATAGAGGATTCAGCCCATTTTGAAGCATCACTCCTGAAATGCCCGGTAGTAAATGATTTAATCAGTACCATCACCAATAGCGGAATCACCAGGGCCAAAACAATACTGTATCTTTTCATTTCGTCAATTTGTTTATTCACAACCGCCGTCGAGTTTTTTTCTTTCAATTTCTTTGGATTCCCTGTACCTGGCCTTCAGACTGTCGGGCATGCTGTTCAGTTCTGTAAACATCCTCCGTGCTTTCGTCCTTGTTTCAAACAAGGCATTTTCCCTGGCAGTAATGGTTTCACCTGAGAACCTGCTGTTCATTACCAGGTTATACCATTCATTCAACCCTCCTTTCATCACAAAACAGTTTTTATATCCCAGTCCCCTGGCTATTATCAATGCATAACCTGACTGATAATCACCATTTGAATAAAATATACTCCGGACATCCCGGTTGAGGTAACTTTCCAGATCCAGCGCCATCAATTCATTGTAAGGAATATTTATTGCACCGGGAATGGAAAAGCGCTTAAACTCTTCAGCTGACCTGAGATCGATCAGTTGAACAGTGCTGTCTTCAGTGACAACAAACCGGGCCACCTGATCGGCCGTGAAACAGGTCTTTTCATCCAAAACTTCCGACAGCAACTTATCCGGCTTTTCACGCAAAGAATATTTGCCTGACAACGGCAGAAAAGCCAGTATTATACCTAGCAGAACAAGTATGGCTGATAGATTTTGTCTCGTATTCATTGTATGGTTAATCTAAATCTTCCTTCTTAATCTTGAATCTTAAATCTTAAATCTTATCAGTAATATCAGGCCGTGCAAATTTTTTTTCTGCAAGCTCTGCCAGCCAGAACATAACGACAGCGGCTGCAATCATCAACAAAGTAAACAGACCCGGAGACAATCCGAGTACTTCGTTAATTTTAACCGGTCCGCGATAAGCACCATTTGCCAGAGGCTGGATAAGCGGATAAGTTTCAGCAAATAAAAATGCCCCTGTCAATCCACCCAATACATAGAATAAGGCATCGATCTTGCCGATGGATAGTGCGCTGACACCGGTCCCCGGACAAAAGCCACCCATGATAAAGCCTGCTCCCATAATTACCCCGCCGACGATGGAGGCAGTAACATAATACTCATTGACGAATACCAGATTCAGGTTCAGGAGTCCTAAATAACTCAGAAACTGCGAACCTACCAGGGCCACAATGGCTGCGGTAAAAAATACTTTGATCACCGTGGTATCGTATCCGTAAAACATACCGGCCAGTTTGCGGCTTGATGAAAATCCGGCTTGTTCCAGCGCAAATCCGAAACCGATGCCAATGATGAAGGCTATCAGGAGGTCGAGCCATGCCGGAAATCCAGGTAGTGAAGTAATTGGTCCCATATCAAACTAATTCGTAATTTCTAATTCATAATTCATAATTCATAATTCATAATTTTTCCCTAAATCCAATTCTTTCTGAAAAACCAGGCAAAAGCATAAGCTGATCCGAAAATAGCCATCATGGTGATGAATCCTGCCAGGGAAAGAACAGCCATGCCCGACAATGCAGCACCGCTGGTACAGCCCCTGGCCAATTGTGCTCCATAAACAAAAAACACTCCGCCGGTAAAGGCGAAAAAGAGCCGGCGGAAATTGGAAATCTTAGGTGATTTTTCAATTTTAAACTTTAATCGTTTTGAGACAGCGCCGGAGATGAATCCCCCTGCCAGAACCCCGAAAATCACGAGGGTGAGCCAGTTGGATATAGGATTTTGTCCATCTTCGAAGTATTTGTTGTAATAAACCGATTTGTCAGCATGTGACTTATCTATAGCTCCTACAATGGAAACCACACAGTATTTAAGTCCCCCGCTCGCTCCTAATCCACGCCCTGCAAGGTACATGGAGAACAAGAGTACCAATCCGAGAAGCGTACCCGCGAGATAAGGATTCATATATTTATTTTTCATGGATCAAAATGCTATTGATTGCCTAAAGATAAATCATCTCAGCAAAACATGCATTGATTAACAGAAAATTAACACTGCTTTAAATACAAGAGCTGTTGAAGTGTTGAAAGACGAATAGGTTTATTCAATCATTAAATTTACCTGTTTTGGCATTTGAACATTAAGAAAAATCCTATAGGTTTGCCTTGTTAAATCTCAGCGGACTGATGCATAATTATCTCCTGCACCTTTCATTATGGCTGAAAAGATTCGTATGGTTGTTACTGCTGTACACAGTATCACGCTTGTTTTTCTTTTTGCTCAATACGGAATATTTCAGTCAGGTTTCCATCGCAGAGCTGCTAAAATCTTCTTTTGCGGGCATCCGGTTTGATATCGCCTCCATCGTGTTCACCAATGTTATTTTCATTTTACTCCTGTTGCCGGGTGAATATAAAAACAGGGTAAACATTCAGAAAACAGGCAATGTTTTGTTTTTTATCATTAATGCCCTGGCCCTGATGAGCAATTTTGTGGATGCCAGGTTTTTTGATTTTATTAACAAACGGTCAACCTCAGCCATTTTCACGCTGATGGGAACCAACCGTGATGTGTGGACGATGATCCCCCGTTTTTTAAAGGACTACTGGTATGTGGCCGTCAGCTGGATCGTACTGATGGTGATTTTTTGGCGCCGGACGCCAAGGCTCCCATTTGATAAGCTGATAAAAGAAAAAATGTCAATGAAGACCTGGTTTCATCAGTCACTAATATTCATGGCCATCCTGGGAGTCATGTTCTGGGGAGCCAGGGGCACAAAGCTCAAACCCATAACCATCATTGATGCTGCCACATATGCCGATTTTCGTACTGTACCCCTGGTATTGAATACCCCGTTCTCAATCATCAAGACCATTGAAAATGAGAATCTGGTTCATTATCAGTATTTTCCGGAAGACAAGCTGATCAGGTATTACAATCCGGTTCATGATTATTCCGGAAAACATACGTTCCGGAAGTTGAATGTGGTGGTTATTATTCTCGAGAGTTTTTCCAGTGAATATTCCGGTTTTCTGAGCGGTGGTGAAGGTTACACCCCGTATCTTGATTCTGTTTTACGTGAGTCACTGGTAATTACACATGCCTATGCCAACGGAACGCAGTCGTATGAAGCCTTACCGGCTATTATTGCTGGAATGCCAAGTCTGATGGACCGGCCATACAGCGGTTCTAACTATTCCGATAATGTTATTGAAAGCTTGCCGTTTTTATTGGGTAAGGAAGGTTATCATACCTCTTTCTTTCATGGAGGCAACAATGGTACCATGGGTTTCAGTAATTTTACCCGGATGGCTGGTGTTGACCATTATTATGGCAGGGATGAATACAACAATGATGCTGACTTTGACGGTCACTGGGGGATATGGGACGAACCGTTCCTGCGGAGTTTTGCCGGACAACTGAACCGGTATTCTCAGCCCTTCTTAACCGTCATCTTCACACTTTCCTCACACCATCCTTATAACATACCTGACTCATACAAGGAAAGTTTAAAAGAAGGCAGCCTGCCCATCCTGAAAAGTATCCGTTATACTGATTATGCATTAGGGAAATTTTTTGCATCTGCCCGCCTTATGCCCTGGTTCAATAATACCTTGTTTGTGCTCACTGCCGATCATGCCGCACAAGCCATTGAAAGAATATATAACACATCAGCCGGGATGTTTGCCATTCCCCTTGCTTTTTATTGTCCATCGGACAGCACATTGAAAGGATTCAGGGCGATTACCGGACAGCAGATAGACATTATGCCGACGGTACTGGATTATTTGGGCTACCCGAAACCCTTCTTCGGATTTGGTGAAAGTCTGCTTGATACAAATGCTCAGCACAGGGCGATAAGCTTCGTTAATGGTATTTATCAGCTGGTTGAGGGAGTATATGTCATGCAGTTTGACGGGAAACAGGTTATCGCTTTCTTTTGTCCGGAACAGAATGAAGATCAGATATATGAATCGATTGGGGAAATTCCCGATCCGGCAAAAAGAAAGGTCTTCAGCAGCATGGAGGCCACCCTTAAGGCTTTCATACAAGCTTATAACCATTGCCTGATCAATAACAGTGCATCACTCATGCATAATAAATAAACAATATAACAAAGTCCTTTTGTAATTCAATGAAAACATTTATCTTAAACCCATAATTAAACGGAACTTAAATATCAGGAATCATGGAAAAACCCAACAAAAACAACTCTTCAAACGCAGTTGGATCAACCAAGAATTATTGGACATCGATCACTATCATTGGCATTCTGTTTTTTATATTTGGTTTTGTAACCTGGCTGAATGGTATATTAATACCCTATTTGAAGATAGCATGTGAATTATCTACTTTTCAATCGTTGCTGGTAGCATTTGCGTTCTACATCTCTTATTTCGTTATGGCACCACCCTCATCATGGGTTTTGGACAAAACCGGTTTTAAAAACGGTATGATGTTGGGTTTGCTTGTGATGGCAGCTGGTGCCATGGTTTTCGTTCCGGCGGCTCTTACCAGAACTTATTCGGTATTTCTGGGCGGGCTGTTTGTCATGGGTACCGGCCTGGCTATCCTTCAGACTGCATCCAATCCCTATATAACCATTATTGGTCCCAGGGAGTCTGCCGCTACCAGGATCAGTATCATGGGCATATGCAACAAGGTTGCCGGTGCACTCGCTCCGTTGATCCTGGCTTATTTCATTCTGAGTGACGGTGATGCTTTTGTTGCGAGTTTGAAAACAATGACTGAGGCAGATAAATTGGTCGCCCTGGACAGTCTGGCTGCCCGTGTTGTAACTCCCTATATTGTAATAGCCGTAACGCTGGCCATCCTGGGTATCATGATCAGGTTCTCTCCATTGCCTGAAATCGAAATGGAATCGGAGGAGGATGCAGACAAGGATGAAAGTGAATCCAGGACAAGCATTTTTCAGTTTCCGCATTTGTGGCTCGGTGCGCTGGCACTTTTCCTGTATGTGGGCGTGGAAGTAATTGCCGGCGATACTATTATCCGGTACGGAATGTCGCTCGGAATTCCCATTGCACAGGCCAAGGTATACACCTCCTATACCCTGATCGCCATGGTGGTAGGTTATATAATCATTGGTCTGATTATGGTACCAAAACTGATAACGCAGCGAAGCGCCTTGAAAATTTCAGCTGTGCTGGGTGTGATTTTTACGGTGTTCGCCATATTTACCCAGGAAAAAACATCAGTACTTTTTGTTGCCCTCCTGGGTTTTGCAAATGCAATGGTATGGCCTGCCATGTGGCCGCTGGCTATCCACGACCTGGGCAGATTCATTAAAACCGGATCGTCGATCCTGATCATGATGATTGCGGGCGGAGCTTTATTACCTCTTGCATGGGGAAGACTAAGCGATATCTTCGTAAACCACCCGCAACATGCATATTGGATTTGTGTACCGTGTTATCTGTATATGTTATACTATTCCATCCGGGGATATAAGGTTGGCCTCAAGGGAAATCACTTGAAATAAATCTGAGCCTGGCTCATGCACTGAACCCGAACTATATCACATATATTTCCCAACCCCGGTTCAATTATGGCCGGGGTTTATTATTCAGATTCACCCGCACTACCCAAATTTCCTTTACTTTTGAAGAGGCCCAAAGCGACCTGACAACAGGATTAATGGAAATTAGTTCGGTTTCGCCGTTGAGTGTGTTAATGGTTAAACTGAAATCAGGTTTATTATTGAAATCATAATCAATTGTCTGGTCAATCCGGTCAGGTAACTGGCCCTGTGTGGCAAACGATACCTGGACCATCTCCTTTCTGCCTTTCCCGAAAGCAGTGTTGTTCACCGGTTTATTAACGGTGATGGTAAGTCCATCTTTCTCATATTGCCGGTTTTGTTCACCTCCGCTGTATACAGGATGTACTTTCATAAAGGGTAATTTAACCAGTTGTCTGGCCAGGGCATCATTTTTAATAAACATAACCGGGATTAATAACAAACAGGCAATTGCCCATATATAAGCCGGAACAGAAATTAAGTTTTTCATTTCAATACGTTTTAATTAATCAGGCTGCCATTCTTAATCAGGTTAATCAGCATAATGATCCCGCTTTGCATGGGACCACCCAGGAACACTACCAACAGCAAAAATGCCGGGTATAAGAACAGATTTCGCGCCCAACTATAATTTTTGTCAACCGGTGTTCCTTTGATATGGTAGTGTATAGCCTGCTTTGAACAGGTATCTATACATTTACCACATTTCATGCAGGTTATGGATGGGCTGCCAGCTGCAACACCTTCTTTGCTTAGAGAAAGTGTCGGGCATGCATTTATGCATTTTTCACATGAACTGCAGCTATCCTTATTGATCCTTACGTCAAAAGGATTGATCTTGTTGGTAAGTGCCAACAGGGCACCCATGGGACAGAAAGTTGCACATTGTATTCTTTTACCTGTAAGAACCGGTAAAATGATGACCAATCCTATAAAAAGGGACAGAAAAACCACAGTCTTCATCAGCACAGTAAAAGAGGTAATTTTCTCGAATTCAGTAACCGTCTTGAACGGGCATAACCAGTCGCAATAAACCGGATTCAATGACATTGCTGAAACAAGGGCAATGATGAGCAGAACGGCAAAAGAAAGCCACCGGAAAACGGGATTAATCTTTTTAATTTTTGGTTTGCGCAGTATACGGGAGGTTCCATCGTCCCATCCACCATAAAAACAGCCCCAGCTGCAGAATCCTCGACCCAGGGCCAGACTAACACCAACAACAATAACAAGCATGGATGCAATGGAAGCAAATCCACCGATGATGCTACCCGGAAAAATAATGGAATTTGTAATGGCAATAGGTATGAGAATCATGGTCGTCACAATATGACAAAAGGGAATCTCGCAGGCCAGAAGGGTTTCCTGAGAGAAGGTCATGGTTCCCCTTGCCCTGATAAGATTAACAATAAAAGTGAGTGCAAAAAACAGCGCCAGGGCTACAAAACCCCATGCCCTGTAACGGTCGGTTCTGCCTGTGTATAAGATCAGGAAGAACAGTAGTGTGAGGAAAGAAAAAGTAAATAGAAAGGACAATGACTTCTCAGGAGTAGAGAGGTCAGGGGGGCCTCCTGCAATAAATAACAATATAAGCAGGATCATCGGTAAGGTCAGCATGATTGATTTCCAGATACTGCCTTGTGTTGTGTATACCGTTTGTTTTTTCATATATGGGATTTAGAAGTTATAGCGTTCAATAACATAATCATTCCATTATACATATAAATGATCCCTGCAAGTATTGCGGCAAATTTCCCTATGATCCTCAATACCTGCTGCCTGCGGAAAAATCCGACAAAAGGCATCGGAATAAAATAAATGGACGTTCCCAGGAAGAACATAAGAAAGAATAACAGACTACCTGCAACATTCCCAGTTTCCATCGCCCCGGTAATTGCCAGTAAAAAGGGCGGGCAGAAATTCAAACCTGTCGCAAACCCACCTGCCAATGCGAACAGCAGCGACCATTGGCGGATCCTGCTAAATGATGCAGTATGGTTAATCCGGCCAAGACATACTTCCCTGAACCTGTGAAAGCCATATAAAACCAGCATAACAGCCAGTAGCATGTATACTATGGCAATAAAGACCGTTTTTGTACGGGAAGGTTGCAAAAGGGTACTTCCGATGATTCCGGCTACTAAGGCGACTATCAGATAGGCCAGTAACCGGCCCATCAAAAAAAGAGATACAGATCCTATGTTCCTTGATATGCTTTTACCCTCTCCCATCAAATAAGGTAAAAGTACGGGGCCGCAATAGGCCAGGCATATTACTCCCGTACTTAGTCCAAGCAGAAAGCCCGAAGAATATTGCATGTCAGGCGTATTATAAAACAGTTACTTCCACCTGATGCTGTTTGCCATCATTGAATATGGGAAGCACATTGCCCCTAATCCTGGTTCCATCGACAGTCATTTCAGTGACACCTTTGTTCCTGCCTGATGGATTCAAAATGTTGATGTTATAGACAGCATTTCTGTATTTCCGGGTTACCTTAACCTCTTTCCACTCACCGGGAATACAGGGATCAACATGCAGGCCGTCAAATTCCGGACGGATACCCAGGATGTACTGGCTGGCAGCAACAAATGTCCATGCAGCCGTACCGGATAACCAGGAATTCTTGGCTTCGCCTGGTTTAAATGCTTCCTTTCCGGCAATCATTTGTGCAAAAACATAGGGCTCCGTTTTATGCAGCTCACCTTTATCCTCGGTATGTGCCGGTGAAATGCGCGTGAAATAGTCGAAGGCTCTGTCTCCGTTTCCATTCATTGTTTCCGCAATAATTACCCAGGGATTATTATGACAGAATACCCCGGCATTTTCCTTATAACCCTGCGGATAACTTGATATTTCACCATATTCGATATGATATTTAGTGAAAGCAGGATAATTAAGCACGATACCATGTTCACAGGCCAGGTATTTGTTTACTGATTCCAGTGTGGTTGCAGCCCTGCCATCGTCAAGTCCGATTCCTGCCATAATACAGAATCCCTGAGGCTCAATAAATATTTTACTCTCCTCACAGGTATGACTTCCCACCTTTTTTCCAAAATAATCATATGCCCGAAGGAACCATTCACCATCCCAGCCATGCAAGTTAACGACTTCGGTCATTTCAGCAACAAGTCTTTCGGCCCTGCCTGATTCTTCGGTCTTGTTCAGCAACCGGCAGATTTCAGCATACTCTTTGCCATACATGACAAACATTCCGGCAATGAAAACAGATTCTGCCACCCCGCCGCTTTTGTTTTCGGTGATCTGGAATGACTCATCGGGGTTATTGGAGAAGCAGTTCAGGTTAAGGCAGTCATTCCAGTCGGCACGGCCAATGAGTGGCAGTCCGTGAGGACCACGGTTGTTCACCACGTGATCGAATGACCGTCTGAGATGTTCAAAAAGGCTGGCCTTGTCGTTTTCATCGTTGTTAAAGGGCACGGATTCATCCAGTATTCCAAGGTCGCCGGTTTCCTTAATATAAGCTGCCACCGAGGCAATCAGCCACAACGGGTCATCATTGAAATTTCCGCCAACGTCACTATTACCGCGTTTGGTAAGCGGCTGATACTGATGATAGGCACCGCCGTCTTCAAACTGGGTGGAGGCTATATCAATGATCCTCTGTTTGGCCAGACCGGGCATCATGTGCACAAATCCAAGCAAATCCTGGTTTGAATCACGGAAACCCATGCCTCTTCCGATACCTGATTCAAAATAAGATGCGCTGCGTGAGAAATAGTAGGTAATGATGCATTGATACTGATTCCAGATATTAACGATCCGGTTGAATTTCTCATCGGGTGTGACAGTCTGGTAACCCTCCATAAGCGAGTGCCACTTTTCTTTGACGCGTTTTAAGGATGCCAGCGCTTTTTCCGGCGTATCGAATTTTGCAACGATATTCCTTGCAGGTGTTTTATTGATCACCTGATTTGTAATGAACTTATCCTTATCGGGTAATTCGACATAACCCAGTACAAACACCAGTTGCTTCGCTTCACCCGGTTTAAGGCCAATTTCAAGAAAATGTGAAGCAACCGGACTCCAGCCATGTGCTTCTGAGTTATACGCTGTTTGATTGACAACGGCATGAGGGGATTCCAGTCCGTTATACAAACCCAGGAATGTCTCCCGGTCGGTATCAAATCCTTTAATACCTGTATTTACATGATAAAAGGCATAATGATTTCTCCGTTCACGAAATTCAGTTTTATGAAAGAGGGTGCTGCCTTCGATCTCAACCTGTCCCGTAGAGAAATTGCGCTGGAAGTTGGTGTTATCCTCTAAGGCGTTCCACAGGCACCATTCAACAAAAGAATGGATCCTGAGGGTTTTGGATTTTCCGGAAAGATTTTCCAGTTTCAGGATTTGTATTTCGGCATGAGCTTCGTCAGGGACAAAACATGTCACTTCGGCACGGCAATTGTTTTTCTCACCCATGAATTGTGTATATCCAAGCCCGTGCCTGCACTCATATTTATCCAGGGGTGTCTTCACCGGCTTCCAGGAGGGTGACCAGATCACGTCTTCATCCCTGATATAGAAATATTTACCGTTGGAATCGAGCGGTATGTTATTGTAACGATACCGGGTTATACGGCGCAAGCGGGCATCCCTGTAAAAGCTGTAACCTCCCGATGTATTTGAGATAATTGAAAAGAAATCTCCATTACCCAGGTAATTGATCCAGGGATACGGAGTTTGTGGAGTAGTAATAACGTACTCCTTGTACTTATCATCAAAATAACCGAATTTCATATGATATCAATTTAAATTAATCTTTAAGTCTGTTCCACCAGTTGAATTTTAAAATAGTTGTAGTAACTACGATTATACCTATGGCGATGAAGAAAGGAGTCCATTCGCGCAGGATGAGGAAGACGGGAAAAGCAACCAGTGACGATTGCCAGCAGATACCGATTACAACATTGAACATATCTCTCCAGAAATCCTTATTGGCTTCAAATGAAGGATCTTCCTGAACAACCAGTTTGTGAACCGGTTTCCAGAAACCCCAGGGCCTTACCGTTTTATAAAACTTCTTCAGGATTTCATTATCTTCCGGTTTGGTTAACAGCGTTCCGGCCAGACAACCGATTAAGGAGATAACCAGAATTATCGGAAATGCATTCATGCTGAAATTATTGGTAAGGGGGTACTGACCAATGAAGGTTTGACTGAAGGCCGGAAGAATGAGTGAAGCGGCAAGGCCTGACACCATTCCCCAGAAATAACCGAAACCGTTGAAGCGCCACCAGTACCATTTCAGTACGTTTGCGGCCGTATAACCTCCCCAAAGGGCTGCAGTTATCCATAATACCACATCATTAATGGAGGTAATGAGAAATCCTACGGAAACTCCCACAATTACCACCAGCAGGGAGGATATGTAACTCAGCCTGACGTATTTCTTCTCTTCCGCGTGCGGATTGATAAAACGTTTATAAATATCGTTTACAATATAGGCTGGTGCGGCATTAACGGTTGCTGCAAAATTGCTCATGAAAGCTGCCAGCAGTCCCGCCATCAGGAACCCCAGCAAACCAACAGGGACATAGGTGGCGAGCACCTGGGGGAGTATGCTTTCAAAATCGGGCTGGGTTAGTGATGCCGTATACAGCTTGTCGAAATTCACCAGGGCGAGCATGGTTAAACCTGCTATCATAAAATACCGGGTAGGATTCAGCACAACGCTGACCAGAGAACTCATTTTCGCGGCTTCTTTTGGACTGCGGGTAGACAGAATCCGTTGCATGTCATAATTTGGTGCAGGTCCCGCTGCCGCAAGGAAAATCCCTTTAAAGAGTACCATGATAAAGAATAATCCGAACATTTCATATCCGTCCTGGGCGATCCAGTTGCTGAATGCATTCAGTTTTGCCGATGCACCTCCCGACAGGTTATTCCAGTCAAGTCCCACATGCCATCCAAACCATACACTTTTCCACCCGTCGGGAATAACTGCATTAATTGCTTCGGGTGAAATATGGCTTATGGCAATAATACCAATGGCTATAGCTGCAATGGTGAGAATGCCGTACTGGATCACCTCGGTAATAACAACACTGAACATTCCACCCTTGACGACATAAAAAGTAGTTAAGGCCATCAGGATCAGTGCATACAGGTTTTCATTGATCTGGGGATACCTGGCAAGCGTCTCTACGTTGGAAACAAGCGGAGGAAGGAACGAAGTGGTGAACTTGCCAATACCTTTGAAGCCATAGGAAAGAAATCCTATTACACTCACCAGGGCAAAAATGACAACCACAATATGCGACATGTTGGCACCAATACCGTTCCCAAACCTGGTTTTTATCCATTCAGCTCCTGTCATCACATTTGACCTGCGCAGCCAGGGCGAAATGTATACCATCAGAAAGATCTGGTTAAAGACCGGCCAGACCCAGGGTATCCAAATACTTTTTAAGCCATAAAGCGAGAGCCAGTACACCAGCAGCATTGTTCCTGCAATATCAAACATGCCGGATGCATTGGAAATGCCAAGAAAATACCAGGGCAGCTTGTTGCCTCCAAGGAAATAGGACTTGATGCTTTGTGAAGCCCTTTTAGATACCCAATATCCAACGAAGATCGTTGCGATAAGATAAAGGATAATGATGACCAGATCAATGTAATGTAGATTCATAGTTACACCGTTTAGTGGTTTATTAATAGTATCATATTATAAAGCCATACCGTTCCTTACGTGTTCGTTCATATACGTCGCGGCTGAAAATGAAAAGCTGGGCCGGCTTATGCCGTACGGCAGTTTGCTTTTCATCAAGCGGAATAACATACTTCATTTGTGATATTTTTTTTCTGAAGTTTCTGGGATCGAATTTTGTGCCCAGGATGGCTTCGTACAATCGCTGAACCTGGGTAAGGGTGAATTTCTCGGTGAGCAGTTCAAATCCGATAGGCTCCTGCTTTAGCTTTAACCGCAAACGTTCCAGAGCCATCTTAAGTATTTCGGCATGATCAAAGGCCAGTTCAGGCAAAGCGTTAACAGGGAACCATTTAACATTACGTGACAGGTGATCGGTGATTTCCACTGATGTACAATCAATCAGGGAAAAGTAACCCACCGTTACAACGTGGTCGGGTATATTCAGGCCAAGGCTATGGATCCAAAGCTGGTCCTTTTCCTTTAACAATCTGTGTGTGCCACCAAATGTGTGAAACTGTTCAAGATAGATATCATGCAGGCCGGTCAGATCATTTAAAATCCTCACAGCTGCGGCATCCGGATCCTCACCTACCTGTACATGATTACCGGTAAGTGTAAAATCGGAGAATATAACGGAATTATGGTCTTTGTCAGATAATGTTCTTTCTACAAGAAGTACATTCAGTTCTTTTGTATCAAATCCAAAAATCACACAATCAACTGATAAATTTGGAATGATAGGCTTATTCATATATTGTATTTTATACAATAAGTCATTTCAGACATGCTAAGTTAGCAAATAATTTGTAACCTGCAATAAGAAGGATAAAGAATTATTAATTGCAGATAGCAGATTTAAGATTCAAGATCTAAGATTCAAGATCTAAGATCCAAGATCCAAGATTACAGATAGCTGATTACTGGTTACCGTTTACCGTTCACCTGTCCAAATTCCCCCTCCCACTTCGCGATAACAGCCGTGGCCAGGCAGTTGCCAATTACGTTTACAGAGGTGCGGGCCATATCCATAAGCTCATCGATGCCGAGAATGATGTAGATGGGCCAGGAAGGTAACCCAAAGCTGGCCGCAGTCGCCAGAAGGATAACCATGGATGCCCTTGGTACGCCTGCAACACCCTTGCTAGTCAGCATAAGCGTGAACACAATCATCAACTGCCTGTCGAATGACAGGTGAATACCTGCAACCTGAGCTATAAATATAGTGGCCAGCGATAGATAGAGGGTTGTCCCGTCGAGGTTGAAACTGTAACCGGTAGGCATTACAAAGGCTACAATTTTACGAGGAACCCCGAACTCCTCCATGCGCTCCATGGCTACAGGCAAGGCTGATTCGGAACTGGTAGTTGCAAAGGCAATGGAAACAGGCTCGGAAATGGCAATCACGAATTTTTTTACCGGTATTTTAAACAGCCAGGCCACGGGTAACAAAACGAAAAGAAGAAAGACAATTAATGAAACATATAAGGTAGCCAGCAATTTAAAGAGATTGAAGAGAATATCCAGACCCATGTGGCCAATGCTATAGGCAATGGCAGCAAAAACTGCAAACGGGGCAAAGTACATAATGATTTGTGTGAACTTAAACATCGTCTCTGCCAGTGCCCCGGTAAACCTGATCATCGGATTTTTATACTTATCCCTGAGCAAAGCAACGGCAATACCGAACAGTATGCTGAAAATGACGATCTGCAACACCTGACCCTCATAAATTGATTTGGCGATATTCTCAGGGAATATATGAAGGATAATTTCAGCCCCTGTTTGTAATGGCAGGTCCTGCATTTTATCCTCTGCCAGCGGGCCGGGACTCCCTGCTCCAACACCCGCACGGGTGATATTGATGGCAAATAAGCCTATAAACAAGGCGACTGTAGAGATTATTTCAAAATAAACCAGGGATTTCCATCCCATTCTGCCCACCTGACGCAGGTTTGAATGTCCGGCTATGCCCACCACGATGGTGGCAAATAACAAGGGTGCAATTATGGTCTTTATTAACCGGAGGAAAATTTTACTTATAACCTGCAGATGAACAGCGACCTGCGGAAGATCATATCCAAATTCCGCCCCAAGGACCATGCTGATGAGAATCCATGTGGTTAATGATTTCCGGATCAGCGCATATCCGATGAGAACGAGAATCAGCATCCATCTGCTGGTTAACAATATTACAGGATGAATTATCACCAGACCTGAATAATTCAGCACAGCCAGAAGGGATGCCATGAAAAGAACCGACAGAAAAAGATAAAAATAACCTGCAGGGATTTTTCTTTTCTGCCTGGAGAGATCTGATGTGATCAATTTACCGGAATACATGGGGATAAATCTGCTTTTAGATTAATAGCCGGTACAAACATAAAAAAATCAATTGAAATTGGTAATTTTCCCTGTTATTAAATTATAATGTCGCATCTCAAAATTATCAGGGCATCGGCCGGCTCAGGCAAGACCTTTAGTCTGACACATGAATATCTCAGGTTGCTCTTCAGTGAACGGGACAATTTCATGCATATCCTGGCCGTAACCTTTACCAACAAAGCTACGGAAGAGATGAAGTCACGCATCATACGTGAACTGGATCTGTTGTCCTCAGGAGATCCTTCCAAGCAACTCGAGGTGCTGATGAGTTCCACGGGATTGTCAGAAAAGCAAATCCGTGCTAAGGCCAGGGTTATGCTGAAAAGACTGCTCCATAATTATTCAAGGTTTTCAGTAAGTACTATTGATTCTTTCTTTCAACGTATTATCAGGGGTTTTACCAGAGAACTAGGTATACAGGGGGGATATTCCATTGAGCTGGATACGGATATTGTCCTGACCTGGACCATTAAAGAGCTTTTACTGCGGGCCGAAACAGATGCACATTTGCTGGCCTGGCTTACCAGGTTCGCCGAGTCATTAATAGAAAAGGGGGAAAGCTGGGATCTGAAAAAGGGAATCCGTATGCTGGGAGGAGAGATCTTCAGGGAAGAATTCAAATCCTTCGAAGAAACTACACTCAAAAAACTAACCAATCGTGAATTTCTAACAGCCTATCAGTCTGAACTATATGCAATACGGCAAAAAACTGAAACCGATTACCGCAGTTTTGGCAAAAGGGCAAGAAACATGCTGGAATCATTTGGAATGACGGTAGACCAATTCAGCAACAAGCAAAGAGGGCCAGCAGGGTTTCTTGTAAGGCTGGAAACAGGTGAGTTCAGAAAACCAACTGAAACCGCTCTTCAGGCCGCGTATAACGTTGAGAAATGGTATACGGCCGATTCGAAGTTGAAGTCAGGAATTATTGAAATAGCCGGTAATGAACTAATGCCGTTGCTACAGGAAGTAATTGATTATTATACAAGCAAACACCAAATCTATAATACTGCAGGTGTAATCCTGAAAAATCTCTTTACACTTGGAATCTTGTCTGACCTTTCTCAGTTGACTTATCACTGGTGCAGCGAAAACAATGCCTTTCTGTTGTCATCAGCACCTGTTTTCCTGAACCGGATCATTGACAGCAATGAAACTCCTTTTATTTATGAAAAAGCCGGCATCTGGTATCATCATTATATGATCGACGAATTTCAGGATACTTCATTGCTTCAATGGCTGAATTTTAAGCCACTCATCAGTAACAGTCTTTCACAGGACTATGATAATCTTTTAGTCGGTGATGCCAAGCAATCAATATACCGTTGGCGAAACAGCAACTGGGAGATCATTGAAAACTTCGTCAATCGTGATTTTCTTACGGGTATTACCGAAGAAATGACCCTGAATACCAATCGGAGATCAAAAAAAGAAATCGTTTCGTTCAATAACCTGTTTTTCAGAAAAGCAGCGGAAATACTGCAGGAAGCAGTTGATCAGATCATATCGGATAATGAGCCTTCCGGTTTTTACCATGAATTACCAAGATTAACCGATCTGTATAAAAACGTTGAACAGAAATCTGCAGATATTCTTAACACCGGAGGAATTGTTCGGGTTGACTATCTGAAGGATGCGGAAGAGGATGATATAAACGGTGTTGTGGAAAAGAAGCTTATCGGCTTACTATGTGATTTGCAGGACAAAGGATATAAGCCTGGTGACATTGCCATTCTTACCCGTAAAAATCGCGAGGCAAAACATATTGCTGATTTCCTGCTCACCTACACAAACCAGCACCTGGATTCAGGGTACCGGTTCGATGTAATCTCCGACGAAGCTTTACGGTTGGGAAGTTCCACAACAGTGACATTTTTGATCTCTCTTCTTGAGCAAATGGTTAACCCTTCGG
>Ga0256868_10000419_pt1 | contig 24952 bp, 20 predicted proteins | sample RVTome_13_FD_187341 | JGI IMG/M metagenome (GOLD analysis project Ga0256868, IMG submission 187341) | Soil microbial communities from uranium-contaminated site in the Upper Colorado River Basin, Wyoming, United States - RVT92D227 HiSeq ...
AAAGAAACGGCTGAAGATCGTCCACGCCGATATCATCGTCGTCGCCGAAAGGCCGGATCTCGGGCCGCATTTCCCGGCCATGAAGAACATCCTCTGTCCGATGCTTGGAATTCGCAGAGACCGGCTGGGGCTCAAGGCCAAAACGAACGAGGGACTGGGGCCCGTCGGCCGCGGGAAGGCGATCGCCTGCTGGGCCATCGTTCTTGTCGGGAAAAGATCTTAGGCGGGGAAAAAGGCATAAAAAAAGGCCGCCATTTGCTCTTTGGGGAGAAACGGCAGCCTTTCAGATGAGGGGAAGGAAAGAATCGCTCATCGTTCCTCTTCTCAATGCGGCTATCCTTTAATAAGGGAACGCTGAGCAGCCGTCTCGACCTTTGCCAAGTAGTTGGCGATGATCTCATAGCCGGCCTGTTTTCCGATTTTCAAGATGTCGACCGACGGCGCGGCGATGAGGTTGAACCCAACCAACGTCAGCAGGACGGCGACTACGAAGATGGCGAGCTTTTCTCTGAGCTTCATGTTAGTCTCCTTATATAATTTTCATTTTCACTTATATATACGCAACTGCCGCGAAAAAGGTTTCCAAATTTCTTGGAAGAAATTCGGCAACGCGAACCACAGATATGCCCATCCCGTGGAAAAGGTTTCCGATGAATTTCGCTTTGTTGTCCATCTTTGTTTCTCGCCGAATTAGACCGCGCCTGTCCTGAGTCCTTTGAAGATCATGAAATATCTATTTTCCAATCCCTCGAATTTGACTTCATAATGGAGGCGATATATGCTCAATGATCCGGATGAAGGGAGACGGAGAGGGATGAGAAACAAACATCGGATCTTGGCCTTTCTTTGTCTTTTTGCGTTTGTTCTTCTGCTGATCTCGGCCCAGGAATTCAGCCGGCAGGCCATAGAGCCGCGGCCGACAAAGGCCTATATCGTCGGCGGCGTCCGCCACGGCGGGAGCTTCTTCCCTCGGGCCGATTATTCCATGACGAAGCCGAAGACACCGGGCGTCATGGACTTCAGCCATTATCATAAATACGACGAAGTCGTTGCCTTTTTGAACACATGGACCAAGGACTATCCGAACCTGGTCGACCTCTATTCCGTGGGCAAGAGCTTCGAAGGCCGGGACATCTGGCAGATCACAGTCACCAACAAAGCCACGGGAAAGGACACGGACAAGCCGGCCATGTTTCTCGAGGGGAACCGCCACTCTGGGGAGGTGACGGCCGCGGAATCTGCCCTTTGGTTCGCCTGGTCCGTCCTCTCCAACTACGGCAAGGACCCGGAGATTACAAAGTTCGTTGATACGAAGACGCTGTATATCAAGATCAAGAACAACCCCGACGGCTCCGAGCTTTATCTCAACACGGCCCAGTCCAACCGGAGCACGGTCAGGCCCTATGACGACGACCGCGACGGTCTGCTCGACGAAGACCCGCCCGAGGACCTGGACGGCGACGGCTTCATCCTCCAGATGCGGAGAAAAGTGGAGCCCGGCAAGGGGACGATGATCATCGATCCCAACGACAAGTCCGGCCGGCTGATGGTCCGCGCGACGGATGGGAAAGGGGACTATATCACCTCCAGCGAGGGCATCGACAACGACGGCGACGGCCGGATCAACGAAGACGGCATCGGCGGCCTGGACCTCCATCGTAATTATGTCGAGAACTGGCGGCCCATGCCGGGCCTTGACCTCACCGGCCGCGGCTGGACGCAGGGCGGCGCGGGCGAATACCCGCTCTCTGAGACGGAGACGCGCGCCGTCGTGCTCTTCCTCCTCCAGCATCCGAACGTATCGATCGGCCAGACCATGGACACGAGCGTGCCGATGTTGCTTCACGGGCCTTCGACGAGCAAGATGGACGAGTCCATGTTTCCCGAGGATATGAAGATCTATAAGTATTTCGACGAAGAAGGGAAGAAGATCACCGGCTATCCGAGAGCCGGCGACACCTACTACGATTACTCGACCGGGGGCCGGGGCGAGATGCCTCAGGGACAGGCCGGCGGCCGGGGGGCCGGCGGGGCACAGGTGCCCGCGCCGGCCGAGATGCGCGGTTCCCCTCTCTTCGGCCATTCTCCTGACTTCGGCTATCTCTATTACGGCGCGGTCTGGTACGGCGATGAGCTCTGGAACGGCGGCCGGGTGAAGGACTACGACGGCGACGGCCGCGTCACGCCACTCGAACAGCTCCGCACCATCGACGAAGAGCTGGGCGGCAAATACTTCACGCCCTGGCGTAAGTTCAACCACCCGACGCTCGGCGAAGTCGAGATCGGCGGCTTCAATCCCAAGTTCTGGAACCAGAACCCTCCTCCCGAGCTTCTCGAAGAATGGGCCAAGAAAGAGGCGATGTTCAATCTTTTCCTGTATAAGTCGCTTCCTCAGGTCAAGATCGTCTCGACGAAGATCCAGCCGGTGAAGAAAGAGGCGGGCACATACGAGATCGTGAGCGTTTTCACCAATGAAGGTTTTCTGCCCACGGCGCTCAAAATGGCCGATCGGGTGAAAATTGTCCGGCCCGACGCGGTCCAGGTCAGCCTTCCCGCCGGCCTCGAGTTCGTGGGAAGCAGGGCGCGCCAGGAAATCGGCTACCTGCAGTCAAAACAGATGAAAGAGGTTCGTTGGAAGGTCAAAGGCCAGCTTAAGCCCGGCGCGGAAGCCGAGGTCTCGATCAGCTCGACCCGCGGCGGAGTCGAGAAAGCAAAATTCAAGCTGGCTGGCTAAGATCTATTAAGAGAACTTGGGTAGGGATTCGCACCTCCAGGGAGGTTTCCGGAAGAGGGAAGGAAGGGACTCGCTTGAAAGGAATCGCTCCTTCAAAAGTTCTTTACGCTTGCGGAGGCTCTGTTTTTTCGGCGGCGATGAACTCGCTTCCAAGCCCGCTCCGCCGCGGGCAAGTCCTTCTCTGCTCCGATCCTCTTGCCCGGAAAAAAAGCGCGGCAGGCATCGATCGGAGCGCCCTGATCGACGCCACCCATAAATAAGGGAATCCCTTGCCCTTCGCCTTAGAATATAATATGTGAAGGGAATTGGATACAGTTATAAAAGGAGGAATATATGCGTAAGTTCGGGTTATTCTTATTCATCGTCTTTCTTGCTGTTCAGTGGGCCGCGGGTTTTCAAGCTCAAGCCAAAAAAATCGATGTCAACGGCGTCTGGGAGATGACCATCGAAACGCCCCAGGGGAGCATGCCTCCTACGGACGCGACGTTCGAACAGCAGGGCGAGGCCCTGAAAGTCACGATGAAGGGCCCCCAAGGAGAGGAAATAAAGGGTGAGGGCAAAGTCAAGGCTGACGAGATTGAATGGTCGTTCTCTTTCAATACCCCGCAGGGGGACATGACAATCACCTTTAAGGGAAAAATCGAGGGCGAGACCATGTCGGGCGAGGCCCTGATGGGCGATTTCGGAAGCATGGCCTGGAAAGCCACGAAAAAGAAGTAAGGGACTCGACGGCTGATTTATCACTAAAATGGACCGGGCTTATTGGGCCGATCAAAGTCCGTATGTTGAGCTGATCGAGCTCGCCAAGAAGAAAAAGGCCGCCGTACTGGCGACGATCATCGAAGCCGATGGATCGACGCCTCAAGTCCCGGGCGCCTCGGCTCTTTTTTCGGAGGACGGGCTTGTCTGCGGGACGATCGGCGGCGGATTTGTCGAAGCCGCGGCAGAAAAGCGGGCTCGCCGGGCACTCAAGAAAAAGGAAGCCTTCGTTTGCTCCTTCGACCTGGCGGGGGAACCGTCCGAAGAGGCGGATGGGATCTGCGGCGGATGCCTGACGGTCCTTTTAGATGCGCGTCCCGAGCAGGACATTCCTGTTTTCAAAAGACTGAGGGAAGCGGCGATGAACCGCCGCTCCGGAGTTCTCGCGGTTTGGATCGAAAAGGATCGGGGACGCGGAACGAAAAAAATCCTTCGGCATTGGATTCCGAAAAATTTCCGTCCTTATCACCCTTCCCTTCAAGGCTTTGAAAAGGAGATCAGCGGAGTAATCCGGGAGGGAAAACCCGTCTTGATCAAAGGCAAAAGTGGCTGGCTCTACCTCGAACCTCATCTTCCGCTGTCGCGCCTTGTGATCGCCGGGGCGGGCCATGTCGGACGCGCCGTCGCCCGCTTGGGCAAGCTCTTGCGTTTTGAGGTTATCGTCGTTGATGACCGGCCCGAGTTCGCCAATGCCGGACGATTTCCCGAAGCCGACCAGATCATCGTTGCCGAAGTTGGAAATACGCTGCGGGAAATTCCCCTTTCAAAAGACACCTATATCGTCATCGTCACCCGAGGCCACCGTCATGATGAAGAGGCGCTCCGGGCCTGCGTTAAAAGCCGGGCAGCCTATATCGGAATGATCGGGAGCGCGCGCAAGGTCCGTTTGATGAGAAGACAATTCATGAATAAGGGCCGGTGCACGGCGGAGGAATGGGCCCGGGTCCGGACGCCCATCGGGCTTCCGATCGGGTCGAAGACCGTTGAGGAGATCGCGGTCAGCATCGCGGCCGAGCTCGTGGCCGTCCGGTCCCGCAAGAAACAGGAGGTCGCATGATCTGGGCCGTCGTCCTCGCCGCCGGCGAGTCGAAGCGAATGGGAGAGCCGAAACAGCTTCTCCCGTTCGGCCGGACGACGGTCATAGAAACCGTCCTTGTGAATATTCTCGCTTCAGCGGTCGATAAAACGCTCGTCGTCCTCGGCGCTCATCGCGAACTTGTCGAGCCAGCCATCAAAAGGTTTCCCCTGGTCATGACCATGAACCCCGGCTTCCAGGCGGGCATGTTGTCTTCGGTGCAATGGGGGATCCGCCGTCTTCCTCGAGGCGCTCGGGCTGCGCTCATCTTTCTTGGCGACCAGCCCTGGATTTCTCCAAAGATCATTGATCGGGTCATCTCCGAATACAACGCCGCAGACCGAGGGCTTGTCCTTCCTGTTCACGAGAATTCCGGCGGGCACCCCCTTCTCATCGATCTTAAATACCGGGAGGAGATCAGCAAGTTAAGCCCGGATGTCGGACTGAGGGAGCTGTTGTCCCGGCATCCGGAAGACATCCTCCGGGTCGATATCGACGACCCGGACATCCTCCGGGACATGGACAAACCCGCGGATTATACTGAATCTAAATAAATTATCTGCCGCCAAGGATTGTTCCTTTTCTCTTGTCTAATTAGCTTGTATTGTATTAAAGGAGGTTGGGAAGATTTTTCAGCCAAGTTCGTCTAAAGAATGTGCACGGCGGAGTGCATAGCAAGTCATAAGCTCGATTCTAAAAAGGAGGTTTTTATGAAGAAGAGCATGATTCTTTTATTGGCTTTGTTGACGACCGGCATTTTAGTCCTGGCCGCCGCGGTCAATGTGACAGGCACCTGGACAATGACCGCAGAAACCCAGCGCGGCCCACGGACCCAGGACATCACCTTTAACCAGGACGGCGAGAAGCTCGCGGTGTCCATGATGATGCCCGGCCGGGGCGGCGCCGAGCCGACCGAAGTCAAAGGCGAAGGCACGGTCAAGGGCAGCGACATCGAGTTCAAGATCACCCGGACCACGCAGCGCGGCGAGTTCACCACGACCTACAAGGGCAAAATCGTGGACGACAATAACATGACCATCACGTCGGAAAGCAGCATGGGCGGCCAAGCTATGACCCAGGAATGGAAGGCGGTACGGAAACCGAAATAATCCAAGAATCTAAGACATCTTTCTTGATCTGTCCTTAACCGCGAGAGTCCCCCTCGTCTCTGCTTTCCCCTCCGGTAAGAGCGAGGGGGATTTCTCTTTTTGGGGCCAAAAAATTTCTTTCAAGGAAAGGTCCAAATCTGGTATACTCTTTGGGCCTTGGGGGAATCCCGAGGTCCTGAAATGAATGCGGCTTCGGGAAGGTTTTGCATCTAAAACCCCGGAAATGGAAGAATCCCCAGAGACTTTCGTCTAAAAAGTGACGGAGGTCGAAGGCCTTGATTATATATGGAAGAAAAGACTCTCGTCGAAGAGGCTCAAGGAGGAGACCGCGGAGCCTTCGAGGCCATCGTCAAGACATATGAGAAGAAAGTGTTTCATTTAGCTTACAGTTTCGTCCAAGACCGGGCTTCGGCCGATGATCTGGCCCAGGAAGTCTTCGTCAAGGCCTATTTCGCGCTTTCGAAATTTCATTTCAAGTCTGAATTCGGGACCTGGCTCTACAGGATCGCCGTCAACCATATCAAGGACCATTTGAGGAAAGTGTCCCGAAGAAAGGAAGTGTCGCTCGAGGAATTCGAGGACATCCCGTTCGCCGCGGACGATCAGGTGAAGGAGAAAGAACGGAGGCAGGCTGAGGACCAGAGGAAGAAGATCGTCTTCCAGGTCCTCGAGACTCTTCCTCCAAAATATCAGATGATCCTGACGCTCCGTGATGTCCGGGGGTTTTCTTATGAGGAAATCGCCGGGATTTTGAAGATCTCCCCCGGAACCGTGGATTCGCGGTTGCACCGAGCCCGTAAGATGCTCCGGAAAAAAATGACGCCCTATCTGGGCGGAGAAGGAGGGGCAGATGAGGTGTAAAGAAGCTCAAAAATGGATTCTTTGGTCTCTGGATCGGACGTTGCCGCCGGACCGGACAAAGAGCCTCGACGACCATGTCCGTCGCTGTCCGCGGTGTATAAAACTGGGGAAGGATTACGGGACGATCCTCGAGAGCCTAAGAGAGGAGACGATAACCGAGCCCCTTCTCTATTTCTGGCAGCGCGTCGAGTCCCGGATCAGGGAGAGGGAGCGCCTGGAACCCTGGACGGTCTGGCTGAAATGGAGCCGTAGGGCCATTCCGGTATCCTTGCTTCTTATCGGATTCTTCGTCGGGGCGATCGCCTTCCTGAGCCCGGCGCTCGAAGACGAAATGGGCCAGCCCGAAGCGCTTCTTCTTCGGAACGTCAATCCCCTCGCCGAGACCAACACGCTGTTCAACGAGGATAAGATCGAGAATAAAAGCATGATGATCATTTTCGCCGGGGATGAGCGCCTCCCCAGCCGGAGATATGGGCCGTGAAAAAATCAAAATTGTGGATTATCCTTTCTCTCATCTTGATCTTCGCCGCCGGCGTCGGCGGCGGGATCTTCGCCGAGCACTGGTGGTTGGCCAAGAAGCCGGAAGCCCGCCGGAGCATCAATGCACCGCGCTATCCGTCGCACAACCAGTGGACCAAGGAGCTGGGGCTTACAGCCGAACAGCAGGAGAAGATCCGGGAAATCTTCAAGAAGAATGATGTGCGGATCAAGGGACTGCGGACCGACTACTTCAAGCATGTCGGGGAGATGCGGGACGAGCTGAAGAAAGAGATTGACGCCGTCCTGACGCCCGCGCAGAAGCAAAAAATGGAAGCCATGATCCAGAAGTTTTCGGAGGAGCGTCGGAGAGATAACGAAAAAAGGGAAAAACAAAACGAATCCCAAAGAAACAGAAATTTAAAAAAGGAGAGCGACAATGAAAAAAAAGGTGATCGTCGGAGCGGTGATCCTGGTGGTTCTCTTTGGAGCCATCCTGGGCTTTACCCTTATTAAGAAAGGGAAGACCGCTCAAGTCAAATACCGGACAGAGATCCTGGCCAAGGGCGATGTCGAATCCCTGGTGACGACCTCGGGCTCTCTCAATCCCGTCGATGTCGTCGATGTCGGAAGCCAGGTCTCGGGCAAGATCGCCAAGCTTTACGCCGACTTCAACAGCAAGGTGAAGAAGGGCCAGCTCCTGGCCGAGCTCGACCTGGAACTTCTCCAGGCGAAAGTGGACCAGGCCGAGTCGAGCTACAAAAGCAGCGTTGCGTCCCTGGATCAAGCCAAACTTGCCCTCGATAATGCCCAGAAAAAATTCGGCCGGTCCAAGGAGCTTTTCGCCAAGACCCAGATCTCGATTGAGGAAATGGAGACCGCTGAGAGCAACTACTTGAACGCCAAAGCGAACGTCGTCTCGGCGGAATCGCGGCTGTCTCAGTCCGAATCCTCGCTCAAATCGAGCAAGGTAGACCGGTCCTACGCCATCATCCGGGCCCCGATCGACGGCATCGTGATCTCCCGGAACGTCAACCTGGGCCAGACCGTGGCGGCCAGCTACCAGGCGCCATTGCTCTTCAAACTCGCCAGTGACCTGACCAAGATGCAGCTCCAATGCGACATTGATGAAACGGACATCGGAAAGGTCAAGGAAGGGCAGAAAGTCCGGTTCACCGTATCCGCGTACCAGGGTGAAACGTTCAACGGCACCGTCCGGCAGGTCCGATACTCGCCCCAGACTGTCCAGAACGTTGTCACGTATGCCACGATCGTGGACGCCGAGAATCCCGATCTCAAGCTCATGCCCGGCATGACGGCCACCGTATCGATCATCATCGGAGAGGCCAGAGGCGTCTTGAAGGTCGCCAATTCCGCATTGAGATTCACGCCTCCCCTGCCTCAGGAAGAAGTCCAGAAGCTCTTGGCAGGCGCAGGGATCGGCGGCGGACAGCGGGGCCAGCAAGGCCAAAGATCTGAAAGCGCGCAAGGCCAGAGCGGGCAACGAGGTCAAGGTGAAAGCCAGAGACAGGGCAGCGGCCAAGGCGGAGAGATGACGCCCGAACGGCTGGCCCAGATACAGCAGGCGATGAGAAACCGACCGCGCCAGGGCGGCACAGTTTGGGTCCTCGATGAATTGGGCAAACTTAAACCCTTTTCCGTCCGGACCGGCATCACGGACAATACGTATTCCGAACTCAGGGGGGGCGAGCTCAAAGAAGGGCTGAAGATCATCATCGGCCTGGAAACGGCGATCGCCTCATCGCAGACACAGCAGTTCGGCGGGCCGCAGCAAATGATGAGGTTCGTCAGCGGTCCCGGCCGGTAAGCCGGGCTTTCTTGGAAGCGAAAATGGATAGAGTATTAATCCAGCTTGAAAAGCTGACGAAGACATACCACGTCGGGGAAACGGAAGTCCGGGCCCTTCAAGGAGTGACTTATACGATCAACGAAGGCGAATTCGTCGCGATCCTGGGACCCTCCGGCTCCGGCAAGTCGACGATGATGAATATCATCGGCTGCCTCGACAAGCCCACCTCGGGCCGCTATTTTTTTGAGGGCGAGGAAGTTTCCAAGCTTGACAAGAACCAACTGGCCCGGATCCGCAATAGAAAAATCGGCTTCGTCTTCCAGTCGTTCAATCTTTTGGCCAGGACGACCGCTCTTGAGAACGCCGAGCTCCCTCTCGTCTATTCGAACGTTCCCGGGAGGGAACAGGCCAAACGGGCTTTGGCCGCGCTCGAATTAGTGGGGCTCAAAGACCGGGCCCATCACAAGACCAACCAGCTTTCGGGCGGCGAACAGCAGCGTGTGGCCATCGCCCGGGCCCTTTTGAACAACCCCGCTCTCATCCTCGCCGACGAGCCGACCGGCAACCTCGACACGAAGACGAGCGAAGAGATCATGGTAATTTTCCGGAAGCTCAACGACGAGAAAAAAATCACGATCGTCATGGTCACCCATGAAGCGGACATCGGGGCTCAAGCCAAAAAAAGAATCTTCATGCGGGACGGGGTGATCGTCCGGGAAGACGGATATTAAAGGAGGCAGATTATGTTATTCCGCATATTACGCGTTTCGCTGCGCGCTCTCAGCCGGAACAAGATGCGCACGTTCCTGACGATGCTGGGGATCATCATCGGCGTCGGGGCGGTCATTGCCATGGTCAGCATCGGAGCCGGGGCCAAGGCAGCCGTCGAAGACCGGTTCGCGGCCATGGGCACGAACCTGCTGTTCGTCAGCGGAGCGAGCAAGAGAGTCCAGGGTGTCCACTCGGGATTCGGCGGCTTCCAGACGTTGACGGTCGAAGACGCCCAGGCCATATTGGAAAGATGTCCCTCCGTCGAAGCCATTTCGCCGAGCGTCAGCACCCGGGCCCAAACCATCTACTTGAATAAAAACTGGCAAACCTCGATCCAGGGTACGGGCGAGAGATATCCCGATGTCCGAAAGTGGGAGATCGAACTCGGGACCTATTTCGACGAAAGCCAGGTCCGGGGTGCGGCTAAGGTCTGCGTCTTAGGGGCCGACGTAAAGAAAAACCTGTTCGAGGACGCGGATCCCATCGGCCAAACGATCAGGATTAAAAAAGTCCCGTTCCAGATCATCGGCGTCCTCAGGTCCAAAGGTCAGTCCGGCGGGTTCGGCAGCCGCGACGACATGATCTGTGTGCCTTATACGACCTGCATGAAGAGGCTTCAGAAAGCCGAATTCCTGAGCTCGATCGACGTTTCAGCCATTTCCTCGACGCAGACGGCCCTGGCGAAGCAGGAGATTGCGGAGCTTCTGCGCGACCGGCACAGAATCATGCCCGGCTCTGACGACGATTTCCAGGTCCAGGACATGTCCGAGATCGCCGAGGGCGCGGCGGACGCGACGAACATCCTGACCCTTCTTCTCGGAAGCATCGCTTCGATCTCGCTCCTCGTCGGAGGAATCGGCATCATGAACATCATGCTCGTCTCGGTCACGGAAAGAATCCGGGAGATCGGCATCCGGATGTCGATCGGCGCCCGGGAGCGGGACATCCTCCTCCAGTTTCTAGCCGAGGCCATAGTCTTGAGCCTTGTCGGCGGCCTGCTTGGGATCGCCCTGGGAGTCGGGGTGTCGAAGCTTCTGAAGTACATCTCCCTTTTCGCCACGATCAAGACCGTCGTCTCCCCGAGCTGGGTCATCATGGCCTTCCTCATTTCCGGGTCAATCGGGGTGTTCTTCGGGTTCTACCCCGCCCGAAAGGCGTCCAAGCTCGATCCGATCGAAGCCCTGCGATATGAATGACAAAGGAGATTTTTGAAATGAAAATAAGAAGAACGAGTTTGCTCATAATTTTCTTGGTATTGCTTTGGCCGGTGATGAATTGGGGCCAGGAGCAGACACCGCAGGCGCAGCCACAGGGGAAATCGCTCTCTCTGACCCTGGATGAGTGCATCAAACGGGCCCTGGAGAAAAATCTTAGCCTCCAGGTCGCGGTCCTTTCGCCGCAGCTGTCCGAGCTGTCGTTGACTCAGGCCGGCGAAAAATACTACCCGTCGCTGTCGTTAAACTATACCGACTCCGCCAGCCGGAACGCCTCTTATTCATGGCTCGATGCTGCTTCAGGCAGTGTCGTTACGCTCAGAGGCAGTTATTCCGGCTCGATCAGCCAACAGATTCCGTTTGGCGGAAACCTGCAGATATCGCTCGACGGAAACAAGACGGATTCCACTTCAAGAGGGCAGACGATTAATCCCCGCTACCAAGCGACGTTGGGCTTCAGCTTTACCCAGCCTTTGCTTCAGGGCTTTGGCTACAAGATCTCCAATTACAATATCCTCGTTTCCCGGAACAACCTGGATATCTCCGAGACCACGTTCACGAAAACGGTCCAGGACACGGTTTACAGCGTCACAAGCGCCTACTGGCAGCTCGTTAACAGCATCGAGAACCTCAAAGTTCAGCGGATGGCTCTCCAATTGGCCCGGGATTTCCTGGCCAAGAATAAGCTCTCGGTCGAGATCGGCACCCTCGCCCCCATGGATGTCTTGAGCGCCGAAGCCGAAGTGGCCTCCCGCGAAGCGAGCATTCTCGCCTCCGAAGCTTCGGTAAAGAACTATGAAGACAATTTGAAGATGCTCATCAACCTCTCGGACGAAGAGGAGGAAGGGCTGCGGGAAATCGTGGTCCTGGACAAGCCGAAGTTGGAAGAGCAGCAGGTGGACCTGGACCAAGCCCTCATGCTCGCCATGCAAAAACGGACCGACTTGAAGATCTCCCAGATCGGCCTCAAGAACCAGGAGCTGAGCCTCACTTATACCAAGAACCAGCTTCTGCCGAGCCTGAGCTTTACCGCGTCCTACTCGAGCCCCGGAATCTCGGGAACGCAGATCCTCTACGACGGCAATCCGCTTAACGGGATCGTCATCGGCACCGTTCCCGGAGGCTCGTCTGAGGCCTTTAAAGACGCGTTTGCTTTCAAATATAGGAACTGGTCGGCCCGACTGAACCTGAGCATCCCCTTAAGCAATATAATCTCAAGGGCAAGCTATGCTCAGGCTAAGCTCAACATGGATCAGGCGCTTTTAAATATGCAGAACCAGGAAAAGCAGGTCGTGCTCGAGATCAGAAACGGGGTCCGGGCCGTCCAGACGACCTATAAACAGGTCCAGGCCTACAAGGTCGCGAGAGAACTGGCCGAGAAGAAGCTCCAAGCCGAGGAGGATAAGCTCCGCGTCGGGCAGAGCACGAACTATACGGTCCTTCAAGTTCAGAGAGACCTGACGAACGCCCGGGTGGCAGAGCTTCAGGCCATCATCAGTTACAATCTAGCCCAGGTCGGCCTCGACCGGTCCACCGGAGTGATCCTGGAAAAAAGAAACGTCAAGATCACGGATATTTTAGATAAATAATCGAACGATGGGGACGGGCCGGCACAGGCTGGGGCCTGTCCCCTTTTCTCCTCCCCAATGACCAAGAGAATTCGCCTTAAGGTGGCGCTTTTTTTTGGGGCGGAATCGGGAATGAGGGAGGCCAGGACATCCCGGATGTCGCTCCGCCTTCGTCAAGTTTTCGCCCTGGCCGCGGATTTATAAAGCCGTCTTTTTTATCGCTTCAGGCACGATCACCGATTTTTCGGCTCTTTTCTTTTTCCCGGCCAATTTGTCGGCGATGACGTAGAAGGACGGCACGACGACCAGGCTGAGGATCGTCGAGAGGACGAGCCCTCCGATGACGCCGATGGCCATGGGCACGCGAATCTCCGACCCCGAGCCCAGACCAAGGGCCGGCGGGATGGCGGCCATCATGGTTGCCGTGGCCGTCATCAGGATGGGCCTGAGGCGGATGGGGCCCGCCTTTTGCATGGACTCTTTGGCGTCGAATCCCTTGGCTTTGAAGGCGTTGGCGTAATCGACCAGGATGATCGAATTCTTCTTGACGATGCCCATGAGCAGCAGGAGTCCGATCATGCTGAAGATGTTCAGCGACTGGTGAGTGAGCAGCAGGGCGAGAGCGGCGCCGGCGAGGGATAGAGGCAGGATCGTGATGATGGTCACGGGGTCCTTGTACGAGTTGAACTGGGAGGCCAGGATCATGTAGGCGATGCCGATGCCCAGGAACATGGCGAAGAGCAGGCTGCTCATTGATTCTCGGAAGGCGACGCTGGCGCCGCCGAGGACCATGCGGTATCCGACGGGGAGGTTCTTAGACTGGTTCTCGACGTAGCGGATCGCCTCGTCCTGGGAATGTCCCGGGGCGACGTTGGCGAAGATCGAGATGGCCCGTTCGCGGTCCTTGCGGGTGATGGCCTGGAGAGCCGGCTGTTCGTCGTAGGTCACCAGCGTGGAGAGAGGAACGAGGGCGCCGGACCGCGTTCGGACCTTGAGCCGGGAGATGTCCTCTGGCCTGGTGCGCTGGGCGGCCAGGAGCTTGAGGCGGACGTCGAGGCGCCGGCCTCCGGAGCTGTATTTCCCCACCCGCACGCCGCCGACGAGAGCGTTGAGGGTTGTCGCGACCTCATCGATCGAAACGCCGATATCGGAGGCCATGGCCCGGTCAGGCTGAACCCGGAGTTCGGGCTGTCCCAGCCGGTAGTCCGAGTCCAGGTCCTGAACGATCCCGCTCTCCCGGAGCTGGTTCATGATCTCCTGGCTGAGGGTGATGAGTTTTTCCCAGTCCGAGCCGCGCACGGAGAACTCGACCGGGAACCCGCGCTGGGCGGTGAGGCCCTGCTGGGAAAGGTCCTGGATGACGGCCCGGATGCCGGGGATGGCGTTCAGCTCCCTCCGCAGAATCGTCGAAAGCTCGGCCACGCTCAGCTTCCGCTCCCTCAGAGGGACGAGGGTGACGTTCATATTCCCCGAGCTCGCGCCGCCCATGCCGACGTTCAAGAACGATTGGATGACCTCGGGCCGCCGGAGGACGATGTTTTCGGCTCTCTGCATCAGCTTTTCCGTCTCCGTGATGTCGGCGCCGACCGCGGTCTGGACGCGGATCGACATCCGGCTCAGGTCCTGCGAGGGGACGAACTCGGACGGCATCGAGGTCAGGATGATGATGGCCGCGGCGAAGAGGACAAGGCCCCCGACGAGAATGAGCCCGGGCCGCTTTAGGCTCCGCCCCAGGACGCGGGCATAAAGCTGTTCCAATCTCTGGAAGCCGCGGTCGACGAGACGTCCGATGCGGCTCCGCCCTTCCCGTGATGTCCTCAGGAATTGGGAGCAGCGGGCCGGAGCCAGGGTGACGGCCTCGACGTAGGACAGCAGGACAGCCAGGCAGAGAGTGATGCCGAATTGGAGGAAGAACCGGCCGATGATTCCCTTGACGAAGACGACGGGAACGAAGATGGCCACGACGGCCAGGGTCGCGGCCAGGGCGGCAAAGGCGATCTCCTGGGTTCCTCCCAGGGCGGCCTGGACAAGTCCCTGGCCGCCTTCCCTGTGGCGGAAGATGTTCTCCATGACCATGATCGCGTCGTCGACGACGATGCCGACAGCCAGGGCCATGGCCAGAAGGGTGAACGTGTTGAACGTGAAACCCAGGAAGTAGATGATGGCCACTGTGCCCAGGAGGGACATGGGGATGGCCAAAATAACGTTGAGCGTGCTGGAAAAGGAGCCGAGGAATAGCCAGCAGACAAAGGCGGTCAGGAGGACCGAGAGAAGGATCTCAAACTCGATCTCTTTGACTGATTCCTCGATGAATTTCGTCGAGTCGTAAACGACGTTGGTCGCGATGCCCTCTGGCAGAGTTTTCTGGAATTCGGCCAAGGCGGCGCGAACTTGCCTGGCCAGGGCCACGGCGTTTGACCCGCGCTGCTTTTTTATGGAAAGACCCTGGGCCGGCGTGCCGTTGACGCGGGCCAACCTCCGGGTATCGTCGAAGCCGTCTTCGACTAGCGAGACGTCGCCGATATAAATCGGGCTCCCATTGACCTCCCGGACAACGATATTGCGGAGTGTCTCCAAGTCGATAGCCTCGCCAAGAACACGGACATTGACTTCGCGGCCCGCGGTTTCCAGCCGGCCGGCCGGAAGCTCAACGTGTTCGCGCTGCAGGGCTTGGATGACGTCCTGGACGGTTAAACCTTTTTCGTCGAGCTTAGTTGCGTCCAGCCAGACGCGGACGTTGCGGCCCTGGACTCCCATGAGTCCGATCTCGCCCATGCCGGGGATCGTCTGGAGTTTCTCTTTGAGGCTGTACTGGATGTAATCGGCCAAGATCCGGGCCGGGACCGCACCGACCAGCGAGATCATCATGATCGGCTGGTCCTCGGGGTTGGACTTGGAGATCGTCGGGGGATCGACGTCCCTGGGCAGGGACCGCTGGGCCTGAGAGACTTTGGCCTGGACGTCCTGCAGGGCCAGGTCCACGTTCCGGGACAATTCCATTTCCACGGTGACCGACGCGCCTCCCTGGCGTGAGCTCGAGCTGATGGTCTTGATGCCCTCGACCTGGACCAGCGCCTCCTCCAAGGTTTCGACAATGTCGTTCTCAACAACTTCGGGAGCCGCGCCCGGCCAGGAGATGTTGACCGAGATCGTGGGAAAATCCACGTCGGGGAACTGGCTGATGCCAATCCGGGTTCCGGCCACGATCCCGAAGACGATGGTTGCGGCCATCATCATCCAGGCGAGGACCGGTTTTTTAACACATACTTCAGTGATCTTCATAGGCGCTCTCCTCTCCGGGCCTCATTTCTTTTTCGGGGCCGGGGTGGTCGGGGCTTGTTCGCCCGGCTTCATGACCCGCACCGGCGCGTTGGCCCGCAATGCCTCGGCGCCGCGGACCACCAGCGATTCGCCCGGCTGCAGCCCGGACAGGACTTCAGCCTGGCCGTCTGTAGTCCGCATCCCGATGGCCAGGATGCGCTCTACGGCGATGTCATTTTCGACGACGTAGGCGATGAAGCCGCGCTCGCTGGGCCGGATCGCCGTCTGGGGGATGACCGGTGCGGTCCGGGGAGCACTCACCGGAATTGTGATCTCGGCGAACGCGCCCGGCCTGAGGGCCATGTCACTCGTGTCGCGAATCTCGGCGGTAATGGCGACCATTCGCGTTCCTTCGTCGGCGGCCGCAGTGACGTGGACGATTTTGGAGACATACTCCTTCTCGTTGTCCCTCACCTTGAAATTCGCCACTTGACCAGGCCGTATCTCGGCCGCGGACCGTTCGGGAATGCTGAACCGGAGAAGGAGAGGATCGCGGCGGATAAGGGTGGCCAGGACCGTCCCGACCTGGACGTATTGTCCGGTCTGAACGGTTCTCGTCTGGATAATGCCGGCGAACGGGGCCCGGACATAGGCGTCGTGGAGATTGAGCTTGGCCTGGTTGAGTGCCGCCAGCGTTTGGGCGACGTCAGAAGCCGCCAGGAGGACCTTGGTTCGCCAGGTCTCGAGCTCTTCCCCAGGGATCAAGCCCGGCGTCTGGTTGATGACGGTTTCCCGTCGTTTCAGGCCCGCTTCCGCGTCGGCCTTCGAAGCCAGGGCCTTGTTATACGTAGCCTGGGCCGACTCGACGGCCAGCCGGTAGCGCTCCGGTTCGATTTCGACGAGGACCTGGGAGAGGGCAGCTATGTTGCCTTCGGCGAAAAGCACCCGGTCCACCACTCCAGCGACGCGGGCAGTGACCTGGATCTTTTCAAAGGCGTCGATCGAGCCGACGGCATTAACGGTGTAGATGAGCGAGCGGACCGTCACGGGCGCGACCTCAACGGGGAAGGTGACCCTGGATTTCTCCGCGGCCCCTCCCTTTTTCGAGGGAGGCGTTGGTTGACCTTCTGAGGAGCCGCCTTTTTTGCAGGATGGAAGAAAAAGAAGCGAAATGAGGACCGTTCCCATCAACGCTCTTTCTATCGATTTAGTATTCAATGATCGGCTCCTTTCCAAGGGGATCCAGGCCAAGGGCGGCCTCGAGGTTCAAGTAGGCGATGCCAAGGTTGTATCGGGCATTGACGAGCCCGACCTCAGCCTCGAACAAACGGACGTTGGCGTCTGCCACCTGGAGGGCCTGGCTGAGCCCCTGCCGATAAAGCTCGGCCGTTTCCGTCGCGTTTTTCTTGGCGACGCTCTGGGCGATCGTTGCCAGCTTGAGGGACGCCCGCGAGTTGTTCACTGTGACGAATGCGCCGCGGACATCCACATCCACTTTCCGCTCTGCGGCTTTAACATCCAGGTCCGCCGAATAGGCCAAGGACCTTCGTTCTTGATAATCGGCATTCCGGGTCAAGCCGTCAAAGATGGACCAGCTCAGGGTCAGCCCGACGTTCCAGTTGAAATTCTTCCCGGTCAAGCCCGCTTCGTTGGTGTAACTGTATTGGCCGTTGAACGAGAGGGAGGGAAGGTATCTTAAGGACGGTTCCAGGATCAGGGCATGCTGGGCCCTGGCCCGCCAGCGCAGGGAATTGAGATCCGGCCTCCGGTTCTGGGCCTGGGCGATCAATGGCTCGACGGCCAGGGAATTTTCTGAGGCCGCTTTGAGGAGGAATTCGGGCGTCTGCAATTTCTTTTGGAGAGTGGACTCATCATCCAAGAGATAGCTCAGCTCGAGCCACGTCGTCTCGACTTGGCCTTTGACCTGGGTCATGCCCATTTCGGCTGTCGCGTATTCAAGCTCTGCCCGGGTCACGTCGTTGCCCGAGACCAGCCCGGCCGCAAACCTCGCCCTCGCGGCCTCCAGCGCCTGTTTGGCATAATCAACCCGGCGCTTGGACGCTTCCATGACTTGATCGACGCTCAAGGTCGCCAAAAAAGCGTTGCTGACATCGAACGCCAGTGTCCGCTTGCTATCGACTGCCGTGTTTTCCTCGGCGTTTTTAGCCAGATCGGCCTGACGGAGCGTCGGAATGTTGCTGGAGTTGAAAAGAGTCATGCTGAACCTGGCCGCGCCGGAAAGCGCGTTATAATTTTGGACAATAAAGAGCTGGTTGCCGATGATTCTCGTGACCTCGAACGGCCGCCGGGTATAGGTCCCCGTGGCACTGATGGTCGGCATGAAGTAAGCGCGCGCTTTTAAGACCCGGGCCTGGGCGGCCGTAACCTGTTCCGTGGCTTGAATAGCCCGTTCGTTGCGGCTCAGGGCCAGCTGGATGGCCTTCTCCAGCGTCAAAACATCTTCTTGGGCTTTCGCCAGCGAGGGCCATAACAATAAGCCCAGAATGACAACAGGTCTCAACCAGGGCCTTTTCTTTGTATAATATGCGTTGCTCATTTGATCTTGACAGAGTCCTCCTTTAAGGCAGGTTATTCTTCACGCCCGGATATAGGATGAAAGATCCGGAATGATGGGACTGATCGCTCCCGAGTTTCGCTTCAAAAAAGTTCATAATTGCAAAATTATACACTATTTAGACGCTCGTGTGTCAGCTTTCTTCCTCTTTTTTACGAGGGGCGAACCAGCTGTAGAGAGCGGGGAGGACCAACAATGTCAGCAGCGTCGACGTGACCAGCCCTCCGACCACAACGACGGCGAGAGGACGCTGGACTTCGGAGCCCGGCCCTGACGCGAAGAGCATGGGGATCAGGCTGAAGATCGTGATCGTGGCCGTCATCAAGACCGGTCTGAGCCTGTTCTCGCACCCCTCAAGAATAGCCTCCTTGAGAGGTTTCCCGTCCTCGCGGATCTGATTGATATAAGAGACGAGCACCACGCCGTTCAATACGGCGATGCCGAAGAGGGCGATGAATCCTACCGAAGCCGGGACAGAGAGATATAGCCCCGTGAAATACAGCGAAAACACCCCCCCGATCAGAGCGAAGGGCAGGTTCAGGATGACCAGGGCCGCGAGCCGCAGGGAACTGAACGTCAGAAAGAGAAGAAAGAAGATGAGCCCGATCGTGAGGGGCACGATGACGGCGAGCCGTTTCATGGCCCGCTGCTGGTTTTCGAACTGCCCTCCCCATGTCAAGTAATAGCCAGACGGGAGCTTCACGTTGTTGCGGACGAGCCGCTTGGCCTCGGCGACAAAGCCGCCCATATCGCGGCCCGATATGTTGCACTCCACGCCGATCCTCCGCTCGCCGGACTCGCGGCTGATCTGGACAGGCCCTTCCGATGTAAAGATTTCCGCCAACTGGCTGAGGGGGATTCTCGTTCCCCGGGGAGATTGGACGAGGATGTTGCCGATGGATTCGAGCGAATTGCGTTTCTCTTCCGGGAAGCGCAATTGGACGTCGAAATATTTCTCCCCTTCGAAGAGTTGGGTCACGGGCTTCCCGCCGACGGCCGTTTCGACGATCGTCTGGACGTCCTCAACGTTGATGCCGTAGCGGGCAATCCTGGCCCGGTCGGTTTTGATGGAGATGTACGGCTGGCCGGCGATCGTTTCTACGACGAGGTCTTGGGTGCCGCGGATCCTGGCCAGGATCTTCGCGATCTCGTCCGCTTTGCCCTTCAAGATTTCCAGATCTTCGCCGAAAAGCTTGATGATGAGCTGGGCGCGGGTTCCCGCCACGAGCTCGTCGATCCGGCAGGCGATGGGCTGGCTGAAGGAAAAGGTCATTCCGGGAAACGCCGCCATCGCCGCGCGCATTTTGCCGGTCAGATCCTCTCGCGTTTTCGCCGTCGTCCATTCGGCGCGAGGCTTGAGCATTCCAACGTATCCTGTCTTCTCGACGCCCCGGGCTTCGAGGGCGATGCCCGTCTGCCCGGTCCTCGAAACGATGGTCTCGAGCTCCGGGAATTCCATGAGCCTCTGCTCCACTTTCCGGCTCATCTCAAGAGATTCCGGGAGCGAGATGCCGGGCAGGAACTGGATGTCCATGTCGAACGCACCTTCATCCATGATCGGAATGAATTCCGTCCCCAAACGGGGAACGAGATAGAGCGTGCCACAAACGAACGCAATCGAGGCGACAAGCAGAATGGCCTTATGCTTTAATCCCCAGCGGAGGACGGGAAGATAGACTTTTTTCGCGGCATTGATGAGGAAGCTCGGTTTCTCTTTCTTGGCTTGGAGAAAGAGGTAGCAAAAAGCCGGGATGGCAACGAGCGAAAGAAGGAGCGAGGCGAAGAGGGCGATGGCGACCGTGAAGGCCAGGGGCGAGAACATCTTGCCCTCGATCCCCCGAAGGGTCATGATCGGAATGAACGTCAGGGCGATGATGAGCTCGCCGAAGATGCTGGGTTTCCGGACTTCGAGCACGGCCTTATAAACCATCGAGAGCTTGAGCGCGCCCGCCGCCGATTCCGAAAGATGACGCTGAACGTTCTCGACCTGGATGATGGTCGCGTCGATGATCATGCCGATGGAGATGGCCAGTCCGCCGAGCGACATAAGGTTGGCCGAGAGCCCAGCCTGCCGCATGATGATAAATGTCGTGAGCGCGGACAGGGGCAGGGCGATGATGACGATAAACGCTCCGCGAAAGCTCCTGAGGAAAAGATACAGGACGAACACGACGAATATGGCGCCGATGATCAGCGCTTCAGTTACGGTGTGGACGCTCGAGCTGACGATATCCGACCGCTTGTAGAACGGCTTGATTTTCAAGCCCAGCGGCAGGACGTCGCTTTTGTTGATCTCCGCGACGCGCTCCTCGATCTGCCGGACGACCTCCCGGCTGTTGCTGCCCCGAAGCATCATTACGATGCCGCCGACGACTTCCTCTTTTCCATCCTTGACCGACGCTCCCTGACGGACGGCTTGACCGACGCGGACGTCGGCCACGTCGCCCAGGAGAACGGGCGTCCCGCCTTCCGATTTGAGGATGACGCTGCCGATGTCCTCGACGGACTGAAGAAGGCCGATGCCGCGGATGAGATATTGCTGGGAGTGGCGCTGAAGGACGTTGCCGCCAACGTTCCGGTTGTTTTTCTTTAGGGCCTCGGCCACGCCGTTGAGCGAGATATCGTATTTGAGCAATTTGTCAGGATCGACCTCGACCTGGACCTGTTTGATATATCCGCCGAAGGAATTGATCTCGTTGACACCCGGGATGGATTTGAGCATGGGCGCGAGCGTCCAGTCCTGGATCGTCCGCAGCTCGGTCAGGTATTGGACCTTTTCCGCTTCGCCAGCAGGCCGTTGGCCTTCGAGCGTGTACTGATAGATCTCTCCCATGGCTGTGGCGACAGGCCCCATGGAGATAGCGATTCCTTCCGGAACACTCTCCTTGGCTTCGATCAACCGTTCGAGGACGAGCTGGCGGGCGAAATAGATGTCCACCCCGTCTTCGAAGACGACCGTGACGACCGAGAGCCCGAACTTGGATATCGAGCGGAGCAGGGTGAGCCGCGGGAGGCCGCGGAGGGCCATCTCGATGGGGTACGTGACGAATTTTTCGACTTCAAGCGGCGAGAGGCCGGGCGCCGAGGAAAGGACCTCGACCTGGATGTTGGTGACGTCGGGGAAGGCATCGATGGGCAGCTTTATAAAGGAATAGACGCCGAGGGCGATGAGGAGGAGGATGCAGATGATGACGAGAAGCCGCTGTCTGAGAGCAAAGGAAATGATTCTCTCGATCACGGCTATTCCTCTCCCAGGCTCTTCTTCAGAAGTTCGGACTTGAGGAAAAAGCTGCCGTTCGTCGCGACGAGCTCATGTTCCTTCAGACCTTTGAGGATTTCCACGAACCCGTCGAGGGAGATCCCCGTCTCTATTTGGCGCAGGGCGAACGTGTTTTCTCCTGTCCGGACAAAAACGACCTTTTTGTTTTGATAATCCTGAACGGCCGCTCCGGGCACGTAGAGAGAGTTTGTCTCCACGGATGACAGAATATCGGCGTCGATGTACATGCCCGGCTTGAGCTGTCCCTCCGGGTTCAGAAGCTCGATCCGTCCTTCCACGGTCCGCGTTTTTTCATCAACGACATTGCCGACCTGGAAGATCCGGCCCTTGAATTCCCGGCCGGGATACGCGCCGACGCGGATGACGGCTTCGCATCCTATCCGGACGCGCGCAAGGTCTTTTTCAAAAATATGGATTTCGACCCAGACCGTCGAAAGGTCGGCGATTTTAAAAAGATCAACACCGAATTCGACGAAGTCGCCGGCGTTCACCAAGCTCTCGATGATGTTCCCCGTGATCGGGGCCCGCACCGAGAGCATGGACCTGATGGTCCCCGTTTTCTCGATCTCGGCGAGTTCCTCAGGAGTGGCATCGAGGAGCCGGAGTCGATTCCTCGCCGAATCCAATAAAGACTGCGCCGTCCTATGCTCCGTCGGTTCCGCGCCGAGCCTTTTCGACTGTTCGAGCGCTTGGAGCAGTTCCGCTTGGAGAGAGAGAAAATCCTTGCTGTAAAGGGAGAGCAAGGTCTGATCTTTATAGACTTTATCTCCCTGATAGGCAAAAAGTTGTTCGATTCGTCCGGAGGTCCTGGCCGTCATATGGGCCTGCTTCCTGGGGTTGAAAATGAGTTCACCCGGTGCGCGGATCGTCCGAACGACCGGACGGAGCTCGGCTTCCGCGGTCTGGATGCCGGCGGTCTTGACGGCCTCCGGCGTTAGCCTGATCGAAGATGGCGTCGATTCGGCAGCGGCCTCGGCCTTTGTTTCCTGCGCAGAATGATTCCGGCATCCGGGGAGAGAGAGCCCGATGACCAGAATCACCCCTGCCCAAAGAATGAGATTTGTCTTCTTCATGGGGTCTCCTTAGTCGGCATATTCTTCGCCGGCGACCTCCAGGTCTGCCCGGGACACAAGATAGAGATAGAGGGCTTTCAAATGCTCGAGCTGGGTTGCGGCGTATGTCCGGTAGAGGTCGAGCAAGTTGAAGAATTCGATCTTTCCATATTGGTATTGGCTGATGGCCAGGCGGATCTCATCTTCCATGTCCTTCAAAAGCTTCTGCTCAAAGATCCTCACTTGTTCCTCCGAGGCTTTGACGCCGGCATAAGCGCTTTCGATCCGGGCCATCATCCGCCGTTCTTCGTTCTCAGCGGAGATGAGTGCGATGCCGTTCGCCGCGTCGGCTTCCATGATCTCGCCTTTTTGCCGTGTCCGCCAAAGCGGCACGCTGAGGCCGACCGAGAATCCCCAGGCGCCGGTCCTCAGGCTGGGAAAATAGAGCCCCAGAGAAAAATCGGGAAGGGTGTTCTTCCGGGCCAGACGAAGCCCCGCTTCGGACTGGCGGCGTTTTGAGGCCAGAAGCTTCAGGGCCGGGCTTGACGTCCGAGCCTCCTCCTTTATGTCCGGCAGACCTTTGTCCAGAGGAATGAAGGCCATATCCGTCGAGAGATTCAGGGCTTCATCGCCCATCCTCCCCAGCAGGATGTTGAACTCCGCTCTGGAGGCGGTCCCTTCTCTTCGTCCTTCGATGATCTGGTTTTGGAGCCGGGCCTTTTCGACTTTGGCCCGAAGGACGTCGCTGTAGGAGGCGGTGCCCGCCTGATATTTGATCACCAGATTCTCCGTGAACTGGTCGAGAAGAACGGCCGCTTTTTCCAAGGATTCAAGCGTCCTCCGGGAGAGCACGGCTTTGTAATACGCTTTTTTCACCCGGGCGCCGATGAGCAGGCGGATTTTATCGAGCTCCAGAGCAGCCTGCTCCTCGCCATAGCGGCCGATCTCTCCCCGCAAAGCCCTTTTCCCGGGAAACTCGAGTCCCTGCTCGATGCCGAAGCTGTATTCTTTTCCTTCGCCTTCGGAGGCATTTTTTTTCAAGGAAAGGCCTTCGTCCCTAAAAACGATGTCCGGGTCAGAAATCGCTTCCATCTGCAGCCTTTTCCCCGTCGCGGTCACCATGTCCTTCTGGGCCAGGAGGATCTCGGGATTCTGCTGAAGCGCAATCTTAACGGCTTGTTCCAGAGTCAGGCCTTCCTCGCCGCGTGCGCCGAGAGGGGAAATAGTGCTCGCGAAAAGAATGAGAATAACATATTTTTTCACATCAGGCCTCCATGGAAAGATTGTTTAAAAAAGGACCAGAGGAGCTTTTTGGGAGGGCTTAAGAAAGACGGTCGGGAGGATGGAATATGTTCTTTATGAACTCATCTAGATGAATATTTTCGTCCTGGATGGACAGGACGGGTTCCAGAAGCGGATTGCCGAGATACGATTCGGCTTCAAAAGGCTCGGGATTATCATAGAAAGAATGCAGGGGGCTAGATAATTCATGGAGGTGGTCATGACAAAAATAATCATGCAAAACCAGGGTCGTGCCGATAAGAACGATCAGAAGGATGGGAAGGAGAAGACCAACCGGCCTTTTTGCTTCAAACGCGCCCGTGGTCATGGGAAAGGAAGCTCTTCTCGGAACCTAAATCTTTAATATTCAACAAATTACTAAGAGGCCAATTTTATTGTGATCGATCGGAATTGTCAATCGATTTTCAGCTTTGCGATTTCGCCGGCCATTCGTCCGGCTTGTTCGGCGAGTCGCAGCAGGTTATAATAGCGTCCATGCAGATCCGCGCCGGCCGGCATTCCCTTCTCCTCCTCATGCCGTTCTTTATCTCGGTCTGCGCCTCCTCACCCCGCGGCGTCATCATTCTCTGCGCCGGCGACAGCATCACGGCCAAGGCCTATCCCCATTTTCTTCAGCAAATCTTCAACAAAGAAGGGCTGAAGGCCCGGGTCCTCAATTACGGCCGGAGCGGGTTCACGTCGGGCGAATACCTGCGTTTTCTAGAAACGAACGGAGAGCGCCTGAGGGCGGAGCGGCCCGATATCGTCCTGATCGAGCTCGGTACGAATGACGTCCGGGCTGATGCCGATCATACGCCGACGGACGCTTTCAAAGACAACATGAAAAAGATCATCGCCATCTTCCGTGCTTTTCAAAGCCGGGCCGGAAAGATGCCCCAGATCCTTTTGGCGACGATCCCGCCGATCCCAAGCGACACGCCCTTCCCCTTTGCCCCGGAATCTGGGCAGCGCGTTTCCGGGGAAATCAACCCGGCCCTTCTGTCGATCTCGTCCGAGGAAAACCTGCCGCTAGTCGACAATTACGCGCTTTTCCTCAATCAGCCGGACCTCCTCCCCGGCGTCCATCCTTCGAGGGACGGCTACCGGCGCCTTGCCGAAAACTGG